>Ga0209919_1001207_pt1 | contig 12746 bp, 10 predicted proteins | sample SalPon2A_C_D2_MG_FD_185721 | JGI IMG/M metagenome (GOLD analysis project Ga0209919, IMG submission 185721) | Soil microbial communities from South San Francisco under conditions of wetland restoration - Salt Pond MetaG R2A_C_D2_MG (SPAdes)... | ecosystem: Environmental > Terrestrial > Soil >... | reverse complement strand
CTTTTAACCTGAACGAGTCGTAGCTCAGCCCCGCAATTTGCGCAAGACTCCGTCCAATTCAACCGGGCGGGTATAGTGAATTCGCAGCTCTCCCGATCCGTCTTTTTTGCAGTTAACCTCAACCTGAAGCCCCAGCTTACGCGTCAGTTCATCCTGCAAAGCCTGTACATCCGCATCCTTTACTTGCGCCTTCTTTACAGGTGATTGCCCCTTGGACTGTTTCTTGGCCTCTTTTTCCATCTGCCTTGCAGACCAGCCCTCCACTACGCAGTGCCGTGCCAAACGCCCGGCGCCCAGACTATCAAGGCCCACCAACGGGCGAGCCTGCCCCATGCTAAGCTCCCGATTTTCAATCATTTTTTGTATTTCTTCAGGCAACTGTAACAAGCGGATCAGATTGCTGACCTGCACCCTTGAAACACCAATTTTTTCTGCCACTTGTTGTTGTGTGCAGCCAAACTCCTGTATCATCAAGCTGTACGCGCGAGCAGATTCGATCGCGGTTAAATCATCCCTCTGCTCATTTTCAATAATCGCCAGCTCTAAAGCCTGCATATCATCAACATCACGAACAACAGCCGGGATTTCACTTAGCCCGGCGGCTTGCGAAGCGCGCCAGCGCCGCTCTCCCGCAATCAATTCAAAACCATTTTCGCTTGGCCGCACAAGAATCGGCATGAGAACGCCTTCTCTTTTCACCGACTCGGTTAATGCAAGTAATTCCTCATCTGCAAAATGGGTGCGTGGCTGGTACCGGTTTGGTCTGATCCTGGATATAGCAATTTGTGTGGCCTGATTTAATACTTCTTGTGTAGGCTCATCGGCCAGCAGCGCATCAAGCCCTCTTCCCAAACCTCTTTTTCTTTGCTGTTTCATTGTGTTTTTCCTTCCTGCCGTGATGACTGACGCTGCAACATTTCCTGAGCAACTGCCAGATAGGCCTGAGCCCCAGTTGATCGGATATCATGGTACATAACCGGCACACCAAAACTTGGCGCCTCAGACAAACGGATATTGCGGGGAATAATCTGATGGTATACCTGCGCCCCAAAATACTCCCGCACCTCTTGCTCAACCTGCACGGCAAGATTGTTCCTTCGATCAACCATCGTCAGTAAAATTCCGTCCATTTCCAACTCTGGATTCAATCCCTTTCGAATTCTTCGAATTGTATCCATCAATTGCGTAAGGCCTTCCATGGCGTAAAATTCTGTTTGCAGCGTAATCATAACCTTGTCAGCTGCAGTAAGTGCGTTAATAGTCAATAAGTTCAAAGCCGGCGGACAATCGATCAATACTTTATGGAATGGCTCCCCATCGTATGCGGCAAATGCCTGGGCCATTCGTTGTTCGCGAGCACCTTCATTGACCAGTTCTACTTCTGCACCAGCAAGATCCATACTGGCTGGCAACAAATACAGCCCCTTCGTGTCTGTTGGAATAATCGCTTCAGTCAGGGAACAATCTTCCATCAAGACATCATACGTTCCCTGTTTTACATTTTTCTTGTCTATGCCAAGGCCGGACGTTGTATTCCCTTGCGGATCTAGGTCTATGAGCAGCACCCGTTGTTCAAGCGCCGCCAAGGAAGCTGCAAGGTTTATGCTGGTCGTTGTTTTTCCAACGCCGCCCTTCTGATTGGCAATGGTGATTACCGATCCCAAACCACTATGTTTCACGTGAAACCTCCCCAGCTAATCAGCCATAACGATAACAGCGAATAAGCTGTTCGTCGCCAGACGAGATCATACTTTCAGATTCAAGCGTCCAATTACGGGCTATTGCTTTAGAGGCGGCCATGGGAACAGGGAGAACGGCACAGCCCCCCACAACCATATGCGGCGCGCACATAGCCAGAAGCCCAGACTCATCTGTGACCGCACGCGCCACACAGACATCAACAGAGAGAGGATCAAGCTTGCGCACATCTGCATTAAGAGCAACGGCGTTTAGACCAAGCTGACGAATAACGTGGCGCAAAAATTCTGTCCGCTTCACCCTCCGCTCAACAAGAACACCTTGCAACCCGGGTCGCTTTATTAGCAGGGGAATGCCTGGAATTCCCATTCCGCTGCCGATATCCAGCATGCGGCCGGTTTCCGGCAACCATTCTGCAAGGGCAATAGATGGTTTTATAAATCGTTTTTCGAAAACTTCTGCATTACTTATGGACGTCAGATTCAGCGCCTTCCGGAACTTAAGAACCTCGTCAACGTATGCCGCGCATTTTCTATCGAACATCGATTTGTCTCATATGCATGACCAGGCAGGTCAACGCTGCAGGCGTTACTCCCGTAAGCCGGGCTGCCTGGCCAATCGTTGCAGGCTGTGCAAATGAAAGGCGCTGCCGGCATTCGATGCTTAGGCCGCGAACCATCGAGTAATCAAACCCAACTGGTATTTTCCGCGCCTCCATTTGCTTAAAACGTAGAATTTCGAGGTCTTGCTTATCCAGGTAGCCATCGTAGTGAACCATCGCGCACAAACTATGTACGTCTCGTGCGTTGATTTTCTCAGATGGATCGAGCAGAAGCGATAATGCCATCTTCACACTCACATCATCCCTATGGCAGTACGCGGTGAATGACATCCCTTGAGAAACAGCTGGCAATCCTTTTGCCTGCAAGCGGCTCCGCCATTCGCTACCGCTACCCACTATCATTTCGTGAGCCGCCCCCATCAACCTGTCCAGTTGTCCCTTTCTTGTATAGAACGCCTGCTTCTGGCGATCAGTGTACAGGCCAAGCCTAATAGCGGCCTCCCCTAGGCGAAGGTCGGCATTCTCCTCCCGGAGCTGCAGGCGGAACTCGGCCCTTGAAGTAAACATCCGGTATGGCTCCTGAACACCTTTGCAAACAAGGTCATCAACCATTACCCCCAGATAAGCTTCGGATCTATCCGGGACCCACTGCTCCAAATCCAATGCAACTGCAGCCGCATTAATTCCAGCAAGCAGGCCTTGAGCGGCCGCCTCCTCATAACCGGTAGTGCCATTGATCTGACCCGCGTGGAAAAGACCCCCTACTTTCTTGCACTCTAGGGTAGGCATTAGTTCAGTGGGGTCTACATAATCGTATTCAATTGCATATCCCGGGCGAATGATCAACGCCTTCTCAAGGCCTGGTATTGAACGAACAAACTGCCATTGAACATCAATGGGCAAGGAGGTTGAGATGCCATTTGGATAAACCTCGGCGTGATCGCGTCCTTCGGGCTCAAGGAATATCTGATGACTCCCCTTATCAGCAAAGCGTACGACTTTATCTTCAATGCTGGGGCAGTATCTTGGCCCTGTGCTTTCGATCTGGCCAGAATACATAGGAGAGCGAGCAAGATTATTCCTTATAATCTCATGGGTCTCCTCTGTGGTTCTGGTGATGGCACAGGACAACTGATTTTCAAGCACCTTTTCATGCGCAAGTGAAAACGGCATCACGTCCAACTCGCCTGGCTGGGATTCCAATGCCTCCCAGCGAATACTTCGCCTGTCGAGCCGCGGCGGCGTTCCGGTTTTCAAGCGCCCAAGTCTCAATTGGCGTCGGTACAACTCATCGGTCAACCCATGCACAGGTGCATCTCCAGCCCGGCCTGCCGGCATGGTCTTCTCTCCAATGTGTATCAGCCCCCCAAGAAATGTTCCCGTCGTCAGGATTACTGCGCGACACTTGTGTTCCACGCCCAGTTCATCAACCACACCACACACTCGGTCCGAATCGAAGAGCAAATGACTTATCGTTCCCTGGTGCACACGAATGTTCGGATGACCATCCAGATAGCCGCGCACGATCATATGGTATATCCGTCTATCACATTGGGCGCGGGTTGCCTGAACCGCAGGCCCCTTCCTTCGATTAAGCAGCCGGTACTGAAGAGCAGCCCCGTCCGCAGCCATACCCATCAGGCCACCCAAGGCGTCCACCTCATGCACCAAGTGTCCTTTGCCAATCCCGCCGATTGCTGGATTGCATGACATTTTTGCAATGGTATCCAGATTTTGGGTGATGAGCCGAACTTGAGCGCCCCGATTGGCAGCGGCCCACGCAGCCTCGCAACCTGCATGCCCGGCACCAACCACAACCACATCTACGTTGTCTGGGTGTTTCACGTGAAACATGGAACTCAGTTTATTCATAGGCGGAGAAGATTAGGTAAGTTGCGGATACAAATCCACCCGAATAAAAAAGGGGAGGCATCGCCTCCCCTCAAAGACAGCTTCAAAGCTTCAATTATCTGGACTTGCGGCGCTTTTCAAGCAACTCGTGGATAATGGGGGCAAGAATCAGCTCCATAGCTAAAATCATCTTACCCGCTGGCACCACCATTGTGTTGCGGCGCGACATGAACGAATCCTTGATCATGGAGGTCAACCATGGGAAATCCAACCCCCATTGCTCAGGTTTACGCACACGAATTACAATAAGGCTTTCATCGGGGGTCGGGACATCACGCGCGATGAAAGGATTGGATGTATCAACCAACGGTACGCGCTGGAAGTTAATATCAGTATTGGTGAACTGCGGTGTAATGAAATGAATGTAGTCGTGCATTCGTTGCAAAATATTATCGACCACTGCCTCCGTGGAATAGCCGCGCATGGCCGTATCTCGATGAATCTTCTGAATCCACTCCAGGTTTACAACGGGAACAATGCCCATTAACAGGTCTACATAAGGACGAACTTCTTCCACGCCGCCATGCAGGCCCTCGTAGAACAGCAAATCAGAGCCCTCGCCAATTTCACGCCAATCAGTGAATTTTCCTGCCTCTACACCATAGAACTTTGCTTCTTCATCATCATGCACATAGGTACGCGCCAAGCCTTTACCTGTGCGGCGATAGGAATCAAACAACTCGGCAATTTTATCGAATAGATTGGCCTCATCAGAGAAATGGCTCAGGCGTTTACCCTGTGCCTCATATTCTTTGGATTTGGCACGGAACTCCATGCGGTCGAATCTATGAAAGCAATCACCCTCAACAATAGCCGGGGTCACCTTTTCACGTCGGAAAATATGCTCCAAAGCAACCTTTGCTGTACTTGTTCCGGCTCCTGAAGAACCAGTTACTGAAATTACAGGATATTTCGCTGACATAAAATCTCCAATTTATTAACAATATCGGGTAGTTAGGAGATTATCACGAAGACCCCAACCATCCCCTCCACCTATATCCACTAAACGGTTGGGTATTATCGCCCAAAACATGCTTCTGAATCAAGGAAATCATAATTTAGCAAGCTTTTGCAATTATTTGCCGATGCAAAATTCGGCAAATACACGATCAAGAATATATTCAACATCGCCGATGCCCAGGATCGTCCCAAGAGATGACCATGCCCTGCGCCAATCCATAGCCACCAAATCCAGCTCATCCTCGCTTCCCAACCGATGAAGGCCTTTCTGGATTAACTCCAAAGCTTCTTGCAAGGCCTGTCGATGACGCTCGCGCGTAACCAAAACAGTTTCCTCAGACAAATCAATATCCCCAAGGAGCGCTGCCAGACGATCCCGCAATATTTCAATGCCTTGATTGTCTTTGACGGAAATGGGCAGGTAAGGCTTGGGAATTTGCAGTTTTGTCAAATCCACCTTGTTCATAAGGTAAAGGTCCGCAGATTGTTGCCCACCCCAGGTTTCAGGACGCGTCGCATCAGATACCAGAATAACGGCATCAGCCTGCTCGGCCGTCTTCATAGCACGGCGAACCCCCTCCTGTTCTATGGCGTTGTCACTGCTGCGCAGGCCTGCTGTGTCAGCAAGACGAACAGGAATACCATGCACTTCAAAATCCACTTCCAGCACATCACGAGTAGTGCCGGGCACATCACTGACAATGGCACGATCACGTCCTGCAAGGATATTTAATAAACTTGATTTACCGACATTGGGTGCTCCAACAATGGCAACAGTAGCGCCATCAAACAATCGCTCACCCAGCGGAGCCGAAGCCAGAAGACGGCAAAGAGGCTCTGTTACCTGGGCCTCCATATCTTCTTTTAAGCGGGAGAAATACAGGTCCGGGATTTCCTCCTCGGGAAAGTCTAATGTTGCCTCTACGTGCGCCACCAAGCCCGTCAACCGCTGCATCAACTCATCAATCTGCCGACCTAATTCGCCACTTAGTTGTCGCTGGGCCTGCTTTCCAGCCCTGAGGGTTGCTGCGTCTATACAGGCAGCAACCGCCTCAGCCTGAGAAAGATCCATCTTGCTGTTTTCAACCGCACGACGAGTGAACTCTCCAGGCTCAGCCGCTCGGCAACCAAGATCGAATAAACGTTCAAGCAAAGCCTGCATCAGTATAGGGCTTCCATGGCCTTGCAGCTCTATTACATCTTCCCCGGTGTAGGAATGAGGCGCTGGAAAATAAAGCAGGATACCTGAATCTAGAACGTCGCCAGATGCATCATGCCAATCACAAAGCATGGCCGCTCTGGGGACAAGCTCCAGCTCGGGCTGAGTAATGCAGAGTGCTGCCTGCCTGGCTCCCGGCCCCGAAATTCTAATGATGCTGACCCCGCCACGGCCAGCAGGCGTGGCAATGGCAGCAATGGTCGAGCCGGTCATGGTCTTGTCGTGATGGATCAGATTTCGGCGACTACAGCGCTTTTTTAATTTTCAGCACATAATACTGCTGGGCGATAGAAAGCATGTTGTTCACAACCCAGTAGAGCACCAGGCCCGCCGGGAAAAACAGGAACAAAATCGTGAACACAGGGGGCAGGAACTGCATAACCTTGGCCTGCATAGGGTCGGCTGGTTGTGGATTTAGCTTTTGCTGCACGAACATGGATGCGCCCATGATTACCGGGAGAACAAAATACGGATCCTGAACCGACATGTCGTGAATCCAGCCAATAAAAGGTGCCTGACGCATTTCAATGGACATCAACAGCACCTTGTAGAGGGCAAAGAACACAGGAATCTGAATCACAATCGGGAGGCAGCCCCCCAACGGATTTACCTTGTGTTTTTTATACAATGCCATCATTTCCTGGCTCATTTTCTGCCTGTCATCACCATACAGGTCTTTCATCCGTGCCATTTCAGGCTGGAGCTTGCGCATGGCCGCCATGGACTCATAGGATTTTTGTGTTGGCCAGAAAAACAGAATCTTAATGGAAAGAACCAAAAGGATAATGCAAAAACCGTAATTATTCACATAGTTATGCATCCAGCTCAAAAAGGTGTGCATGGGCTTGGCAATAAAAGCAAACCAGCCGTAATCAATGCTGCGCTCCAGCTCTGCATGAGCGGTTTTCAACAAGGGGATAGACTTGGGGCCGATGTACATCTGAATTGAAAAAACAGAATCCTTGCCGCTTACTGTGCCATCATCGATCAAACCCGCCTGGTAGGATCGGCCATCGCCTTTAAAATAATAAGGATAATCCTGACCTGGCTTGGCAAGAATGGCGGCGATGAAATACCGATTCATCATGGCTGTCCAACCACCCACAGATGCCTTTCTGATCGCCCCGACTTTATCTAAATCATCATAATCCGGCTCTTCAAGCTTGCCATTTAAAAAAGCCGTCGGCCCCATATGCTCATAAAAGGTATTGAGCTTCTTGTTCGGATTCCTCTCCACTACCTGATGGTACATTTTAAGCCCGGCACCATTGAAAATGTGATCGGATATCGAAACATTATATGAACCAGGTTCTAACGTTATGGTTCTCTGCCAGATCCTTTCATTGTCCATAACTGCCTGAAGGACAATACTCCGTTCTCCCTTTTTCAGCACGGAAAAGGGTTGTACATGCCCACCGCCGACAACACCTGAGTTCACATACAGAGAATCCTTATCATCCATATGCAAAAAGGACACATGGACAGCACCGGGATCGATGGACTCTTTGTAGCGAAGCAGGGTGGCATGAGATATCCATCCCTTTTCATTAACGTCGAGGGCCAATACATCGTTGGCCAGTTTGAAAGTTTTACCAGATCCAACCATAGGCGAATCCATGGGAAGCCCCGGTCCGGAATCATCTGCAGCCCTGGCGGCAGGCGCCAACTTGCTGGAGTCTCCACCGGGCAAAGATGGAGTTACTTCAGTCTGGGTGGTACTGACTACCGGCTGGCTTTCCTGCCCGGGAAAAAGCGCACTCCATCCCAACAATACGGCCATCGACAGGGCAAAAGCCAGAAACATATTCTTTTGATCCATTGGTTACTCCATCTCTCTATTTAGGTACGGGATCATATCCACCCTTGGAAAGAGGGTGGCACCGTAACAAACGTTTAAGGCCAAGCCAAACTCCACTGAATACACCATGCTGTTGCACCGCCTCGGCCATGTACTGGGAACAAGAGGGCGTATGAATACAACGTGCTGGTAAAACGGGAGAAATACAAAGCTGGTAAAAGCGAATCAATCCAAGGGCAAGACGTTTAATTATCATATCAACGCGACTTTTCAACATCAACAGACTGTTGTCGAATGGAATTGATGGCGCGCAGGAAATCATCAGCGACATGATGGATCTGAGTGGCATGTGCGGTAGGAATTATCAATAAATCTATATTCATGGAATAAATTGCATGCCTGCGAAAAACCTCGCGCATCTGCCTTTTAAATCGATTGCGCTGCACAGCGTTGCCAAATTTTCTGGAAACTGCAAGCCCCAGTCGCGAATGGGTTAGTGTGTTTGTTCGATAGACGACGCGAAATCCGCCACAGCTGATCCGCCGTCCTTTTCGCATATTGGCAAAATCAGATTTTGAGCGTAACCGACAAAAAGCCTGAAAACGCTGGTTCAGATAGATCAGGCGCTCAGCTGCTTACGACCCTTAGCACGGCGGCGATTCAAAATCGCACGACCTGCACGGGTGGCCATACGCGCACGGAAACCATGGCGGCGGGCGCGGCGAATTCGGCTTGGCTTGTATGTAAAGCTCATTGGGTCTTCTCCTGATCCCGAATATACAATGAAAAGAAACAACAGCCTCTTAGCCGTATAACCATACATTGCTTATTTAAGGGGTCGCGCATAATAAATGCAGCAGAATATGTGTCAAGCATGAGGTTTAAATCTCCCTCCCTTATTTATCACGCTGGATGCGCCCAGCCAAGCATGTACTATTCAGCTTATGAGCAATACTTCAGCATCACCCACCGGCGTATCCATCTGGCAGCAGGTTTTGGATACACTGCAAAAAGAGATCCCGGCAACACGCTTTGATGCCTGGATTCATCCGATTGTCCCGGAACTCAAGGATCAGACACTGATCCTGAAGGTTGCAAACCGCTTTTTTCTTGATGGTTTAAAATCCAATTATGGGCAACAGATTCTCAATGCCGTTCAAAATACGTTTGGATCAAGCATGGAGGTAGCCTTTTTGGTAGATGCGGGTCTGGACCTTCCCCGTGAAGAGACACCAAAAAATGCCGTTGAAACAGGTCATCTCATGGTTGATGGTTATATCGACCCGCGTTTCACCTTTGAAAACTTTGTCGTTGGCTCCAGTAATGAATTCTGCCATGCCGCCAGCCGTGCAGTGGCAGACAAGCCAGGCCATATTTATAATCCCCTTTATTTATACGGCGGCGTGGGTTTAGGTAAAACACATTTGATCAATGCGGTGGCCAATGAATTGATTGCAAAAAATCATACGCGAATTGCGTACCGAACCGGCGAACGTTTTACCAATGAACTCATTCAAGCCATCCGAACTGGTTCAACCGAAGAATTCCGGAACCAGTATCGTAAAGTAGATGTTCTGATTATCGATGATATCCAGTTTATTGCAGGCAAGGATAGAACCCAGGAAGAGTTTTTTCATACCTTTAACGCTCTGCATGAGTTAAAAAAGCAGATCATTCTTACCTCTGACCGCTCTCCAAGAGAACTCACCAATCTGATGGAGCGTCTTCGTTCGCGCTTTAACTGGGGCCTTGTTGCCGACATTCAGCCACCCGATCTGGAAACCCGTCTGGCCATTCTTGGAAGCAAGGCTGAACTTGCCGGCGTCGATCTGGCAAAGGATGTTGCCCAGCTTCTTGCATCGCGCATTACCAATAACGTACGTGAACTTGAAGGTGCCCTGACACGATTGACAGCACATGCCACCCTGACCGGCCGGATCATTGATATCGACTTTGCAAGACATGTTCTGCGCGACCTGCTGCATGAAGAGGCTCGCGCCATATCTGTTGAAGATATCCAGAAGAAGGTTGCGGCCTATTTCAATATCAATCCCCGGGAAATGCGTTCCGGAAAACGTAGCCGAACGATTGCCTTTCCGCGGCAGATTGCAATGTATGCTACCAAGGAACTTACAACCATGTCGCTTCCTGAAATCGGTGAGCAGTTCGGCGGCAAGGATCATACAACAGTACTGTATGCAGTAAGAAAAATTGAGAAAATGCGTAAAGAGGATGACGATTTCGATGATGAAATCGGCCGTATTCTTGCGCTGCTCAAATAGGTCAAGATATAAAGACAGTAAAAAAATCCACCGTGTACGAAAACTTGTGCATATCAGGCCTCAAGCCTTGTGGATAAGTTGAGTATAAGCCCATGCACCGATAAGCTATCGCGGTTCAAGTGAATTCATTCACATCCTGTGCACAGCCTTTGCGGTACTTTCTTACAGAAGCGACGGGTAGTTTGCTTGAGGTGGGCAAAGGGTATTTCGGACTTGTCCACAATATCCACAGCACCTATGATGACTATGAATTTTTTGAATATAAATGGGGTTTAAGGAGTAATGATGAACATTACATTATCCAGAGCATCTTTATTGCAGGTTGTTCAACGCTGCCAAAGTATTGTGGAGAAAAGACATACAGTTCCAATACTGGCCAATATATTGTTGAAGGCAGATCCGCAAACCCTGGCGGTGACAGCAACCGATCTTGAAGTAGGTATTCGCAGTCAGGCTGAAGCCAGTGTTAAAACCCCTGGTACCGTCACAGTTTCCGCACGCAAGCTCTTTGATATTATCAAGGAGCTGGATCCAGAACAGGATGTGAATCTGGAAAGCGGTGATAACTTTCTTGAGATTCATAGCGGCAGATCCCGGTTCAGGCTTTCGACTCTGGCTGCATCGGAGTATCCAGCTGTCAGTGAAGAGGATGGTTCTGCAAGTATCGGGATCCAGGCAAGCCAGCTCTCAGAAATGATTGCAGCGACCAGCTTTGCCATGTCCAATGATGAGACACGTAAATATCTGACCGGAACGCTGTTTGAAGTGGATGCCAATAATATTTTGCGCCTTGTTTCAACAGATGGTCACAGATTGGCATTGTCTGAAGCGGAATTGGAGCAATCATCTTCAACATGCCAGTGTATTGTACCCCGTAAGGCCGTCATGGAAATCCGCAAGTTATGCGATGAATGTGAGGGTGAGGTGGCTCTCTATCTTGGCGAGCGTCAGGTTCGTCTTGAGGCTGGAACAAATATCCTGACATCCAAACTTATCGATGCCCGCTTTCCGGTGTATCAGGATGTGATTCCAAGCAACAATCCTGGTCATGCTCAGGTAGGCAGAACTGAATTCGACCAGGTTTTGCGCCGGAGCATGATTGTCGCCAACGAATTTACGCACGATATCCGGCTTAATTTTTCCGATAAGGGTCTCGATGTTTCTGCTCACAACACAGAGCATGAAGAATCCGAAGAGCGGCTGGCTGCAGATTACAATGGTCAGGAAGTGACGGTTGGTTTCAATGGTAAATATCTGCGGGATGCTTTGGGTGCGATGCGTTCGGCATCGGTGCATATGGAGTTGCGGGATGAACTTTCTCCGGTTCTTCTGTTTGCTGAGGATCATCCCCAGTCGCGCTATGTCATTATGCCCATGAGAATATAAGCAACCCGTGTTTAAGTATGGGTGGTTTCGTTCGGAGAAAACCCTGTGATCTCTGCAACCCCCCTGCGCCTTTGTGAGGTCAGTGTAAGCCAGTTGCGCTGTCATGAGCAGCTTACCTGGCAGTGTTCGCCGGGGCTGAACATGATTATTGGCGCCAACGGCAGCGGCAAAACCAGTCTCCTTGAAGCTGTTTACCTGATGGCATTTGGTCGCTCATTCCGCCAGGCCCGTGATCCATTTCTGGTACGGCGCGGACAGGAGAGATTTGTGATTCATGGATCCTGGCAGCGATTCGGTCCGATGAAGATTTCTGCGACCGGATATCGGGGGCAAACCTCTCTTCGACTTCAGGGTCGTGATGTGCAACGGCGCAAGGACGTCAGCGAAAGTTTTCCCGTTTTGGTGGAAGCACCTCAGGGAAGACAGTTGATTGATGGTGCTCCCAATGAGCGTCGTCGCTGGCTGGATGGTTTGGTGATGACTTGTTTTCAGGGGTTGAACGTTCACTACGACCGATATTTACGGGCCGTCATGCAACGAAGTCGTTTACTTCGCAAGGGAATCACTTCCGATGATCTGGATGCCTGGGAGTATCAGATTGTTCGCCACGGTCAACCCATTATCGAGGCTCGGTCCGTACTGCTTGAGGAGCTGAATGAAATACTGGCGGGTGAGCAGCAATTAACGGAACATCCCGTCATCATGGGTATGAAAATGCCTGACTATGATGAGGAAGGTTGGTTGAAGCGGCTGAGTTCCAAAAGGCAGGATGATATGCGTATGGGCGGTTTACGTTTCGGGCCGCATTGCGATGTAGTACAGATGCATTTTCAGGAGCGGGAAATACGCAGTGCCGGCTCGCGTGGTCAGCAAAAACTGGCAGCGATTGCCATAAAGATGGCAGAATGTGCGCTGTGGCGTCAGTATCGG
>Ga0209919_1001205_pt1 | contig 12765 bp, 9 predicted proteins | sample SalPon2A_C_D2_MG_FD_185721 | JGI IMG/M metagenome (GOLD analysis project Ga0209919, IMG submission 185721) | Soil microbial communities from South San Francisco under conditions of wetland restoration - Salt Pond MetaG R2A_C_D2_MG (SPAdes)... | ecosystem: Environmental > Terrestrial > Soil >... | reverse complement strand
AACCTTACCCAGGCTCTGAAAGGTGAAAGGAAAACACAAGGTAATTGGGGAGAGTTTATTCTTGAAAGTCTTCTGGAAAAATCAGGATTACAAAAAGACCGCGAGTATTTCCTGCAGGAAAGCATTACTTCACAGGATGGGAAAAGATATCAACCTGATGTAATTATAAAATTACCTGAGAATAAAAGTGTAATAATTGATTCAAAAGTTTCTCTCGTGGCATATGAAAAATTCAGTTCTTCCGAAAATGAAAACGACAGACTCAATTCAATAAAGGAACACATCCTGTCTGTAAGAAATCACATTAAAGGTTTGAGTTCCAAAAATTATCAGAACTTATACAGTATTGATAGTCTCGATTTTGTGTTGATGTTTTTGCCGATCGAACCGGCATTCAGTTTAGCTTTGCAGAATGAACCCGGTTTGTTTCAGGAAGCTTTGGACAAAAATGTAGTGATTGTTTCCCCGACTACATTACTTGCAACTCTCCGCACAATAGCCAGTATTTGGAGACAGGAAAACCAGAATAAAAATGCACTGGAGATCGCGAGGCAAAGCGGTGCACTTTACGATAAGTTTGTCGGGTTTGTGGATGATTTGCAGGCAATCGGTACCAGGATTGACCAGACACAAAGCAGCTATAGCGATGCGATGAAGAAACTTTCTGAAGGTTCGGGTAATCTTGTGAGACGTGCGGAGAAAATTAGAAAACTCGGTGCGAAAACTTCCAAATCTCTTCCCGGATCTTTGCTGGACAAAGATGAGGATGACGAAAATTTGTTGGACGAGTAAAAAATTATATTTTAACTGTTCCCTTCTAATATAAAAATTTATTGTCATTTCGAATCCCGTTTACGGGATGAGAAATCTGAGAAACAAAATAAGATTTCTCCTTCCAGTCGAAATGACAGCCTGAGCTTAATTAAATCAATAATTATTTAATAAAACATGACAATAACCCACCCACAAACGACCGAAGAATTTGAAAAATATTACGATCTCCGCTGGCGAATACTTCGTGCGCCGTGGGACCAGCCGAAGGGAAGTGAAAAAGACAAAAAAGAAAAAGGTGCAATTCACTTAATGGCGTGCGAAAAAGATAAAATTCCGGTTGGTGTCGGCAGGGTTCATTTCAATTCCCCTGAAGAAGCGCAGGTAAGATACATGGCTGTTGAAGAAGATCAGCGCGGAAAGGGAATTGGAGCGATAATTCTAAAAGAACTGGAGAGAAGCGCGGTACAGAAAGGAGCTAAAATTATTATGCTCAACGCACGGGATAATGCTGTTCCTTTTTATGAAAGATACGGCTATAAAATTGTGAAGCCGTCTCATACACTCTTTGATTCAATTCCACATTTTGAAATGAGAAAAGAGCTCTAAATGTATAAAAAATATTTCGACGCGAATAAAAAACTCTGGGACAAAAAAACAGCGATCCACGCAGATTCGGATTTTTACGGCCTAAAGGAATTTAAGGCAGGAAAGAGTTCACTAAATTTTGTGGAGCTGGAAGCGCTTGGAGATGTAAAAGATAATTCGCTTTTGCATCTTCAATGCCATTTCGGAATGGATACACTTTCGTGGGCCAGTCTCGGGGCAAAAGTAACGGGCGTAGATTTTTCAGACGAGGCAATAAAACTTGCCAGATCAATAAATGATGAGTTAAAACTCAATGCAGAGTTTATTTGCTCAAATATTTATGACCTGAAAGAAAACCTTGATGAAAAATTTGATATCGTTTTTACTTCTTACGGTACAATAGGCTGGTTGCCGGATCTGGATAAATGGGCGGAGGTAATCTCTCATTTCCTCAAACCGGGCGGATTATTTTTTATCGCTGAGTTTCACCCTGTTATATGGATGTACGATCATGGGGTTAAAAACTTGAAATATTCCTATTTTAATTCCGGTGAGCCGATTGCAGAAACAAATGAAGGAACCTACACTGACAGGAATGCTGATATAAAAATGACCGAGTACGGGTGGAATCATTCGCTTGACGAGGTTTTTAATTCTCTGAAGAATAATGGTCTAAAAATTGAAAGCTTTAATGAATATCCTTTCTCATTTTATAACTGCCTCCCCGGTATGGTGCAGGGAGAAGATAGTTTCTGGCGGATAAAAGGATTTGAAAATATTCTGCCGCTTATGTATTCGATTAAAGCATTAAAATCTTAGTGAAAATTAACTCCCCATCTTTAAAATCTCATCCCATTCTTTTTTTTCGACGGGCATAACTGAAAGACGATTTCCTCTCTGGACAAGTCTCATTTTTTGCAGCTTTGGATTTTCTTTTATCTCAGCAAGCGGCACAGGATTTTTAAATTTCTTTACTAATTTAATATCAACCATCATCCATGTAGGCTTTGCCGGGTCTGCTTTCGGGTCGAAGTGCTTATCGTCCGGATCAAACTGTGTGTGGTCCGGGTAACCTTCTTTTACAACTTCGCAATAACCTACAACCGCAGTCGGATCAGTATTGCTGTGGTAATATAAAACCCCATCGCCCTTTTTCATTTCATCGCGCATAAAATTTCTTGCCTGGTAGTTTCTTACCCCGTCCCAATGCGTGGTCTTTTTTTTGCTTTTTGCCAGGTCATCAATTGAAAATGCATCCGGTTCTGATTTTACGAGCCAGTATTTTTTAGCCATCTTATTCCCATAATTTATTTTTTCTAAAATAATGAGAATATATCTTTATTTCTAATTGCCAAAGAAAAATCTGATGTCCTGATTTGACAATTTGTCATCCGTATTTGTTTCGGGATCGATTAATTTTAACGATTCTGAAATCAATTCAGAATGACGACAATTTTAGTTCACATAGTGCGGAATTAAGACGTAAGAAATCGACATATTACCCTTCCTAATTAAATTGATATTCAAACCACTCAATGATATATTGATTCAAAAATTAATCGGATTATGCATAAATATATCACTTCTGTAATATTAACATTGCTTTTATCAAGCTTTGTTTTAGCACAGACTGACGGGGCGTTTCAGATAGCAAGGCTGAAATATGACGGCGGCGGGGACTGGTACAACGATCCGAACGAGACAGTAAATCTGTTGAATTTTGTGGCTCAAAAAACGAATATTAAGGTAAATGCCGATTATACATTTGCAGATATTTCAAGTGAAGATATTTTTTCTTATCCTTTTCTTTTCATGACAGGGCACGGGAATATTGTTTTTTCAAAAGATGAGGCCGAAAGGTTGAGAAAATATCTTGAGGCAGGGGGATTTTTATATGCAGATGATGATTATGGAATGGATAAGGCTTTCAGACGAGAAATAAAAAAAGTCTTCCCTGATAAAGATCTTGTTGAACTTCCGTTCAGTTATGGGTTATACCATGATTTTTATGATTTCCCCAACGGCGTTCCGAAAACTCACGAACACGACGGCAAACCCGCACAGGGATTCGGAATATTTATCGGAAACCGTCTTGCTGTTTATTATACATATGAATCGAACCCGAGTGATGGCTGGAACGACCAGGAAGTACATAATGATCCGGCTGATAAAAGGCTTGAGGCTCTGAAGTTTGGAACGAACATTGTTGTTTGGGCTCTCAGCCAGCCGGTTGACGTAAGTAATAAATAAAGTGTCATTTCGATCCCGCCGCAGGCGGTGAGAAATTTTTATTTATCTCTAAAAAAAATTCCCGCTCCACAGATAAGTATTAGTCTCTCGAAATGACAAGATGAACACGCTAAATTAAGTAAAGAGTAAAAAAAATAGTAGAATCTGAATCAAAATATTACCGGGAAATAATTGACAAACTTGAAAGGCTTGTAAAGAGGGAGTATATTCTATTCTCATCCGTTGGGATACAGGCTGCAATTTTGTGGGGTATAATTCTCTACTCAACATTTTCAATTCTTGAAGCACTCTTCCATTTCGATTCTGACGTACGAACAGTTTTGTTTTTTCTTTCTCTGATTTTTACGCTTGGAGCAGTTTCAATTCTTTTTGTAATTCCGTTGTTAAAATATTTCAACATCTTCAGGAAGACTGATTATTACACAGTATCAGAAAAGGCCGGACGAAATTTCCCGCTTATAAAAGATGATTTGCTGAACGCGATGCAGCTTGTTTCAACTGACAGGGAGAAAAATTATTCTTCAAATCTTATTAATGCAGCATTTCTTGATGTTTATAACAAAACAAAAAATATTCAGTTTGAAAAAATTGTTGATTTCAAAAAAGCGACTGAGCTTTTTAAATATCTAGCCGGCACTATAATGATTTGTGCGCTTCTTTTCATATTTATCCCATCACTTCAGGCGGCGAGCTTCAGACTGGCAAATTTCGGCAAGGAATTTATTCCACCACCTAGGTTTACCTTTGTGATAGAACCAGGGAATACTCAGGCTACAAAAGGAGACAATTTGTCTATCTCTATAAAAGTGAATGGAGCGGTTCCAAAAAATGTTTCACTTGGAACCAAAGATGCGGAACAGACAAAATATGAAATGCAGGATTTAAAGCGCGATTCATCAGGGGTTTATGGTTTTCAGGTTAAATCTGTCAGGAGTTCGTTTAAGTATTTTGCTTCGGCTGATGGAATAAACAGCCAGCAATACAATGTTTCTGTTATTGATCCTCCAATAATAAAAACACTTGATGTGGATATTAACTCACCGTCATATTCAGGAATTCCAGCTGTTAATCAAAAAGATAACGGGAATGTATCTGCACTGAAGGGGAGCCGTGTTAACCTTAAAATCAGTTCGACTAAGAATCTGAAATATGCACGTTTAGTCTTTAGTGACTCGACAGAAGTTACATTAAAAACAAATGGCGAAGAAGCCCGGGGAAGTTTCAGAATAAAAAATGATAATTATTATCGGATTATAATTAGAGATAATAATGATAATGAAAATATTTCTCCGATAAATTATACGATAAAAGCACTCGATGATGCATACCCGGTTATTGAAGTTATCGCGCCTAATGAGAACTTGTTGCTTCCGAACGACAACAGGATCGCATTGCTTACTAAAATCAGCGACGATTACGGTTTTACTAAATTAAATCTTGCTTACAGGCTTTCGGCTTCAAAGTATAAAGAAAATTGGACTGACTATAAGACACTTGAAATTCCGTTAAACAGAAAATTGACCGAACAGAATGTTAGTTACATTTGGAATTTATCACAGCTGCATTTATCTGAAAATGATGTAGTGACTTATTACCTGGAAATCTTTGATAACGATAATGTCAGCGGTCCGAAATCGGCGAAAACTGCTTCATTTACTGTGAGAGTACCGACTCTGAATGAATTAATTACGCAGGCAGATAAAACCCAGAATAAAGCAATAAATGATCTTCAACAAACACTGAAAGATGCCGAGGACCTGAAAAAAAATATTGAAAAAATATCGCAGGAATTAAAACAGGACAAAAAAGATATTAGCTGGCAGGAAAAAGAAAAGATTGAAAAATCTCTTGAGCACTTCAAAAAAATGCAGGATAAATCGGATCAGATAAGTAAAAAAATAGATGACTTAAAGAAAAACCTGCAACAGAATAATCTGATGTCGCAGGAAACACTTGAAAAATATAGTGAGCTTCAAAAATTGTTCGACACCCTTTCGAGCGATGGTATGAAAAAAATGGCCGAGAATATGCAGAACCTTTTGCAAAGTCTCGATCGCAAGCAGATACAACAGGCAATGGAAAATTTCAAATTTGATGAAGAACAGTTCAGGGCAAGTATAGAACGGACAATGAATCTTCTCAAGAGAATACAGGCTGAGCAAAAGGTTAATGATCTTGTTAATAAAATGGATGAAATAATTAAGAAGCAGGAGAATATTGAGCAAGAGACGAAAAGAAGCAATCTAAATGATAAGAACAAACAGGATGAGTTAAGCTCGGGACAAAATGAAATTACAAAAGAAATGAACGATTTGAAAGAGCAAATGGATGACCTTTCAAAAAAAATGAGTGAGTTAAAGGATCAGCCTAAAGAAGACCTTGATAAATTACAGGAAGAATTTAATCAGCAAGAGAATTCGGAGCTTTCAAAGGAAGCTTCACAAAAAATCCAGCAGTCACAAAAACAAATGGCAATGCAGAACCAGAAGCAGATTCAGCAGAATATGAAACATATGAAAGGGGGAATGCAGGACCTGCAAAAAACAATGCGGCAGAAAATCCAGATGCAGACATTTGTGGATATGATGAAGCTAACGGATAATCTCATTTCACTTTCTAAACAACAGGAAGTGTTGAGAAAGGAATCGGGAAATTTGGATCCAACTTCATCAGCATTCAAATCAAATTCTGAGCAGCAAAATAATATTCAGAAAAATCTGGATAAAATTGCAACACAAATGTCTGAACTTTCACAGAAGACATTTGCAATAACTCCCGAAATGGGAAAAGCCCTCGGCGATGCTAAGAGAGCTATGATGCGTTCACTTGATGCAATGCAAAACAGGAATGGTAACCAGGCATTGTCTAACCAGGGCGAAGCGATGAAAGGTCTTAATGAGGCCGCATCACTTATGAAAAATTCAATGCAGCAAATGATGAACGGGCAGGGACAGGGTGGAATGATGTCATTGATGCAGCAGCTTGGTCAAATGACACAACAACAAATGAACCTGAATAATCTCACACAAATGCTACAGCAGGCTATGGGCGGCAAGTTAACAATGCAGCAGCAGGCACAATTAGATAGACTTGCTCAGCAGCAGGAAGAAGTTAGAAAAACCCTCAAACAACTTAGTGAAGAAGCAAAGGCTTCAGGTAAATCCAAAACTCTGGCCTCAAACCTGGACAAGCTTCTTGACCAAATGCAGGAAGTTGTGACAAATATGAAAACGCAAAAAATCAATGATGACTTGATTCAAAAACAGGAAAAAATTCTTTCAAAAATGCTGGATGCACAGAGATCTGTAAATGAAAGAGATTACGAAAAAGACAGGGAATCATTTGCCGGGGAAAATATTCAACGTCAGTCACCTGCTAATCTGGATTTGAATTCGGAACAGGGGAAGAATAAAATAAGAGATGAACTTAACCGCGCAGTTCAGGAAGGATATTCAAAGGATTATGAAGAATTGATCAGGAAATATTATGAAGCACTTCAAAAGGTAAGGACAGAAAAAAAATAATTACACGGGATCAATGTGAACAAATACTTTTTGAATTTCCTCAATTGATTCTATCGCTTTCTGAACTTCTTTTCCTACATCGTGCGAATTTTGGGTTGTCATATGTTTGTCTACTTCAATGTGAATCTCGATATGAAATTTATTTCCTACATAGTGAGATCTTAAATCATTCATTCCTACAACACCTTCAATATTCATTGCTCTGTTGGCCATTTCCAGAATTAGCTGATCATCCGCGGCTCTTCCCATCAGGTAATCTATGTTTTCTTTTGCTATTTCATAACCTGATTTTAAAATGAAAAAGGAAATGAGTATTCCTGCAATTCCGTCAACGTATGCCAAACCGATCTGAACACCAATTACACCGATAATGGAAAGCGAAGAAGCCAGGACATCATTTAAACTGTCTATAGCGCTTGCTTTAAGTCCGGGGCTACGAAAAGTTTTCCCAACTTTGGATTGATAACGGGATAAAATTATTTTTACGGTAATTGTTACTATTAGAATTCCGTATACCACTGCATTAATATTATGATGTTCGTTAGGGTTAAGAATTCTTCCAATTGAAGCCTGGATTAAATTGATTGCTACAATAGCAGTAAAAAGAGCGATCAGGAAAACAGCTATTGGCTGAGCGGCATTATGGCCGAACTGATGATCATCATCCGGTTTTTTAAGCGAGACTTTTACGCTGTACATTATAGCTGCAGATGAGAAAACATCTGTCAGGGAATTTATAGCATCAGAAATTACAGCAATCGAATTTGAAATTATTCCGGCAATAGCTTTTATAATAAACAGGAATATGTTAGCTGCCAGCGAAAGATTAGCTGCTCTTTTTAATATTTTGGCCATGGACAAAGATAATTTTTATCATCAACAATAAAAAAAATTAGCTGCATTTTTTTTATTTAAAATTACGGGCAGGCAATTATGAAACTGGCAATATTTCCAGGTTTACCATTCCCTGTGCTCTGGAAATTAAGTTTTTGTTTAAAATTTATCCCAAAATCAATTTATCTGTAAAATATTTCAATAATTATTGGATAATCTATCAAAAAGTTTCTTATTTTCTACATGTCTTTATTTGGAACATAAGAAAACAGTCTAAAATAGTTAAACATAAAGGAATTCAACATCCCTTGATTCATACTAAGACAAAAAAAGGTGCTCCGGATAAGAAATCAGTCGGTAAAAAAAATATCCCTGTTGACGCAATCTTTACGAATGAGAAATTTGAATTAGTTCTTGAAGCTTCTGAAGACCTGATTTTTATTCTGGACAATAAAGGATGTTTCAGAACGGTAAATAATAATGGAGCAGCATCTCTGGATTATTTGCCTAAAGATTTGATGGGCAGGCATTTTTGGGAATTTGTTGATCCCAAAAGCGATGAAGAAATCGCAAATTCTTTCCAATCAATATTAAATTCAGGGGAACTAACTACTTTTGAAGTTACATTTACTTCAAAATTTGGAAAAGAAGTTATTTTTCAGATAACTGCAAAAGTTTTAGAGGAGTATAAAAAGGTCACCGGCTTACTAGGAGTCGGAAAAAATATTACAAAATCACGGTCTGATGAATTAAAAGTTAAAGAACTCTCCCTTAAAATAATGGAATCGGAAAGGTTAGTCTCTATTGAAAGGAACAGAGCAAACCAGCGAAGAACAATACTAGACGAGCTTAACAGACTTAAAAATGAATTTTTGTCAAATATATCTCATGAAATGAGGACTCCGCTTGCATCGATAATTGGTTTTTCTGAAACTATTGTTTCCGATCCAGAGATGGCTAAGAAATCTCAGGTGGAATTTAGTAACCTGATTTTGAAAGAGGGCAAAAGACTTTCAAACCTGATTAATGATGTTCTAGATCTTACAAAAATTGAGGGTCATGGGATAGTTCTAAACAGGAGCTATTTCGATATCATTAAATTGTTGAATGGGGTTCTTGAAGAGAATCGTAAGGCAATCAAAGAAAAAAAAATAACACTTACATATGACGTTCCTGCTGAAGAAATTGTCATAAATGGAGATGAAGAAAGACTCAAACTAATATTTGGAGCTCTTTTAAATAACTCAATTAAATTTACCCCTGCTGGCGGACGAATTACTATAAGCGGACAGATTCTTTACAAGGAATTTGAAATTATATTTAGCGATACAGGCGTTGGTATTCCGGAAAATGATTTACCAAATATTTTTCAGAAATTTTATCGTGTAAACAGACCCGGTACAGAGATACCGGGAACCGGGCTGGGCTTGGTTTTTGTAAAACAAATTGTAGATTTGCACAAAGGATTAATTACTGTTGAGAGCGAAATTGACAAGGGAACTTCCTTTGTGATAAAATTGCCAAAAGGCTTAAAACTCAAAAAACAAAATTATAAGGCATAAATTATTGTGGATAAATTAGTTTTTATAGTTGATGATGAACAAGCAATATCTAAGCTTTTATCTTACTGGGTAAAAGATAAATGGAAATACAACGTTGAAGTATTTTCAAATGGAGAAGATGCACTAAAAAGACTGAGTGCAAGACCTGATATTGTTTTGCTTGATATTATGCTGCCGGGACTGGATGGAATTGAGACCTTAAAAAGGATAAAACAATTCGACGAAAATTTACCAGTTATAATATTATCAGCACAGGGTAGTATAGAGGTTGCAGTGGAAGCTCTCCGCTTCGGGGCTTTTGATTATTTCCCGAAACCTATTGATATGCAAAGGCTTGAGCCATCGCTTAAAAATGCGATTAAAAATTATGACCTTTTGAAAGAACTGGAAAACCTGAAGGAAAATGTTAAAAAAGAATACAGCTTTGATAATATTATTTCTTCTGATGGGAAAATGCAGGATGTTTTTAAACTGGTTTCAAAAGTTTTAAATAACGATATTACAGTACTTATTCACGGAGAAAGCGGAACCGGTAAAGAACTGATTGCGCGTGCAATTCACTACAACGGGAGGAAAAAAGACAGGCCGTTTATTGTTGTTAACTGTGCTTCAATTCCTCGGGAGCTTCTTGAAAGTGAGCTGTTTGGTCATGAGAAAGGATCTTTTACCGGCGCGCATCAAAGAAAATTGGGAAAGTTTGAACTTGCCAATGGAGGTACTATATTTCTGGATGAGGTTAGCGAACTTGAAATGCTTTTACAGGCAAAATTATTGAGGGTAATACAGGAAAAAGAATTTGAGAGAGTAGGCGGAACCGAACTAATTAAAACGGATGTGAGAATTATTTCTGCAACAAACAGGGAATTGAAACAGGCTGTAGAAAATAAGGAATTTAGAGAGGATCTTTATTACAGATTAAATTCATTTCCGATTAATATTCCTCCTTTGAGAAAAAGAAGGGGAGATATACTTGTTCTTGCAGAATATTTTTTAAAGGCGGGAAATAAAAGACTTGGTAAAGAGATTAAAGGATTTACAAAAAAGGCACTGAAACTTATTTATGAATATGGCTGGCCTGGAAATATTAGAGAAATGGAAAACACTATAGAGCGTTGTTTAATTCTTGCTGAAAAAAATATGATTGATATTGACGATCTTCCATCACATATTAAAACTTCGGATTCGACTCTTGGCGATACTTTTTCAGGGCCTTTGTTTAGTGATGATAATATTATATCATTTGAAAAGCTCAAAGAAGAGTCAATACGGCATGCTTTGAAGGTAACAAATGGCAATATTGTGGAAGCGGCAAAAAAACTTCAGCTTGGACGTGCAACTATTTACAGATTGATGGAAAAATATAATATTGAAAACAGGTCTAATGATTAAACAAATTAAAATTTAGGTTTATAAATGGACTTTACTAAAGAAAAATACGGCGATGTATTAGTGGAGGTTGTTAATCTAACCCGCGCTACATTAAAAGAAGCGGAAGAATTTAAATTGACACTGACTAAGGATATTGAAGAAGGTGCAAAAAAAATTGTTGTTGATATATCAGAATGCGAGTTTATAGATTCCACCTTTCTCGGCTCCATGGTAGTTTCATTAAAAAAAATTACCGGGATTGGAGGTGATCTTAAATTGGTTGGTTTCCAGCCTGCTGTGCACTCCATGTTTGAATTAACAAGGATGTATCGTGTTTTTGAATCCTATAAGACAAAGGAAGAGGCTGTTCAAAGTTTTAAATAGCTACAAAAGTCTTTTTGCCTAATTGTTTTTATCATTTTCCCCTATAATTCCGGCTAAATCCCAAGGTCGGTTGAGAATATAAATTTGAATTTTCAAACTAAATCTGATTAATTAAATGCCAGAAGAACAAAAGTCAATTCTAATTATAGATGATGACATCACAATAAGAAAATTAATCCAGCATCATTTGAAAAAAAATGGCTTCTCCATCCTTGCTGCTGAAGGTTCTGACGATGGTTTCAAATATTTAGGTGAGAACAAAGTAGATCTTGTACTGTGTGACGTTACTATGCAGGGTATGGATGGATTTACATTTTGTAAAAAAGTGAGAGAAAATCAGGATCTTAAGACACTTCCATTTGTCTTTGTTACAGCTAAGAGTTCCCTTGAAGATAAATCAACTGCTCTTGACGTCGGTGCTGATGATATAATTACAAAGCCATTTGATGTAGAAGAATTGATTCTAAAAGTCCGTGCACTTATTCGGAAAGCCGATATATATAAAAAATATAACGGTGGCGCAGCGAGGCAGAGTGTGGAACAATCTTTTGCCCAGGATAGAACAAAAATATTACTTGTTGATGATGACAATACAATATCAAAACTTTTCCAATATAATCTGAATAAAGAAGGATTTGAATGTATTACGGCACCCGGGGCAGACGAAGGACTTGAAAAAGCAAAGTCCTTCTTGCCTGATATTATTGTCTCTGATATTATGATGCCTGAAGTGGATGGATTTCAATTCCGAAAAAATCTTATGGAAATTCCGGAACTACGTGCTGTGCCATTTGTTTTTTTAACCGCAAAAGGGGGGGAAGACGATATACTTGACGGATACGATCTTGGTATTACAGATTATGTCTTGAAAACAGCGGGACCAAGGGTTGTAGTTGCAAAAGTAAAAGCTATTATAAAAAGCCTTGGCAAAGAAAGACAAAAAGCCGTAAGCGAACTTCACCATGCTGCGGATTCTATGCGTGTAAAAGTTGTACCTGATAAAAGCCCTGTGTTTGAAGGATTTGAAATAAAACAGTGGCATCAGCCTTATCAGGGTATACCTGGTGGAGATTTTATAGATTATTTTAACTTAAATGATGATTGCTTAGCCATTATACTTGGTGATGTCATGGGTAAAAAATGGGGTGCCTGGTATTTTGCGTTTGCTTATGCAGGATATGTCCGAAGTGCAATAAGGATGGCATTACAAAGTTATGAAGTGGCACGCCCTAGTGAAATTTTAAAACAGGTAAACAGCTCAGTTTACCAAGATGCAAAGGTGTCAGAGGTTTTTGCTACTCTTTCTGTGCTTGTTCTTAATAAAAAAACTAAGGCCGTTCAGTACACCGGAGCCGGTGATCTTCCTATCATTTATAAAAATGCTGAAAGTGGTGAGGTAAAAAAATTACAATCGAATGGTTTATTACTCGGATTTTCTTCAGATGGGCAGTATGATGATATAACCGTCGAGATGGGAAAAAATG
>Ga0209919_1001200_pt1 | contig 12785 bp, 6 predicted proteins | sample SalPon2A_C_D2_MG_FD_185721 | JGI IMG/M metagenome (GOLD analysis project Ga0209919, IMG submission 185721) | Soil microbial communities from South San Francisco under conditions of wetland restoration - Salt Pond MetaG R2A_C_D2_MG (SPAdes)... | ecosystem: Environmental > Terrestrial > Soil >... | reverse complement strand
CGACGTAACGCTTACGGCCTCAACGGCACTTTTCCGCTCTACGCATGTCGGGGCTATCTTTCAGATGGTAAACCAGGTGGCTGGCGTCAGTGCGAGCATATCCGCTGAGAACACTTGGACAAGTGCCCTAAAAGTTACTGGATCTGGCGATAGGCGTTCGATAACGGTAACTCTCACTGGAACGTGGAGCGCAGTCGTAACGCTTGAGGTATCGAACGACGGAAGCACTGGATGGGCTGCGGTTCCTGGATATATCTGGAACGGAAACGTTACTGGGCCATACCTAGACGGTCTTGACGGTCAAACGAGGTACTACAGAATTGGTGTGGCTACAGGAGACTACTCGAGTGGAACGGTAGGTGCATCGCTTACCTTCACGAGCGGAACAAAGGCTGGAGTTGTTGAGATCACAGCGTACACGAGTTCAACTTCGGTAAGCGCGCGCGTGCTGTCAGATGTCGGCTCTACATCCGCAACTTCAACTTGGTCAGAAGGTTCGTGGTCAGACTATCGAGGATGGCCGACAGCGGTACGAATCCACGAGGGCAGACTGTGGTGGACAGGACAGAACGGCCTATTCGGATCTATCTCTGACAACTATTACAGCATGAGCGAGGACGTAGTAGGGGATTCAGGCCCAATCAACCGCACGATCGGTTCTGGGCCGGTAGACACAATCAATTGGGTCATGTCGCTCGGCAGAATGATCATCGGCGCACAAGGAGCGGAATGGTCGGTAAAGTCATCGTCCTTCGATACGCCACTCACGCCTACGGACTTTTCGATCAAGCCAGCATCGACGCAAGGGTCTGGAGCCGTTGATGCAGCGCAGGTAGATAAGCGAGCAATCTTTGTAGACAGGACTGGGGCCAAAGTATTTGAAATGGCCTTCGACATCCAGAGTTATGACTATGGTTCGCAGGACATTACGGCAATAGTTCCAGAACTAGGATTGCCGTCTATCGTGAGAATGGCGGTGCAGCGCAAGCCAGACACCAGGATCCACTGCGTACGTTCTGACGGGACTGTAATGCTAGGTGTGCGTGAACCCGTCGAGGATGTGATGTGCTGGCTTAACATCGAAACTGACGGAACGATAGAGGATGTAGTGGTACTGCCGGGCGTCACTGGATCAACAGAGGATCAGGTGTACTACGTTGTGAACCGCACGATAAATGGATCGACAGTCAGGTACTTGGAAAAGTGGGCCAAGGAAACCGAGTGTCGCGGCAGCACGCTGAATAAGCAAGCCGACTCGCACATCACGTTCACTAACGGAACAGCCAGTACCACCGTTAGCGGACTCGACCATCTAGTAGCCGCGAGTGTGGTTGTATGGCAGGACGGTGTGGACGCCCAGGACTCGAATGGCGACATCAAGACATTCACGGTTGCTTCTGACGGCACGATCACTCTCGATACTGCGGCAACGACAGGAATCGTCGGACTCGCGTACACCGGGCAATGGCAAAGCGCAAAACTGGGGATGCAGCCAAACATCGGACAAAGCGTTCTGACAGACCATAAGAGGATCAACGCAATCGGCGTGGTTGCAGCATGGATACACGCGAAGGGCATTCAGTTCGGCCCGGACTTCAGCAATCTGGACGACATGCCTGCGATGGAAGATGGTACTGCGGTAACTGCCACCTCGACCCGTACGACATATGACCATGAACGAATCACGTTTCCAACAACATGGGGAACGGACTCGAGATTGTGCATTCAGGCAAAGGCCCCACGTCCTGCGACGCTATTGGCGTGCGTGGTGGATATGGAGATTTCAACATGAGTTCGCTGTCTGATCTCCTCGCACCGTCGCTGCAGATCGGATCCACGATTCTAAACGTGGGAAGCAAGCTCGCGAAGTCCAGTGCCACAAGAGCGATAGGTGAGCGTAAGAAAGCGCTGTCAGAATACGAGGCCGCACAGCTTGAGCAGAATGCAGCGGCCGCGCGTTCAGTAGGAATGCTGTCGGCGGAAGATGAACAGCGCAAAACGCAGATTATCAATTCGGCCGCACTCGCTCGAGCGGCCGCGTCTGGAGCCGGCGCATCCGATCCGACTGTAGTACATATTCTGGCGAATAACGCTGGCGTAGGTGCATACCGGGCGGCTGTAGCGATGTATCAGGGTGAGTCTCAAGCGAGGCTCGATCGCATGCGAGCTTTGGCCGCACAGTTCGAGGGGAAGACTGCACAGACAGATGCAGGAGCGTCGGCAGCGCAATCGGATATGACTGCCGTCTCAACGCTACTCGCAGGTGGCCTGAAAACAGCGTCTATGTTCGAGAAGTATTGGGCTGGGCCGCAGATAAAGGATAGGGCGTAAGGTGGCTAGACTTCCAGGACAAGAAGCCTTCGGCCAGACTCCGTTGCCAACGGCGCCGAGGGGCATATCGACCTACAGCCCGACAAGCGGCATGGAGATGGGTCCTGCGTCCGGACTGGCGCAGAGCGCAGCCGACCTAGCCGATGCCTCACAAATAGCGCTCAGGATGAAGGAACAGCACGATGGTCTGCGGGCAGAAGATGCGTTTAACCAATTGCGCAAGAACCAGATCGAACTCACCTACGGGAAGGACGGATACTCGAATTTGAAGGGGGCAAACGCAGTCAACAAGCCTGTGCTGAAGGATTACGGTACACGATTCGATCAGACAGCTCAGAACATTTCGTCTGGCCTCGATAATGAGTACCAGAAGCAACTGTTCCAGAAGCGGGCTCAGGTTACTGGCCTTGAGTTCAGACAGGGGCTTGTAACACATATCGCCAAGGAATCTGACGTCTACGCGAACAACGTGTTCAAGGGGACGTTGCAAACGGAGATAGATTCCGCCACAGCGAATCCTGCGACTACGGATTTGTCGCTCACACGCATAGACAACGCGATCAATTCTCAGGCTGAAAGGTTTGGCGCCCCGAAAGAATGGGTGGATGCGGCCAAGACTGATGCTCGTTCCAAGCTATATGCCGCGCAGGTTGTAACGCAGATGGCGCATGACCCGTTGGTCGCGCAGGCGTACTACAACGCGCACAAGAACGAGATCGACTCGAAGACTCGTCCAGTTCTAGAGATGCAGATACATCGCGCTGTTATGCCGATCGAGGCCAAGAACGTAGCCGACGAGGTATTCGCGCAACTAGCGAAATCTCCACGCAAGAGCGACATGCAGGCACAACTCGGAGACCTCTTGGATACTGGCGCAACGATGGCCGACAAGGTGCATCCGAACGACCCAGTGTTTCGCGATCTTGTGCAACAGCAAATCAAGGGTTACGTGTCGACACAAGTGTCAGCTGCGGCCGGCCGGGCTCGCGCTGCTTACGGGGTTCTGCTGAGCGCCGCTGACGGTGTAAGTGGCACTCCGAAGCCGACCACGATCGACCAGTTGCTAGCAACACCAGCAGCGCGTCAGGCGTGGAACACGATTGAGCCCACAGGGCAGCGCGCGCTTATCGCGCTCCTTGACCACAACGCTAAGGAATCTGTCGGCACGCCCATGAAAGCTGACGGGCATGTAATCGAGGACCTGAACAACCGCATCTATCTACCTGCGAATGACCCACGCAAAATAACGCAGGTTTCGCAGTTGGTTCCGTATCTGAACCACGGGCTAGACCGGCCCGCGCTTGACTGGCTGACGAAACGTTGGGAGGAGTATCAGACCCCTGACGGACGGAAACTCACTGACACGCGCGAGGCGTATTTCCGAGACATCAAGCGGCAGTTTGATCATTCGACCCTCATGACCCCCGACGAGAAGGGCCTCGAGAACTTCAACAAATTTAAGCAATACATCCTGCAAAAAGAAACCAGGGGGGAAGGAGTAGATCCTTACGAACTGTATAACAAAGATAGCAAGGATTACGCGAGCAATTTTATCCCTACGTTCCAGCGGTCCTTACAAGAGCAGATGCAGGATCAGCTAAAGGCTCTCAATCGTCCTGCCCAACCTATACCTCCTCCAGTGAAAAATCCTTCCGCTCAAGTCATTTTTGAGCCTGGGAAGGCATATCAGTTCAGCCAGGGCTGGTACACGTACCGTGGCCCTGCAAATCCGACGCAGGCTCAGAAAAACGATCCAGCGAACTGGATTCCTGGGTACGGCGGTAGGGTAGGTGTGCAATGAGCGATCTAGGCGACGCCCCATTCCTCACACCGACTCAGCCAGCTCCAACTGGTGAGCCGGTTGGCGACGCACCATTCCTGCCGAAACCAAAACCAATACCTGAACCAGACCATGCGAAGGCGAATCTAAGCTTGGCTAAGTCAGTTGCCCAAGCCATGCAACCAGCTGTTCAAACAACGAAGGATCTGGCGACGATTTACGGTCCGATTGATGCTGCGTTAAGCGTTACATCTCAGTTTGTTTTTGGATTCCCAGCCTACATGGGCGGCGCGGTCGGCGGATTGTTCGACAAGTACGTTCTTGGTGATGACGTAGATCCGAAACACGTTGCTGAGCTTTGGGCAAAGACGGTGACGATGCAACCATTTACGGAAGCCGGTCAGAGATTGTCAGCAACGGTCGGAAGCCCGCTAGCGTGGCTACAGGAAAAGTCAGGCGAGGCAGGAAAGGGTGTCACGGACGTCGCAACTAAAGCTGGTTCCTCAACGCAAACCGCTTCTGTGGCTGGAGCAGTCACTGATTCTACGCTCCAGATGGTTCCATTCGTGCTGCTAGGCGCGTTCGCTCGAAGGCTAACCGGACGTACGGCTACGGCAGAAAATACTGACGCAGCCGCGAAAGTGTTTGGGCAGAACGACGCCGTAGCGAAGTCGCATATAGAAGCCAAGCTAAAGACCGTTTACGAGAAGACAGGACTTGACCCAGAGGCTGTCTACCAGGCGTCTAAAACTGACCCAACAGTCGTTCCTGATTTGCTCTCGAGCAACAAAGAAATACCGACTTCACTGGATTTCGCGAAACGCCCATCGATCCCGAAAGAACTGACAACGCCAGGTTACGAGACAACAGCGAAGCTTAAGACTGGCGAGACGGTGACGCTCGCTCCGTCGAAAATCGGGCCGGAGCGCACGGCAGACGCTACGACGGTTCTTGATTTCGTCACCAAGCCAGGACCGGAAGACTTCACGATCAGGGCATTCGATCAAAGAGGCAAGAAAATCGGGCACCTGGAACTGTCAGTAAAGGATGGCGGAATTGCTGAACCGCGCGATGTCGTTGTTGATCCAGCGTGGAGGCGCAAAGGCGTCGCTACTGCTATGTACGACGCCGCTATCGAGAAAGGTTACAAGGTAGTCCCATCAGAAGCGCAGACAGAGGCTGGTGCAGCATTCCGCGAGAAGTACGCTAAGACCGGAGAGGTGAACCAAGAGCAGATTAATCAGTTTCAAAGCGCTATATCTGGATCTACGGTCACAGATACAAAGCTAATAGCCTTAGAGAAAGCAATGTCAGAGATAGACGCTCTCGCCACGAAGTATAAGAGCGAAAGTAACATCATTAAGCAATATTTCAAGGATGGAGACACTGACCGAGGAATTGCTCGTCTTGTGCAAAAGCACTCAGAAGAACTAAGCAAAGAGACCTTAGATACGCTGATGCCTCGCATGGCGAAAGATTGGGAGACAGGCGAAAGCATCATGGCCGCAGATAGTGTTCGTGGTACGCACATTTTCGACTTAAGAGAAGAAATATTCCAACGTCAACTAGAACTCGATACTGCTCAATCAAGCACCAAAGCGCCGCCGCCAGTGGCTGTAGAAGCTGGCGGAGGTGGAAGCGCGCAACAAAAGGTCTTATCTCGTATCGTCAACGAATTACCGAAGGCAGGTAGGTCGTTCAGCGATTGGGCGCACCAGATGTACACAGAATACGTCGATCGTCACCACCAGATTTTTCGCCAACAGTTAGCGTCTGGAGTGAAGAAAGGTGATCTTGGACCGTACGAGGTGACACGTTTAACTGCAGGCACAGCAGGTAAAGCAAAGCAGTTCATTGCGCACGGCGCGTTCAATGCCAATTCGTACGAAACAGTCAGTAAAGCGTATGCCGACATCTTACAGTCAGTCAAGAAAGATCCTAAGGGATTCGAAGCTTACATCGTAGCGAAACATGCGCTCGAACGTGAGGCCGCTGGAAAAAAGACAGGGATTGACCTGAAGGCAGCGAAAACAGTAGTAAGAGAGGGCGGATCAAAGTTCGAGGCTGCCGCTCAGGAGCGCGTCAAGTACAAAGACGCACTGCTGCAATACGTCGTAGATGCTGGGCTAGTTTCACCAGAGTCTGCAGCAGCTATGAGAGAGGCGTACAAAGCGCACGTCAATTTCTACCGATATTTCGAGGACCAGACACGTCCGACTGGAGCCGGGCAGCCACGCTCTCCTATCAAAAAGGCTACTGGAAGCGAGCGTCTGATATTGGATCCGATTGCGAGCGACATTCAAGACACATTTATGTTCCTGTCGCTAGCTGAAAAAAACATGGCGCGCGCTGAGTTTGTGAAACTTGGCCCTGAATTTGCGACAAAGGTAAAGGCCAAGATGCGTCCGATCGAGATCACTGATTCTGAGATGACGCGCGCTCTCAAGAGTCAGGGCATCGACATGCAAGCAGAAGGATTCACAGCTTTCCGGCCTCAGTCATATCGTGCGGCTCCGGATGAAATCGTGGTGTTCGAGAACGGAAAGCGAAACGTCTATAAGGTTGATCCAGAAGTCGCCCGCGCATACAACGCGTTGGACGCAGCTTCGTCTAGCATGCTTACATCGATGCTTCGTGCAACCTCTAGCTGGCTGCGAGCAGGAGTTACGTTATCACCTGATTTTGCACTTCGCAACGTGATACGGGATGCGCTTACATCATTCGTGTACGCAGGATCACATCCTCTGAAAACAGCTAGAGGGGCGATCTCGTACTTCAAGGAGGACGCTGCATATCAAAACTGGCTCAAGGGTGGCGGTGCCAACGCTGCGATAGTTTCTATCGACAGGCGATACCTAGAACGGCACCTATATCAGCTCGAGCCTGAGACGCACCTTATGGAACGTGCATGGAACGTGGCGAAGACTCCGATAGAGGCACTGCGGATCGTAAGCGAAACGATGGAGAACGTAACGCGTCTTGGCATTGCAAGGGACGAACTGATGCTTGCAAAGGACAAGGCAACTATTCAAGCGCTCTCTATGATAACGCGTGAGGGTACTGTAGATTTTGCTAGACACGGTGCAGACCCGTTCTTTCAGAACTGGACGCGGTCCACAGCATTTATGAACCCTGCGCTACAGGGCTTGGACAGGATGGTCAGGGCGTTTATTGACAATCCAAAGGGAACAACTGCCAAGGCGTTCGTCTCTATTACTATTCCGTCTGTATTACTTTGGTTCGTAAATCACGACGATCCAAGATGGAAAGAAATACCAGATTGGCAGAGAGATCTTTCGTGGATCATTTTCACCAATATATGGGAACCACCGAAGTCGCAGATAGAATTTGAAGCTAAGTCTGCACTTGGACTTTCCAAGGTGATAGACGGAAAGCAGTACGTGAACAACGGCGCGACGATCCGAATCCCCAAGCCGTTCGAAACCGGCGTGCTGTTCGGCAGCGTGCCGGAGCGGATTCTGGATGCTTACTTCGCGCACAAACCTGATGCGTTCAAGAATATCTGGTCAAGCCTGGGAAATGTATTTGCGTTCAACGTGATTCCTACTGTTGCGCTGCCTCCGCTTCAGCAGATTACGAATTACAACATGTTCCTTGATCGTCCGCTGATCCCTAGCAGCATGGAGCACATCCTGCCTGAATATCAGTACATGCCGTACACGACGGAATTAACGAAAGAAATTGGGCACCTGATCGGTTCCGTTCCTGGATTTCACGACAAATCAATCGCCTCGCCGCTTGTGATCGATAACTACATACGCGGCTGGACAGGAACGATGGGGAATTACATCGTCGATCTAGCTGACCTAGCTCTGCGCAAGACAGGCGTTTTGCCTGATCCGGTTGAACCTGCGCCACAGCTCGCGGACATGCCGATCATCCGAGCTTTCATGATCAGGTATCCGTCAGCCTCTGCACAGTCGATTCAGGATTTCTACGAAAGGTATAACGAGGCGACAACGGTCTACAGCACGGTCAGTTATCTCGCGCGTCAAGGGGATGTCGAATCTGCCATGCGCGAGGCTCAGATCGATCCAGCGATGATGGTGCGTATGCAGGGCATACATCAGGCTCTGTCGAATGCGCACAGATTCATTCAGGCCGTGAACAAGAATCAGCAGATCAACGCTGACGAGAAACGCCAGTTGATTGACGCTACGTACATGCAGATGATACTCATGGCGCGTGAAGGCAACGCACAGGCACTGGCTATCAAGAAGGTACTTGGAGAACAGAAGTGACGAATGCAAGAAAACCGAAGGGCTGGGCGCGGAGGGCGGCATGCCTTGTTCTCCTCCTTGATGTGTGGCTCCGAGCGTCTAGCCCCGAGGTCCTGACTGGAGGTCGAGATGGCATCGTCTAGTACAAGCCGGAGACTCGGTCTGACTGGTGGATCTGCCTATAAGGCACCCGTCATAGCGGCGACCACGACCAACATAACGCTGTCTGGTGAACAGACGATAGACGGAGTTGCATGCGTTACTGACGACAGGGTACTCGTCAAGGATCAAACGGCTGGAGCAGAAAACGGAATCTACTCAGTAGATACAGGATCGTGGACAAGAACCCTAGATTTTGATGGCACTGGTGATGTAGTTCAGGGAACGCAGGTCTACGTAAATATCGGAGGATCGTCAAACGGCGGAACAGTGTTCGTGCTTACGACCTCTGGGACCGTAACATTCGATACCACGGTACTGACGTTTAATCGTACTAGTTCTGGTTCGATAACGCCAACCTCGAATACCTCCAGTGCCGGCCAGACAGTTTTCACTGTTGCGACATATCAGCCAGGTGCTGCAACGCTTCAAGTTTACGTGAACGGCATTCGTCAGCGAGTGACGGACGATTATGTTGAAACCGATACGACCACAATCACGTTCAACATCGCGCTAATGAACGGAGATGAGGTTGACACGTTCAGCCAGATTCCAGCTGCATCACTCACCTCTGCGGCAGCATCGGCTTCAGCCGTCACAGATAGCTCTGATTATTACGTCGCCACAGATGTAGAGGGTGTGCTATCGGAAATCGCGCAGGCCATAACTGCTGATAACGGAGATGCTAGTGCCACGCTTACGAACGCATCGAGCGCACGAGTGCAGAGATGGAATACGGCGCTGACGGCGAACAGGACGGTAACGCTTTCAACCAGCAATGCCAAAGAAGGCGCTATGTTCTGCGTCGTACGGGCAGCTGGGGCCACGGGGAACTTTACCCTTTCGGTGGGTAGCCTAGCAACTCTACGAGCTGCTGGAGAATGGTGTGTTGTCCGGTATGACAGCGGGACAGCAGCATGGGTACTAGAACGGTACGGGGTTCTTCCTACTGCAGAGCTGCTTGGCCTTACGGCAGATAACGGAGACGCTAGCGCCACGCTTACTGTTGGGACATCGTTCAGGACACAGCGCTGGGCAACAACCCTAACGGCCGATCGTACAGCAACGCTTGCGACGACTACGGCGTACCTTGGCGCAAGATTCAGGATCGTGAGGGCGGAAGCCGCTATCGGGAACTTCTCACTGATCGTTTCTGCCTCGTCTGCAACGCTGATCAGGCTTACGCCTGGGCAGTTTTGCGACGTTGAGTACACTGGATCAGCATGGATTCTGGTTGCGCATGGATGGCTGCGACCAGGTCTTAAATCGACGGTTGAGTTGTTCGATCATTTCCTCGGGCAAGAGGTAGATGGATACAAGTGGCAGTACCTTGTAGGCACTGACAGTAGCGTTGTTGCGCCTATTGTCCTCGCTAGCCAGCCAAACGGTATAGCACGCATGGTGGCTGGCTCAAACGCGTCTGTAGATATGGCGACGAACGGAGTGCAGTTACAGTCCGATCTGAACTGGGAAGCTGATAAAGGAGGGCTGTCGTTTGAATGCAGGGTGATGATGAGCGCGATAACTAACGTATGCGTTTACGTCGGTCTTACGGATCAGATCGCTGCGCTTGAAATGCCGTTCACACTGTCAGGAACGACGCTTACATCGAATGCTACGAACGCGGTCGGAGTGCTATTCGATACTGCGGCGACGACTGACGACTGGTGGCTGGTTGGCGTAGCGGCAAACGTAGATGCAACGCAACAGGATGCGGGAACCGCTCCTACAGCATCAACGCTCGAGACGTGGAGAATAGACGTGTCAGCGACTGGTGTTGCAACTTTCTACAGAAACGGTACGTTAGTCGGAAGCGCGATGACTGGGGCTGTGACAGCGAGTGCTCCGCTAACCCCAATTGTAGCGGCATTCTCAAGGACAACTGCCGTGCGTAACATAGACGTCGACTACATCTACGTGCAGGAGCAACTATGACGGCTAGTCGAGCTCGTGAAAATGTTATCAGGCTGGATACACAGGTCAGCACTGACCGTGGGGACGCTGACGTGACGCTCGTATGGGGGCAGGACGTTGGGACTCAGATATTTGCCACGTCCCTTACTACAGATAGGGCCGTGACGCTGTCCGCTACCAATGCAGTAAACGGATCAGCATTTCATATCATGCGTCAGCTTACGGCGAACAGCACATACGATCTATCGATTGGTACTGGACCACTGATCAAACTGTCTGTAGGGAACGAATGGTGCGATGTTGCGCACGACGGATCGTCGTGGTTTGTTAGCGGATATGGATCAATCTACGTGGCGACTACAGCATGACGACAACAGACCGCAGATACGGAGTAGCAGCTGGCGTAGCAATCAAAGCGCCTGTCCTAGCCGCAACAACAGCAAATATCACGCTGTCTGGTGAACAAACGATTGACGGCGTCTCATGTGTAACAGACGACCGTGTACTAGTTCAAAACCAGACTACAGCGTCCGAAAACGGCATTTACGTAGTTGATACTGGATCATGGAGCAGAGCTGCTGACTTCGACGGTCCGTACGACGTTGTGTATGGAACCATCATTCCGATCAATGACGGATCCGTAAACGCTATCAGGATGCGTCGCGTCACAAATACAGGAACGATCACGCTAGGCTCGACGTCGCTGACGTTCGGCAACGCTCTTTACAATAATGCAAGTGGCATACAATTTCTCCCCGCCGAAACTGGCGGGGTAGCGACCACGGTAGACAACGCGCTGTCCGTTTACCTCAACGTCTACAAGTTTCTAACCGAGACGCAGATCGCTGACGTAGAAGCACGCACCAAGACTCTCGACCTGTCAACTGCCATGCAAGCTGCTGACACCGCAGCGGCGGTGCTCGGGCGAATCCTGTATTTCCCCGCCGGGGCGTACAACTACTCGACGACCATCGCCAAGAACAATAATACAATTTGGGTCGGGGACGGCGAGGACGAGGGCGGCTTGCTTGGGACGGAGTTGTACTACACCGGAACTTCAGACGCGGTGCAGGTCAACAATACGATCAATCAATCGAACAACGGTTGTTACGCCATTCATGATATGGCTATCGTGTGCGCCACTGCGACGACCGGGAAAGCCGCGTTTGCAGATGTCGGGTCGAGTCACGTCACGTTCCGCCGTGCGCGATTTGTAGGCAACAAGTACGGCCTGATCCTAGATCAATCCGAGCTTGTCGAAGTCTCGAAGTGCGGATTCGCATCGTGCGGAACTGGCGGGCTGTGGCTCGTCAACGGCGCGGATCACACCGTCGGGGCAAGCGGCAATTACACGAACCGGATCACAGTAGAGAAGTGCCAGTTCAACCTTGCCTCTACGGCGGGGATCTACGGCATCATCGACGACGGCGGTTTGTCGCATACCTTCCGCGACAACAACTTCAACGGCTGCGATGTGCAGATGCGCATTGCTGGCATGCAAGGCGGCCTTGTAATAGAAGGCAACCAAATGGAAGGCAGTGGTACTTGCGGCATCCAGTTCAAGTCCACAACGCTGTCGAACGCCGCCGCCGTCACGATCAATCAGACCGCCAGTGTTCGAGAGAACTACATGACCGGAGATGCGACGGCCTGCGTCACGTTCGAGGCGTCGTGCTTGAAGTTTCTGGAACTGGTAGGCAACACGTTCAACTGCGATTCTCCAACGATACCGGCGACCGCTCCCGGTAGCTACGTCAACAGCGTAGTCGCGTACAACAATATCAATGTCGGTACGGGGGGACTTCCGTTCAACAACGTCAATGTCGGAACGCACAACAGCAGCATCGCAGCGTGGACCCCGACGTGGACTGCGAGCGGAACCGCTCCTGCTATCGGAGACGCTACGGTCCTGAAGGACTACACCCGCAACGGAAACGCCGTCACGCTATCCTTCAGCGTGGTGTTCGGCGCGAGCAGCACATTCGGTACTGGGGTCTATTCCTTCGCACTTCCTTGCGCACACGTCGGCTCTGCCGCTGCGATAGGGAGCGCAATCCTCATAGATTCCTCGACGAGCAACATTTACTCGGCGGTTGTCTATGTTGGGCCCGGCGCATCTACGGCGCAGATTTACATTACCGCCTCCGGTGCGACTACTCCGGTCGGAGCGGCAATACCTTTCACCTGGGCGCAAAGCGATGGCATCTATGCCCAAGTCACGATCAACGGCGATGTGAACACGGTTGTATAAGCTCAATGAACAATTGGACCGTTTGTAACAACATCCATTTTTAGGAGCCTGCATAGGAATGCCACAGCCTCCAGATCCAGAAATAACAAGTGCCACCACCTGGATACTT
>Ga0209919_1001198_pt1 | contig 12797 bp, 11 predicted proteins | sample SalPon2A_C_D2_MG_FD_185721 | JGI IMG/M metagenome (GOLD analysis project Ga0209919, IMG submission 185721) | Soil microbial communities from South San Francisco under conditions of wetland restoration - Salt Pond MetaG R2A_C_D2_MG (SPAdes)... | ecosystem: Environmental > Terrestrial > Soil >... | reverse complement strand
AGGGCACCTCGGCCATGTCTCCGTCCAGCCGGGTCAGGTAATTGCGTGTTACATCGCGATAACGGCTGTTCACCGAAGTGGTTGTCACCACGCGGCTGCGGCGGGTGATTCGGCGGGCCATCAGGGCGGCCTCGGCGACAGCTGTGGCGGCGTCATACATGGAGGCATTGGCCACTTCCATGCCCAGCAGGCGCGCGACCATGGTCTGGAATTCAAAAAGTGTCTGCAGCGTGCCCTGCGCAATTTCCGGCTGGTAGGGGGTGTAGGCGGTGAGGAACTCGCCGCGCGATATTACATAATCCACGACAGCCGGAACGAAATGATGGTAGGTACCTCCACCAAGGAAATAACGCGTATTTCCGGCATGCCGGTTCATCTCGGACGCACGGCTGAACTTGCGCACAATGCCCGCCTCATGCAGGGCATCGGGAAGGTTCAGGCTGCCAGGCTCAAGGTGAAATTCAGCCGGGATGATGTCGGTAAACAGTTCGCGGATACGGGCAACACCGATGCGCTCAAGCATGGCTTCCCTGTCATTTTCAGTATGGGGTAAAAACCGCATCGTTTATTCCTTTGGACTCCGCAACAAGGGGTACTTCACAGCAGGGTTGTCTAAGCGCTGCGAAGCCTTGACTGCTTTGTAGCGGGCCTGTTTATTCTTCCAGATAGAGCGTGTACGCGGCTTCGTCGAGCAGTTCGGCACTTGCACCGGATGTTTTCACCTTTGCAATCCAGCCTGCACCATACGGGTCGGTATTAACCTTTTCAGGTTCGGCTTCCAGCTCACTGTTCACCTCAATGATCTCGCCGCCAACCGGCGCATACACATCGGAAACCGCCTTGACGGACTCAACCACGGCAAAGGCCTCGCCGGGTGCGATCTCGCGGCCCACTTCCGGCAATTCAACGAACACAATGTCGCCGAGTGCTTCCTGCGCGTGATCGGAAATGCCCAGCGTGGCGATATCGCCCTCCAGACGAACCCACTCGTGTTCCTTGGTGTATTTCAAATCAGCAGGAATAGTCATATCTTATTCTCCGGTCTCATTATTCGTTGGATGCATTATTTTCGTACGTTGCTGCGAACAAAGGGTGTCCGTGTCCGTTCCGCAGCCACCGCCTTGCCGCGAATCTCGACAGCCAGCTGTCCTTCGGCTGCATGTTCCGGCTTTACATAGGCCAGTGCAACCCCGCCGGCCATCGGTGAGTGCATGCCGGAGGTGATTTCGCCGCTCACCTCGCCGTTCACAAGCACCGGATAGTGCTCACGCGGGATGCCTCGCTCGGTCAGTTTCAGGGCAATCAGTTTCCTTTCAGCGCCTTGTTCCTTGCGGGCTGCGACGGCTGCTCTGCCGATAAACTCGCCCTTATCGAGTTTGGTGATCCACATCAGGTTCGCTTCGATCGGCGTGACGTCAGCTGAAATCTCATGGCCGTAAAGGGCATAGCCCATCTCGGTGCGCAGCATATCGCGTGCGGCAAGGCCGATCGGTATGGCACCGCCGGCCAGGAGCTTATGCCAGATTTCAACTGCCGCAGTGTTGGGCAGATAAAGCTCAAAGCCATCTTCGCCGGTATAGCCGGTGCGGGAGATGATCGCCTCGCTTCCGGCGACATGTGCTTGTGCAAAGCGATAATAGCCGATGCCATCCAGATCGATATCAACGAGTGGTTGCAGGGTTTTCTGGGCTGCTTCCCCCTGCAGCGCCAGCAGGGTTGTGGCATCGGATTCATCACTCACATGCACATCGAATGTGACCGAGGCACTCAGCAGATGCGCGACATCCTTGTGCCGGTTGGCGGCATTGATGCACAGGTAATAGGTCTCATCGGCGATTTTATAGGTGGTGATGTCGTCGATGAATGTGCCGTGCTCGTTCAGCAGCGCAGAATACTGCACCTGATCATCCACCAGCCTGGAAACATCATTGGTGGTCACGTGTTGCAGGAAGTCGAGCGCATCGGGGCCGGCAACACGCACCTGTCCCATATGTGAAATATCGAACAGGCCGGCGCCGCCTTCGCGCACAGCCTTGTATTCCTGCAGGGCGCCGTTCGCGTATTGGACGGGCATCTCGTAGCCGGCAAAAGGCACCATTTTTCCGCCCAACGCTACATGTTCTTCAAACAACGGGGTGCGAGCGAGTTCAGTCATAAGATGGCTTCTCCGGTTCACCGACATGGGCTCTGAATGCCTGAATGGTATTGGCCAGCAGCATGGTGATGGTCATCGGGCCGACGCCGCCGGGAACCGGCGTAATCCAGCCGGCGCGCTGGCTGGCAGCTTCAAATTCGATGTCGCCGGCGAGTTTCCCATCCTCCAGCCGGTTCATGCCGACATCAATCACGACGGCCCCCGGCTTGATCCATTCACCCTTCACCAATCCTGCCTTGCCTGCAGCAGCAACGACGATGTCAGCGCGCTCGATATGACTTTTCAGATCCCCGGTGAAGCGGTGGGTGACGGTGACGGTGGCTCCGGCCAACAGCAGTTCCATGGCCATCGGTCGGCCGACGATATTGGAGGCGCCTACAATCACGGCTTCCTTGCCGTGCGGGTCGATGCCGGTTTCGGCAAGCAGCTTCATACATCCGTAAGGAGTGCAGGAGCGAAGGGCCGGCTGGCGTGCGGCGAGGCGACCGATATTGTAGGGATGGAAACCATCGACATCCTTGTTCGGAGCGATCGCCTCGATAATGGCCTCGGGGTTGATGTGGGGCGGGACCGGCAGTTGTACGAGGATGCCATCCACGCGGGGGTCTGCATTGAGTTCACCGATAAGGCCGAGCAGATGTTGCTGGCTGGTTTCGGCAGGCAGTTCATGCGAAAACGATGCGATACCAATATTTGCGCAACCGCGTTTTTTGCTGCGCACATAGATTTCTGATGCCGGGTCGTTGCCAACCATGATGACCGCAAGTCCTGGCGCACGGCCGTGGGTGCGTGTCAGGCTCGCAACCTGTTCCGCAAGCTCGCCCCGGATTCGGGCGGCCAGTGCTTTTCCGTCTAGTATGGTGGCGCTTGATGTCATGGTCGGGTTTCCTCGCAGGGGGCGAATTGTTGCAGGAAGTTGCGGCGTGGTAAATCATGGAGCCGGACATGAGAGGAGGCAGTGCGATGAAGCTGATGCATGTAGGTCTGCTGGTGACCGATCTGGAAGCGGCGAGCGGATTTTATGGGGATATTCTCGGCTTGCAGCGGGCAAGCAGACCGGATCTCGGGTTTGAGGGCATGTTTTTCGGGCTGGATGACGGCGGCCAGATTCACCTGATGAAGCTGACGAACCCGTATGATGGCTGCGAACTGCCTGCACACGGCGGACGTGACCGGCATGTGGCGCTGGGCGTGGATGATCTTGAGGCCATCAAGGAGAGGCTGTCGGAAGCCCGGCTGTCCTTTACGATGAGCCGCTCGGGTCGTGCGGCGCTTTTCTGTCGCGATCCGGATGGCAATGCCATCGAATTGATCCAGCTCTGAACCCTTTGCCGGAGAGCATCTTCGGCAAGGAGCCTTAAACGTGCATGGCCTCGAAAAAGATGCGGTCAATGTTGCCCTGCCACTGGCCGTGGTAGGCGGACAGCCAGCGTTCGGCTTGCGTTTGTCCCGATTCGATCGCGCTAAACAGCGGATTCAGGAACCATGCCTCGCTTTCACCCTTTTCATTGCGGATATCCATGCGCTCGAGTCCATCGCGTGCGATTTCGACCATGCGCTCGCAGAGTTGCAGGACGGTGATGTCGCGGAATGGCGTTTTGAATGCGGTTTTGGGTACGGTATTTCGCAGCTGCACTACCTCGGCATGTGTCCAGTCGGCAATCATGGCTGAGGCGTCGGCCAGGGCTTTTTCATCATATAGCAAGCCTTTCCATAGCGCCGGCAGCGAACAGATCCATGGCCATGGGCCGGCATCGGCGCCGCGCATTTCGAGGTACTGTTTCAGCCGCACATCCGGGAACAGCGTTGAGATATGCAGCTCCCAGTCGGCCATGGTTGGTAACTCATCCGGCAATTGCGCCAGCTTGCCGCACAGGAAGTCCCGGAAACTGCCGCCGCTGCAATTGATATAGCGATCATCACGAATGACAAAATACATCGGCGCATCCAGTGCCCACTCGGTATAACCGGAAAACCCGAACCCGTCCTCAAACACGCAAGCCGGTACGCCGGTGCGCATCGGGTCGGTATCCAGCCAGCATGCCGAGCGTGTGGACAGATAACCGGATGGTTTACCCTCGATAAACGGGCTGGCGGCATATAATGCCGTGACCAGAGGCTGCAGACACAGACTGACGCGCATCTTGGCGGCCATGTCCGCCTCGGATGAGAAATCGAGGTTTGCCTGCACGGTAGCGGTCCGTAGCATCATGTCCAGACCGCCCTTGCCGACCTTCGGCATGTACTCGCGCATGACGGCGTAGCGGGCCTTGGGCATCCAAGGAATATCATCCTGCTTCCATTTCGGCTGGAAACCGAGGCCCAGAAAGCCGATTTTCAGTTCATCCGTGATGCCCTTGAGCAAATGCAGATGATCGGTGGTTTCCCGGCAGGTATCGAAAATACTGGCCAGCGGTGCGCCGGAAAGCTCCAGTTGTCCACCGGGCTCCAGCGTGACGGACGCCATGCCATGCGTGAGTGCAATGACCTTCCCGTTTTCCTGCACCGATTGCCAGCCGGGCTGCTGCAGCATCTCAAGTACGCGCGCAATGCTGCGCTCCCCTTCGTAGGGGATGGGGCGCAATGTTTCTGCGCAGAAACCGATTTTTTCGTGCTCCGTGCCGATGCGCCATGCAGAGGCCGGTTTGCAGCCCCTGGCAAACCAGTCGGCCAGGTCGGATTCATTCAGAGGGCTATTCATGCGATGATTCTATTCGGCAAATATGCGGGATGGCGAGATAAATGATTGGAAGCGCTGTCTACAACTGGCCGGGCGTGTATTCGGTCGAGTTTTCGGGCCCGAGAACCCGGATCAGCGGTTGCAGGTGTTTTTCATAGCGCTTCCAGGCGGCCAGTGAGTCGGAATAGATCGGGCGTCGCACCTGCGTGATGCTGGTGGTGCGCACGATATTCTTTGCTTTGTTGAATTGCAGGCACTGGTCGCTCCACTCCAGTTCGCAGTAGTCCAGCAATTTTCGGGTTTCCTCTTCCTGACTGGCAACCAGAGACTCGTAATCGAGTTCGTACATCACGCCAGCAGGCAATACGGTGCGCCAGTGCTGCATGAGCTTTAGGTACATAAGGTAGTATTGACCCAGCTCTTCGAGGTTGTAGCCGAAATCAAAAAGTTGGCCACCCAGGTTGCTTTTATAGATCGACAGGCATGTGTCCAGCGGGCTGCGCCGGACATGAATGATTTTTGCCTTTGGCATAGCGCAATGGATAGCGCCGACAAAACGGATGTTGTTAAGAGACTTATCGGTGATGTGCAGGGCATCAGGGTGGTCGGCCGACATGCGATCCAGGAATGACTGTCCGATATCGCGCCATTGTTGCGGGGTTTGTGAGACCATTTTCTCCAGCGTCAGAGGATCATTTTCTGTGCTGAAACTTGTCAGGTTCTGCTCAAAAAAACCCCATTCCCCTTCACTGGCGACATCCGGATGTGAAGCAAGGATCTGTTCGGTCAGGGTGCTGCCACAGCGTGGCATGCCAAGAATGAAGATGGGGGTGGTTGCCTGTAATTCGCTCGTTTGAGTAAATATCTCGGGTCTATAGGCGTCGATGATTTGTTGCAGATGTGGGAGCTCCAAATCCTCCTTGTAGGTGCTCCTTTTATGCCGAATGTCGTTGCCTTCCCGGTAATATTCGAATGCGCGGTCATGCTGTTTCAACTTGTCCATAACCTTGCCCAGGCTGAAACTCATGGTCAGGCGTTCGTCGGAAGCCGGTGCGCTTCTCGCGTGGACCGCAATCATCTCTTCAATGTCAGGGTCAACTTCCGAGGCGAACTTTTTGACTTCCGCCAACATCGCGTATGCGTTGATATAGTCAGGTTTGTTTGCCAGTGCGATGCGAATTTCCGGTTCCACTTCTTCCATTCGCCCCTGCTCGAGTGCCAGTTGCCCCATCGAGTAATGAGCTTCGGCGTGATTTGGATTCTTTGCAAGAATGGCGTCCAGATAGTTTCGCGCCTCTTCGGTGCGTCGCAGGTTGTAGCAGGCATGGTACAAGCGTAAGAGCACCGCGAGATCGTCGGGTTGTCGTTTGCTCGCTTGCTCCAGATATTCGATAGCTTCACTGTTGAGTCCCAGCTCCATCAGGGCATTTCCACAGCCCAGTTGAGCATGGGGAGATTTGGCGTCGAGCTGCAATGCCTGTTTGTACCAGTGCAGCGCCTCTTCATGCTGCTTTCGGGCCAGGTAAATGCCGGCGAGATTGATTTGGAACTCAATGCGCTTCGGGGAAGTCTCAATCGCCTGCTGTAAATACTGAACAGCCTTGTCGAACTGTCCTGAACGATTGCACAGGATGCCGCGCAGATTGGCAGCGTCCGGATTGGCCGCTTGAATGGACTCGATCTTTTTGCATGTTTGCTCACAGATTTCGTAGCGCCCATTGCCAAAGGCTCGCGCGGCCTGATCGAGCAGGGTGCGGATTTGTTTCCTGTCGCTGGTGGATAAATGACGTTTTGGCTTCATTCAGCGTATTTGGGGATGGTTATATTCTGTGCCCAGAATCCGGATTAATGGCTGCAGATGTTTTTCATAACGCTTCCATGCTGCGAGCGAGTCTGAATACATACCGCGACGAACCTGAGTAATACTGGCAGTGCGCACAACATTTGTTGCCTTGTTGAATTGGAGGCAGCGATCGTCCCATGCCAGTCCACAGAAATCCAGCAGCTTGCGCGTCTCTTCTTCCTGATTCGCCACCAGCCTCTCGTAGTCCATCTCGTACATGACGCCAGCAGGAAGCACATCGCGCCAGTGCTGCATCAGCCTCAGGTACATGCGGTAATAATAGCCCAGTTCACCCAGATTGCAGCCGAAATCGTTTAGCTGGCCGACAAAGTTCTGTTTGTAAATCGACAGGCAACTGTCTAGGGGATGCCGGCGGACGTGAATGATACGGGCATTCGGCATGGCGCAATGGATGGCACCGACCATACGAGTGTTGTGCAGCGACTTGTCGGTAAGCCGCAGGGCTGCAGGGTGGCCGGCTTTCATACGATCCAGAAATGCTTGTCCGATTTCACCCCACTGCTCGGGACTGAAGGAGGTGATGCGCTCCAGCGTCAACGGGTTGTCGTCGCTGTTGTAACGCGACAACAGTTCTTCGAGAAAGCCCCATTCTCCTTTCGTCTCGACATCTGGGTGAGAGCCAAGAATCTGTTCGGTCAATGTGCTGCCGCAGCGGGGCATGCCGACGATGAATATCGGCGTGGCATCGTCTAGGCCGCTGTTCTGTTCAAAAACGTTCTGGGTATAAGCTTCCATGATGTGTTGCAGGTGGGCCAGCTCCACATCGGCATGGTAGGTCGTGTGCAGGTGCCTGATATCATTGCCTTCCCGATAATAGGCAAAGGCGCGGTCATGCTGCTTCAGATTGTCCAGAACTTTGCCCAGAGTGAAGCTCAGTGTCATGCGATCTAAGGAGTCGGATTCGCTGTGCGCATGCAACGAAAGCATGGCGGCGACATCGGCCTCCTGCTCCGATTCAAATTTCTTCAGTTCTGCCAGAGTTGCATAGGCTCCGATATCATCGGGCGTGATTGCCAGCGTCATTCGTATTTCGCGCTCGGCTTCTTCGAGGTGCCCTTCCTGCAGCTCCATTCTGCCCATCTCCAAATGCGCCCTAGAATGATTGCCGTCTCGTTCCAATATGCTGCTCAGGCAGTTGCGGGCTTCGGTTCGTCGGTCCAGAGATGAGAGGGCAAGGAACAGACCCATAAGTACATCCGTATCGCGCGGATGACGTTTTTTTGCTTTTTGCAGAATCTCGATGGCTTTTTCGGCGTGCCCCAGTTTGGTAAGCGCATGCGCACAACCGAGCTGGGCGGGGAGCGAATGGACGTCAAGCTGCAAAGCAGCCCTGTATCGCTCCAGCGCATCTGGGTAAAGCTTGTTGGTCAGATAGAGTTTGCCGAGGTTGATGTGAAATTCGCAGCGTTTGGGGGCAGCATTGATGGCATCGACGAAATATTTTTCCGCCTCCTTGGGTTGCTTCGTCTCGCTGCAGATAATGCCGCGCATGTTGGCGACATCGGCATTGCCAGGCTGAATTCGTTCAATCTTCCTGAATAATTGCTCGCAGATATCGAAGCGCTGCTGCATGAATGCATGGGCAGCCTGCTCGGAGAGGCCCTTGAGTTGTCGTTTCTTGTTATTGGACAGGCCGGACAGGCCGGCCGATTTTTTTTTGTTGCTGTTTGCCTGCTTCAGGTGCTGCATTTTAGACATGGGCAGCAACCAGGCCAAGCCAGTAATGGATCAGGGTCCGGGCGTATTCGTCTGCACCCGCTTCCTGAAGTTTCAGTTGCAGATCCTCCGCATACTCATCGGGGATATGGTATATGGCCCCGGAGGTTTCCCAGTCGGCTCCTGATTGTATCAGGCGCAGTCCGACGACATCGCCGACATCGAACATGCGGCTGGCCCATTTATCCTCGATGGTGACATGCTGCGTGTCATCCGATGGATAATGCTCCAGGCTGAAACTATCCCCCGGCTGGCAGGCAGAGACCCGGTAAAGGCGAAGTGGTTGTTCGGCCAGTTGCCTGATATAGCTGCGCTGACCTTCGTCGAGCTGCAGGTCCCCGGCATGCAGAATCAGCTCCAGTGGCTTGTTCTCGCCCTCTGTGTCGGCAAAACAACCATTGGCCACGAGATATTCAAGCAGGTTGATGTCGTGGATACTGCGAATCCTCGGATCTGCGCTGGCGATGCCGGCGCGCTCCTCCTTGTTGATGTCGTCGAGCCAGACGCTCTCGACCCACTGATCAATCTGCGGACGGAAATTCCGGCTTATCCAGCCAAGCGATTTCTGAATGCCTTCACGGTTGGCGGCGCGATCCACAGATTTCTGCTTCTCATGCTGACCGCAACATTGTTTATATTTCTTGCCGCTGCCGCAAGGGCAGGGGGCATTGCGCTGTATCTTGTGGCCCATGAGCACCCCTCCATCTGAATGGCGCCACTCTAGAGGTGACAGCGATGGCGATGCAACCTTGTTAGGGTTTTTATATTACATAATGGGTTATTCGTATGATAAGGCCGGCAAAATCCATGGTGTTGCAAATTGACACAGCTCGCCTGTATCGCGTTGACACAGTGAGCAGGAATCGTGACTGTTCGGCCATGCCTTGCCACATGGGGGGGTAAATTTATTTTTTCAGAGGTTTACACAACATGAAGAAGACACTTCTTTCTGCTGCTGCCTTCGCTGTTGTTGCTGTTTCTGCTGTTGCAGTTGCACCAACCACTTCCGAAGCTATTCCGGCGTTTGCACGCCAGACCGGCGCTGCTTGCCTGAGCTGCCACTTCCAGACCTTCCCTGCGTTGAACGCATTTGGTCGCGCATTCAAAATGGGTTCTTTCACCGACGTCGGTGAGCAGGCCCTGGTTGAAGATGACAACCTGTCCATCCCATCCGTACTGAATGCTACCGTAGTTGTCCGTGGTAACTACACCAGCACCAAGGTTACCGGCTCTACTGTCGCTGCCTCGAACATCTCTTCCGGTGCATGGAACATTCCTTCCGAGACCCCGATCCTGATCGCAGGCCGTCTGGGCTCAAACACTGGTGCTTTCATTGAATTTGCCAATGGTGGTGCTGGCGCGGCTCCTGGCGCAACTATTGCTGGTAGCGGTACTACTGCCGTTGCTACCGTTAACGGCGGCTCTGTGGTTTCTGTCGGTAACTGGCAGCTGCTGAACTCCTTCGACATGGGCGGCTTCAAGGTCGGTGTCGGCGCACACAACTCAAGCTTCGGCGGTTCTGCTGTAATGGAATACTCCAACGTATTCGGTCAGCACTCCGGTAAGCTGAACGGTGGCTTCCTTTCTGCAATCCAGAACATCGGCTTTGCACAGAACACCCTCGGTGTTGGCGTATGGGCTGGTAACGACATGGGCAACCTGCAGGTCTCTTTGATCGCTCCGAACGCTGCTCAGGGCACCAACGTGAACTTCAAGCTCGCTACCCTGGTTCGTGGCGCTCTGACCACTGACGTGGCTGGCTGGGATACCCTGGTTGGTTTCGGCTTCGTAACCGGTAAGGCTGGTCGTGATGCGAACACACTTCCTGCTGGTGTTGGTCCGCTGCCAATGAACCTGTGGTTCATCGACGCACAGGCTCAGGGCGAAATCGGCGATACCTCTGTTGGTGTCTACGCTGACTATGCAAACGCCAAGGGCAAGAGCGTAAGCAATGGCGCTGCTGTTCCTGTCATCAACGGTAACCAGTATGGCTTCGTTGCTGGTAACAACCTGGCTGGTGCCAAGAACACCGGTTGGTCTCTGCGTGCTGATGTTAAGCCGCTGCACAACGTCGGCGTCGGCGCTGGCTACGGCTCCTACGATTCCACCAGCGCTGCTGGCGTGAAGACCAAGATCCGTAACTGGCAGGTAGGTGCTTTCTATGAAATCTACCAGAACTTCGAGATCAACCTGCTGTACAACGAGAACAAGGTTACCACTGCCGCAGCTACTGCTGTGAAGACCAAGGCAACCACCCTGGAGTTTGAAGCTCTGATGTAAGTTGAGCTTCATTCCCAAGTGGAATGTTCGAGAGGGGGTGCTTCGGCACCCCCTCTTTTTTTGTCTGCGGGTTATGGTGGAATGCCCGAATTCGCATTCTCCTGTGTAAGCAAACCATCTTCAGCCGTGAGTATGTCCGGATGAATCGAATCCCTTGACCGCCAGGGCATCCACCGCTTGAATGCAGCACCTATGAAAACACGACTCCTTTTACCCGTTATATTATTCCTGCCCTTGCTTCTGGCCGCCTGTTCGGATGGCATGCCAAAATTATTCTGGAGCACGGATGAGGGGGATAAGCCTGCCTATGCACAGGGTTCCTCCGGATCATCGGATGCGGCTTCGCGTGCGCCACTGGATGTGCCGCCTGAGCTGCGCAATGAGCTTGAAGTACCTGCTGCCGATTCGGTGGCATCACAATCCGGGCCCGGCGCCATGCCTGAGCGCTATAAAGATGCCGTAGCCGGCAAGGCCGTACGGCTCGATGAGCGCTTTTATGCGGGCGCCATGCCGGCAGATGTCTTTTCCGCAGCTGTGGATGCGATGACGGCCCTGAATGTACCGGTCACATCGGTGGATTCACCGAGCGGCATTGTTCTTTCCGACTGGGTCAGGAAGGGAAAGTCCTCCAGTTTCAACCTGTTTGGATTTGGCGGCTCACAGCCGCTCCGGTATCGTTATATCGTGCGCGTATATAAGGCCACGACACCAGCCGGTGAGGCTGGAACCCAGCTGGAGATTCGAACCATCGGCCAGGTGTTCGAGCCTGGTACGGGCTGGGTGACCAAGCCAATCAAGCAGCAGCCTGTTAATGAACTCTTCGAGGCGACTGGTGAGCAGTTGACGCGCATGCAGCGCGGGACTCCCCCGGCTCAGGTCGCTGCGCCTGCGAACGGGGCTCCTGCTCCTGCCGACACCCCGGCTGAATAACATCCTTTCTGCTGCGAATGCGCGGCATTTAGCAGGGAGCAATACGGAGCTAAGGCGCGACAAGCTCCGCCAGCGCCTTGCCCGGATCGGGCTGGCGCATCAACGATTCTCCAACCAGAAAGCCATAGATGCCGGATGCATTCATGCGCTCAATATCGGCCCGGGTGAAGATGCCGGATTCGGTGATCACGGTTTTACCTTCGGGCAGGCCCGAAAGTAACTCGATTGTTGTTTCAAGGCTGGTTTCAAAGGTATGCAGGTTGCGGTTGTTGATGCCGATGAGCTGCGTGCCCAACCGTAAGGCCCGCTCAAGCTCCGCTGCATTATGCACTTCAGGAAGGATGGACAGTCCCTGCTCGCGTGCGCTGGCGGCCAGTTCGGCGGCCAATGTGTCGTCTACCATGGCCAGGATAATCAGGATCGCATCAGCGCCCATGGCGCGCGCCTCGACAACCTGATAGGGGTCGAGCATGAAGTCCTTGCGGAGAATGGGTATGGAAACATGTTGCCGGATGTCCGACACATAGGCATCAGCGCCCTGGAAATATTTCACATCGGTTAGCACGGACAGGCAGGCCGCTCCGCCTGCCTGATAGCTTTGGGCAATCGCAACCGGATCAAAATCGGGCCTGATGATGCCCTTCGACGGGCTGGCCTTCTTGACCTCGGCAATCACGGCATTCTGTTTCAGGCGGACCTTTTCACTCAGGGTTGTTGCAAAATCGAGAGGCTGCCGCTGTCCGGCCCTGTCGAGCAGTTCAGCTTCGCCCGTGCGCTGCCTGCATGCTGCGACCCACTGCCGTTTGTATGCGGCTATTTCGTCAAGAATGGAACTCATTGGCTTACTCGCTTGCCTGTCGGGTAAAGGTGATTAATTTCTCCAGCGTTTGGCTGACCCTGCCTGAATCAATCGCTTCTGCAGCCATGGCGAGGCCATCGGGGATGCCGTTGACTTTGCCTGCCACCCACAAGGCTGCTGCGGCATTGAGCAATACAATATCCCGCCCGGCTCCGGTCTGCCCGGCAAAGATGTGGCGAAGAATGGCGGCATTGGTTTTGGCATCGTCACCGCGCAGGGCCTCGGGCGCCGCGTAAGGCATGCCGAAGGCTGCCGGGTCGATTTCAAAAGGCGATAACGGCTGTCCACCCTCGACCAGAATGGCATCGGTGAT
>Ga0209919_1001197_pt1 | contig 12797 bp, 9 predicted proteins | sample SalPon2A_C_D2_MG_FD_185721 | JGI IMG/M metagenome (GOLD analysis project Ga0209919, IMG submission 185721) | Soil microbial communities from South San Francisco under conditions of wetland restoration - Salt Pond MetaG R2A_C_D2_MG (SPAdes)... | ecosystem: Environmental > Terrestrial > Soil >... | reverse complement strand
GCTGTCGGTCAGCCGGCCGTCGTCCAGGATCTGTAGCAGCACGTTGAAGACGTCCGGGTGCGCCTTTTCGATCTCGTCGAAGAGGATCACCGCGTACGGCCGGCGCCGGACGGCTTCCGTGAGCTGTCCACCCTCCTCGTAGCCCACGTATCCCGGCGGCGCACCGATCATCCGCGCCACCGTGTGCTTCTCCATGTACTCCGACATGTCGAGCCGGACCATCGCCCGCTCGTCGTCGAAGAGAAACTCCGCGAGCGCGCGCGCCGTCTCCGTCTTACCCACGCCCGTGGGACCGAGGAAGATGAAGCTGCCGATCGGCCGGTTGGGATCCTGCAGCCCCGCGCGCGAACGGCGGACGGCGTTCGCCACCGCCTCGACCGCGCGCTCCTGCCCGATCACGCGCAGGGAAAGCTCGTCCTCGAGATGGGTGAGTCGGTCACGCTCGGATTCGAGCATCTTGCTCACCGGAATCCCGGTCCACTTGGCCACGATCTCGGCCACGTCCTCGGCGTCCACCTCTTCCTTGAGGTACTGCGCCTTGGCCTGTACCTCGGCCAGACGCGCCTTGTCCGCGCCGATCGCACGCTCGAGCTCAGGCACCCGCCCGTAGCGGATCTCCGCCGCCTTCTGGAGATCGCCGGCGCGCGTCGCCTGATCCGCCTCGAGGCGCGCGGCCTCGAGCTGCGCGTTCTTCTCGCGGAGCGCCGCGATGGCATCCTTCTCGGCCTGCCATTGGGCCTTCATCCCCTGTGAGCGCTCCTCGAGCTCGGCGACTTCCTTCCGGAGCGCCGCCAGCCGTTCCTTGCTCGCGCGATCCTTCTCCTTGGCCAGCGCCTGCTCCTCGATCTGCAATTGGATCACTCGGCGCTCGACCTCGTCGATCTCCTGCGGGAGCGAGTCGATCTCGATCCGCAGGCGGCTCGCCGCCTCGTCGATCAAGTCGATGGCCTTGTCCGGCAGATGGCGGTCGCCGATGTAGCGGTTGGAGAGCGTCGCCGCCGCCACGATGGCGTTGTCGGTGATCCGCACCCCATGGTGCACTTCGTACCGTTCTTTCAGACCTCGCAAGATCGCAATGGTATCGGCGACCGAGGGCTCGCCCACGAACACGGGCTGGAAGCGCCGCTCGAGCGCCTTGTCCTTCTCGATGTGCTTGCGATACTCGTCGAGCGTCGTGGCGCCGACCACGTGGAGCTCGCCGCGAGCGAGCGCGGGCTTCAACATGTTCGAGGCGTCCACCGCCCCTTCCGCCGCTCCCGCCCCCACGATGGTGTGCAGCTCGTCGATGAAGACCACGAACTTTCCTTCCTCGCTCGTGATCTCCTTCAAGACCGCCTTGAGGCGCTCCTCGAACTCGCCGCGATACTTGGCGCCGGCCAGGAGCTGGGCGATATCGAGCACGATGATGCGCTTGCCGCGGAGCGTCTCCGGCACGTCGCCGTTGATCACGCGCTGGGCGAGGCCCTCGACGATCGCCGTCTTGCCGACGCCGGGCTCGCCCACGAGCACCGGATTGTTCTTGGTGCGGCGCGACAGCACCTGAATGACGCGGCGGATCTCCTCGTCCCGGCCGATGACCGGATCGAGCTTCCCCTGCCGCGCGAGATCGGTGAGGTCCTTGGTGTAGCGCTCGAGAGCCTGATACTTCCCCTCGGGCTCGACGTCGGTCACGCGATGGCTGCCGCGGATCGCTTCGAGTGCGTCCAGCAGCTCCTTCGGGCTCACGCCGTGCTGACTCAACAGCTCACGCGCGGTCGTGCCCTTGGTCTCGACGAGCCCCACCAGCAGGTGCTCCGTCGACACGTACGCATCGCCCAACTTCTTCGCGAGGTCGTCCGCCTTGTCCAGGGCCTGGCTCAGCTCACGCGACATCGCGGCGCGTGCGCCCGCCCCCTCTTGCGACGGCAAACGCGCAAGCTCGCGTTCCACGGCCACGTGGAGCTCGGTGACGTTCAAACCGCATTTCTGGAGGATGGGACTCACGATCCCCTCGTCCTGGTCCAATAGCGCCAGAAAGAGGTGGGCATCGTTCACGACGGGGTTGCCATGTTGGTCGGCCAGCTGGCTCGCGCTCTGGAGCGCCTCGCTCGCTTTGACCGTCAATCGGTCGGGTCGAATCATCTCTGAACTTCCTCCCTGCGCCGATCCCATTGAGCGGGACCCGGGCGCCCGGGACTAAAGGGCAAGCTCCATGCGCTCAGAACCTGCCATCCGGGCATTAAATAGACCGTGATTCCGGCCATAAAAACAGACACGCCGGCTCGGTTGAGCCGGCGTGTCAGGCTGAAATGGATGGCAACGGTCTATTTGACGATCGTCATCTTCATCGGCGGATAGGCGTGGCCGTTGACGACCAACTGATACACATAGACGCCGGATGCCGCCGGGCGCCCCGTATTCAGGACCGTGCCGTCCCAGTATGCGCTGTATTGTCCCGTTCCGTTCCAGGCCAGCTGCAGGTTCTCCATCGGCGCCCCGGACCCTTGCAAAATCGGGACGGCGGTCAGCTGTGCCAGTACGTTGTAGATCCTGAGACTCACGACGGGCTCCTTCCCACCAGCGAAGAAGTCCTGGCTCAGCGTAAACGGAATCGTGGTCTCAGGGTTGAACGGGTTCGGATAATTCCTGCCCAGTTCGACCCGTGCGCCCTGCTGGCTGTTCTGCGCGTGAATCTGCGCTGGAGCCAGCACCAGGAGCCCGAGCGAAACCAACGCCCAGGCAAGGGGCTTCATCTGCTAACTCCTGTCTGACAAAGAAGGATTCGGTGGAAACAGCTCCTTGGTTGTGTGGCTATCTGACCTTCTAGCCAAATGTTAGGGCGCGACCGAACGCTTTGTCAATGCCGCTCCGCGCCCCGCGGACCGACCACACGCACGTCACCGACACGTACCGTGTACCCTTCGTTATCCATCCACTCGAGAAACGGGATGAGATACTTCCTCGTAAGTCCCGTCTTTTCACGTAGTTGCGCGACAGACATCTTGCCGCTTCTCAAGAGCTCTTGGAGCGCCTGATCGCGCAGCTTGCCGAGCGACGTGGCACCGTAATATCGCTCCGAACCCACGCGAACCGCAGTGGCCTCTCTCACCAAGTAGTCGAGCAGGCTGCCCAGCAGTGCGCCGTCGATGCGCGTCCGCTCGGCCAGCTCGGCGGCGGTGGCGCCCTCTGCGGCGCATTCGGCGAGCACCGCCCGGAGCCGTTCGGCCAGCTCCGTCTCCTTGGGCCCGAGCCTCGGCCGGTGCGCCGCGAGCCGGGCGGTCGGCCCGTCGAACGCGATGACGCCCTCGGCAACGAGCGCCGACTCCACGTATTGGACGACCTCGCCGGCGGCGTGGGCGGCCCGCCTGAGGGCCGTCGTCGGGATCCCCGGCTCGTGGGGGTGCCGTTGATGATGCCCCTCGATGGCCGCGAGGAGGGCGCCACGCACACGGGCGAGCTCTTCGGCGCCGATCAGGCGGTCACCGGCCCGCGCGACACCGTGGCCGGGTAGCGCCTCGAGCACACGAGCGACCTCACTCGGAGAGATGCCCATCCGAAGCGAAAGGTCGCCAACTCGCACGCCCCGCCCCCCGGACCATTGCACGAGCTGGACCACGCGCTCGACCGGATCGCCCGCCCAGCGGTGGGCCGCGACCGGACGCCGCGGCCGAGCGTCGGGCCAGGGATCGAGCACCACCGCGCCACCGATGGTCGTGACCGGCGAGTAGGCGCGCAGGACGAGACGATCGCCCCAGCGGGTGACGAGCGGCTCCTCGAGCCTGAGCCGCACCACCCCTTCCCCACCCGGCGGGACGACGTCGCGCGCCGGTGTCACCCGCGCGAGGACCACCGCGGTCCCGTGGTGCACGTGCAGCCGCGTCCGCTGGCCGAGCGGCGGCGCATCGGGAAGGAGGCGGACCCGGACGTCGATCGCCTGAGTCGCCCGCCACGCACCGCCCGCCACCACGGTGCTGCCCCGTCCGATCGCCGAGCGATCGATCCCGGCGAGCGCGAGCGCCGTGCGCCGCCCCGGTACCGCGCGCTCCCGCGTCTCGCCGTGCACCTCGACCCCCCGCACGCGGCTCCGAATCTCCTGCGGGAGTATCACCACCTCGTCTCCCACCGAGAGCGTCCCGCTCCAGGCGGTGCCCGTTACCACGGTGCCGACGCCGGGCACGGTGAAGACCCGGTCGACGGGCAAGCGGAAGAGATCGTCGCCCGCGCGTTGCGGGGCATCCGCCGCACCGCGCGCGAGGGCCGCGCGGAGCGGCTCGAGTCCCTCGCCGGTGGTGGCGGATACGGTGACGACATCCTCCCACTCGATCGTTCCTCCCGCAACCCGCTCGCGCACGTCGGCCCGCACGAGCTCGAGCCATTCCGGGTCCACGAGATCCGACTTGGTGAGCGCCACCACCCCGCGGCGTACACCCAGGAACTCGAGAATCGCGAGGTGCTCCTCGGTCTGGGGCATCACCCCTTCGTCGGCGGCGATGACCAGCAGCGCCACGTCCACGCCGGTGGCGCCCGCCACCATGTTGCGGATGAAGTCCTCGTGCCCGGGGACGTCCACGATGCTCGCGTGGAGATCGTCCGCCAGCTCGAGAGGCGCGAAGCCGAGGTCGATCGTGATGCCGCGCCGCTTCTCCTCTTCCCAACGGTCGGTATCCACCCCGGTGAGCGCACGGACCAGCGCGGTCTTCCCATGGTCCACGTGGCCGGCCGTTCCGATCACGACGTGCCGGCTCACGTCGCTCCCTCCCAGAAGGCGAGCGCCTTGAGGTCTCGCTCTTCGCCGAGATGCCGCCTGACGAACCGCGCGACGAGCCGGCGGTGCGCCTCCACGTGCCTGGGCGAGAGGGCGGATGGCGGCACGTCACGCCCCTCGATGAAGGCCTGGAGCGCCGCCTGGTCTTCCGCGGTGAGCCGCCCGCGGCCGGTCAGTCGCGACGCCGTCGAACAGCGGCCGCAGAGGAGCCCGCCTTCGGGGAGCGAGAAGACGGCATCGCCCGTGATCTCCGAGCCGCACCGCGCGCACGCCTCGACCGCCGGCGAAAAGCCGAGTGCCGCAATCGCCTGCCAGAGCACGGCGAGGGCCGTGGTCTCCAGCCCCGCGCCCTCCGCCTCGCCCAGCCGGTTCAGCCCCTCGTCCACGATGTCGTAGAGCTCGGGATGCGGCTCGGCGGGCGCACAGCGGAGCACCAGCTCGGCGAGCGCCGCGGCCGCGGCGTAGCGGCGCACGTCGCGCGCGAGGCGCGGCCGCTGCGTGGTGAGGTCGAAGCTGGTCAGGGTGTGCAAATCGCGATGCGGTTTGAGGTAGAGAAACGCGGTCCCACCGCTCAAGAGCTGCAGCTGCGCGCCGAAACGGCTCTTCGGCCGCTGCGCCCCCTTGGCGATCGCGCTCTGCACCCCGTACTCACGCGTCGCCAGGCGCACGATCTTCGAGGTCTCCCCGTACGGAAACGCGTGCAGGACGATCGCGGGGGTGGAGACGAGGGACATGGAGTAGAAAGATACTGTTGGGAGGGTGGCAGGGTGGCAGGGTGGCAGGAGTGGCAGGAGGCGATGGGGATGGCGGGGAGCGGGGAGCGGTACCCTCCGATGCGAGGTCAGCCGCGTCGTGGTTCACCCTACGCCTGAAGGTACCGCTCCCCGCTCCCCGCTCCCTATTCCCCAACCCGCACACCCACCAACACCGTTCTCCCCCTGGCTGGGAAATGAAAGATCTGCTGGTACCGATGGTCGAGCAGGTTCTCGATCCGGAACGTCACGGCCACACGTGAGGTCGGCGCGGCGCCGCGCACCAGATCGAGCGTCCCGCCCACATGCACGAGGGCGTACGCGGGGAGGGTGACGCGGGCCGCGGGATAGACCGCGTAGTTGGCGTCGGCCCGGGCGCCGACCGCCTCGAGCTGGGACTGGAGATGCAGGCGCGTGATCCCGTCAAATCGCAGCGTGAGCGCGCCGGCGTGCGCCGGACGCCGGAGGAGTTGGGCTCCCGTGACGAACGCGGGATCGGAGCCGTCGCTCGCGAATCCGGCGTCGGTCACCGCCGTCCAGAGGCGCGTGTAGTTGGCCGTGACACTCCACGCCTCGGATGGATGCGCGTTCAGCTCCAGCTCGAGCCCGCGCGCGTTGGCGCCCGCGATGTTGAAGTAGTTGGGCGACGTCGGCGTAGGGGGCGTCCCCGTGTACTGGATCAGATCGCGGAAGTGCTGGTTGAAGTACGTGGCCGAGATGGACAGCCGGCCGCGGACGATCGCCTGCTCGACGCCACCTTCCCAGCTGAACGAGCGCTCGGGCTTCAATCCCGCATTCCCGATCACGAAGGCGCCGCCGAAGTTCTCGTAGAACGTCGGCTCCTTGAAGCCCGTACCGACGGACGCGTACAGACGCGTGCCGGTCCGGAGCGGCAGCGACACCCCGCCGCGGTAGGTGCCGAAGGTGCCGAATTCGCCGTTGTCGTCGACCCGCATGCCGGCGTTCACCGCGAGTGCTCCCGCGTGCGCCAACATCTGGAGATATGCGGCGCGGTTGACCCGCGTGGCATCGGAGGTGTCGGCCGAGTTGCCGTACTGGCTTTGGGACGCGCTGGCGGTCCACTCGTGCTCGCCCTGCAGCACGGCACCGGCCGTGAGCACGCCGGCGCCCACGTGCACGTTCACCCGGCCCTCGGCCGAGCGCCGTGTGATCAGCCGGTCGCTCTGGTACCCGAAAAAGCCGAGCGTATCGGCGGGGCCGTCCTGCGCATCGTGGTTCCCACCGTCGATGTGATTGAACGAGAGCAGGAGCTGGCTCTCCACGCGCCGGCTCAGCCACCGCGTGACGTTCAGGCCGAGCGTCGTGACGCGGCTCGTCTGATAGGCATTGTGATCCACCACCGCGCCGGACGCATCGGTGGGATAGTGATAGTTCGCGTCGTCGTAGTGTGCGGTGACTTCCACGCGCGTCCGGGGATCGGCGAGCCAGGCGAGGTGGCCGGCGGCGGTGGTGTTCCGGTACTGGTTGTTGAACGCGTAGAGGCCGTCGTCGGAGAAGCGGTGCACCACGCCGGAAATGCCGAGGTTGCCGGCGTGCATCACGCCGCTCAACCGAGCATCGGCGGAGCCGTACGTGCCGCCCCGCACCGCCGCGCCGAGCGAGGAGGTCTCCTGCCGGAGCCCCGAGCGCGTGAAGATCTGGATCACGCCGGCCACGGCATCCGAGCCATAGAGCACGCTGCCCGGCCCGCGGACGATCTCCACCCGCTCGACGTCGTCGAGCGAGAGGTTGGCGAAGTCGTACGCCCCGCCCGGCTCGTTCACCGGCACGCCATCCACGAGGACCTTCACGTAGTCGCTCTCGCCGCCCCGCAGGAAGACGGACGTCTGACTCCCGAAGGCGCTCTCGTCCACGACGTCGAGGCTCGGCGTCGCGCGCAAGGCGTCCGCGAGCGAGGTGTATCCCGCCGCGCGCAGCTCCTTCCCGGTGAGCACGGTGACGCGTGTCGCGAGATCGCGCTTCGGCGTGGGCACCCGCGTCGCCGTGACGACGATGTCGGGAAGCGTGGTCGTGGTGTCGCGTTGCTGCGCGGCGAGCGGAGCGGACAGCGCGCCAAGTGCGACCAGTGCGGACACGAGCTTCATTCTGGATCTCCATTCCCGGACGCTTCTGCCTCTCCTGCCCCTCCTGCCACTCTGCCACTCTGCCACCCTGCCGGGTCTGCCGCCCCTGCCGCCTCTGCCGCCCGCAGCGCCACCACCTGCGGCACCCCGTGCCATGGCACGATCTCCACCGGCCAGCGGAAGACGCGCTCGAGCACGTCGCGCGTGAGCACCTCGGCCGGCGACCCGACGGCGGCGGCCCTCCCGCGGTCGAGGATCGCGAGGCGATCCACGAAACGCGCGGCGAGGTTCACGTTGTGCGTCACGAGGACGCCCGTGAGGCCGCGCTCGCGCACGAGATCGGCCACGAGCTCGAGCACCTCCATCTCGTGGCGGATGTCGAGACCCGCAGTCGCCTCGTCGAGGACGAGCACTTCGGGCTCCTGCGCGAGCGCGCGTGCCACGCGGACGCGCTGCCATTCTCCGCCGGAGAGCGTGCCGATCCAGCGATCGGCGAGCGCCGTCGCGTCCGCGCGCGCGAGCGCCGCATCCACGGCCTCCCGATCCTTCGGACCGAGCGGGGCCAGCGGACGGAGATGTGGATAGCGCCCGAGCGCCACCGCCTCGCGCACCCTGAGCGGAAAGACGGGCTCCTCCCGCTGCACGACCACGCCAACCCGTCGCGCGAGCGCGCGACGGTCCCAGGTGTGCGCGGCGCGGCCGAACGTTTCCACCACGCCACCCGACGGGATGAGCACGCCCAGGAGCAATCGCAGCAGCGTGGTCTTCCCGCTCCCGTTCGGACCGGCGAGCGCGATCAGCTCGCCCCGTTCGACGCCGAGCGAGACCGCATGCACGGCATCCGTGTCCGCGCGCGGGTAGCGGAAGGAGACATCGCGCGCGGCGAAGATCAGGTCGTCCATCGGCGGAGCAGGACGGCGAAGACGGGCACGCCGACGACGGCGGTGACGACGCCGACGGGGAGCGAGACGGGGGCGAACGCCACGCGTGCGACCGTGTCTGCACCGGCCAGGAGAATCCCACCCAGCAGAAACGCCGCGGGAAGGAGGGTCCGGTGCGTGTGCCCCCAAACGAGCCGCACGGCATGCGGGATCACGAGGCCCACGAACCCGATGATGCCGGACACCGCGACCGCGGCGGCGGTGAGCAGCGATGCCGCCACGTAGAGGACACGCTTCAACGTCTCCACGTTGGTGCCGAGGAAGCGGGCCGGCTCCTCCCCGAGGGAAAGCAGATCGAGCGGACGGCTCGCGCGGTAGAGCACCGCGAGCGGAACGACGGCGTAGGCCCCGAAGACGATCACCGCGCCCCACGAGGTGCCCTCGAAGCTCCCGAGCAGCCAGAGCAGCGCGCCGCGCACTTCGCGCGCCGGGGAGAGGGCGAGGACGGCGGCGACGAGTGCCGCGGCGAACGCCCCGACCACGACGCCTGCCAGGAGGAGGATCCGCGTATCGAGCACACCGCCCGCGACGATCGCGAGGCGGTACACGAGCGCGATGGCGAGGAGCGCGCCGATGGCCGCCCAGGCAGGCACGGCCCACGCGCCCGCCGCGTGGAGCGCGAGCGCGAGGACGGCGCCCAGTCCCGCACCGCCCGAGAGGCCGAGGAGATAGGGGTCGGCGAGCGGATTGCGGACGAGGGCCTGGAGCGCGGCGCCGGTCACCGCGAGGCTCCCACCCACCAGGAAGGCGAGCAGGGCGCGCGGGAGCCGAAGATCGCGCACGATCGACACGGTCGTGGGCGCTCCGCCGCCACCGATCGCACGCACCACGTCGCCCAGGCCGAGGTGGACGGGACCGAGCGCCACGGCGACGAGCAGCGTGGCGATCGCGACGGCGACGAGCACGATCCAGCGCATCAGTGCCGCCACCGCATGAGCGCCTGGTGCAGCTCCCGCGCGGCCTCGAGCGCCCGGAACGACGGCCACGCGAACGCCGTGCCCGCCATCCGGACGAAATGCCCGGCCCGCACGGCCGGCACGGTGCGCCACGCCGCGCGCGTGGTCCACGCGGTGTCGGCCGCACCGGTCAGTACGACGAGGTCGGGATTCCGTGCCGCGATCGTCTCCAGCGAGACCTCGGCGGAAGGCTTGGCGATGTCGGCGAACACGTTTCGGCCGCCCGCCAGGCGCACGACCTGGCTTTGGAACGAGGTCCCGCCGATCACGATCGGCGGATCGGTCCAGGCGAGGAGCAGAACGGTGGGGCCCGTCGTGTCGGTGGTCGTGCGGGCGGAGTCGATCGCGGCCATGAACCGATCCGCGAGCGAGTCGGCGTGCGCGCTGTCGCCGAGCACCGGGCCGAGCAGGCGCGCGCCGCGCGCGACGTCTTCGAGCCGGTCGATCCGGAACTCGATGGTAGGAATCCCGAGGCGCCCCAGGGCCGCCACCGCCTGCTCGTTGCCGGGTGAGGCGTAGGCGATCACGAGATCGGGCCGGCGCGCGACGATCGCTTCGACGTTGGGACGGAGGCCCTCACCCACGACGGGCACGGTTCGGGCCGCCGCCGGGGCGGTGCCCCACTGGGTGCGCCCGACGACGCGGTCGCCCGCGCCGATCGCGAAGAGCAGCTCGGTGGTGGCGGGGGAGAGCGAGACGATGCGCCGCACCGGGGGGCGCACGGCCACCGATCGCCCGGCGTCGTCGACGACGATCCGGGTGCCGGTCGCGGGTCCGCGGCCGCACGCCGCCACGCTCAGCGCGACGACGACGATCGGGTAGAAACGCAACAGCGCCCGCCCCCTTCCGACATCCGGTGGGCGAGCGCGCAGACCTCCAAATGGTTCCGCGGCTCCACCGGCCCTCCCGCGAGGGTGATCAGGGTGGCACGGACGGGAACGTCTCCTGGCTTCGGGCCATCGGCTCGCCTTCCCGGGAGTCCCTCCCAGTGGCGGATGAGCCGCGCTGCTGCCCGTTACAGTGGCGGGGCCGCGCCGGATTCACACCGGCTTCCGTGCTCCGCGTCCGCGTGCAACGACTTCGCTTGTGTGGACGAACCTACCGACGGGGTTGGCGTGCCGCAAGCGCCGCTTCGAGCCGACCTTTGAGCGCACTCCGTTGCGCGCGGTAGGCGGCCTCGGCGGCGGGATCCTTGGTACCGCGCGCCTCGTACGCCTCATCGAGATGCGCGATCTGCGCGGCGAGGAGCTCCGGCGTCACCGCGACGCCCTGGTTGCGCCGCAGCCAGTACGTGAGGCCCACCGCGAGCCCGATCCCGACCAGCACGACGAGGGCGATGATCAGCTCGTTCGACGTGAAGAACGGCGCCGCGAAGCGCACCACCACCCGGCTCCCCGCGGGCACGTTCGTCCCCTCGAAGCGCGCGAAGTGCGCGTCCTGAAAGACCTGCTTGCCGCGCGGCACTACCGGCCCCGAGACGAGCGTCGCGGTGGTATCCTCGAGCATGATGTTCAGATCGGTGACCGGCTGCGACACGGTGAGGTCGAGCTGGCGCTCGTTCGACGGCAGCACGTAGGTGAACAGCAGCTGTTTCTGCCCGGGCGGGATCGGCGCGGTCACGGCGATCGAATCGCCGATCACGGCCACCGACGCGTCGCTCACGTCGCCGTCGCCGATCTGCACCTGGATGGCGTCCTTGGGGAGGCGCTCCGTCCAGATCGGATGGAGCGAATCGGTGGCGATCCGGGTGAGCCCCCCGGAATTCTGGAGCACGAGGAGCTCGAGCACCCGGCGGGTGCCGTCCTTGCCCGGGAGGCGCACCACGATGTGGCGCTGCGCCACGTCGATCTTCGGGGCCACACTCGAGGTGTCGTAGACCGTGATGGCCGGAATGGTGTGTGTGTCGACGGACGAGATCGGCTGACTGAAATAGGTGATCGCGTCGTAGCGCGTGCTCACCAGGTAGACCGCGGAGGTGTCCTTCACCGTGGCCGTCAGATGGTATCCCCCGCGCGCGTCGGTACGGACGGAATCCACGGGCGCACCGCCCTCGTTGCCGATGGCGTGCAGCACCGCCCACTGGTTGGGCAGGAGTGTGGAATCACGCGCCGCGCCGTGGTAGATCCGGCCGGAGACGCTGATGACCTGCTGCCCGAGCGCGGCGCGTGGTGCCGCCGTGAGGGCCAGGGCGGCCCCGACCGCGAGGAGGCTACGGCGTGAACTTGCCGAAATCTTCGGGATCCAGGTTCTCGAGGTACGACTTGAGCGCTTCGGGATCGAGTGGGCCGCCCGGCGTCTCGGTGGGCTCGACGGTATCGATGGTGGTCGCTTCGAGGAGATCGTCATTGGTGAAGATCGGCGCTTTCAGGCGGAGTGCCACCGCGATGCTGTCCGACGGCCGCGCGTCCACCTGGATCACCTGGTCCTCCCGATGGATGTGCAGTTCCGCGAAGTAGGTGCTTTCCTTGACCTGGGTGATCACGACGCGGTTGAGCTGCGCGCCAAGTCCGATGATCACCTGCTTGAGCAGGTCGTGCGTGAGCGGCCGGCTGAACGTGACGCCGGCCAGCTCCATCGCGATCGCACTCGCCTCCGCGGGCCCGATCCAGATCGGTAGCACGCGTTCGCCCTCCTTCTCCTGCAGCACCACGACCGGCGAGTTGCTCGCGCGATCGAGGCCAAGATGTGCGACGCGTACTTCGATCATGGTCGTCTCGTTGCAGGGATCGGCCACCCCACCGATCAGTAGCGGTAATGCTCGGGCTTGTACGGCCCGTCCGCCGACATCCCGAGATACCGGGCCTGGGCGTCCGTGAGGCGCGTCAGCTTCACGCCCAGGTGTGCGAGGTGCAGGCGCGCGACTTCTTCATCGAGCACCTTCGGAAGCATATACACTTCCTTCGCGTAATGGTCCCCCCGCTGCCAGAGCTCGAGCTGCGCGAGCACCTGGTTCGTGAAGGACGCCGACATGACGAAGCTCGGATGCCCGGTGGCGCAGCCCAGGTTGAGCAGGCGACCTTCGGCGAGGACGAGGACGCTGTGGCCGTCCGGGAAGACCCATTCGTCGAACTGCGGCTTGATGCTGACCCGCTTGATGCCCTTGACGTTCTTCAGGCCGGCCATGTCGATCTCGTTGTCGAAGTGGCCGATGTTGCCGACGATCGCCTTGTCCTTCATGCGCGCCATGTGCTCGGCGGTGATCACGTCCCGGTTGCCCGTCGCAGTGACGAAGATGTCGGCGATCTCGACGACGTCGTCGAGCGTCGCCACCTGATATCCTTCCATGGCCGCCTGCAGCGCGCAGATCGGATCGATCTCGG
>Ga0209919_1001194_pt1 | contig 12827 bp, 12 predicted proteins | sample SalPon2A_C_D2_MG_FD_185721 | JGI IMG/M metagenome (GOLD analysis project Ga0209919, IMG submission 185721) | Soil microbial communities from South San Francisco under conditions of wetland restoration - Salt Pond MetaG R2A_C_D2_MG (SPAdes)... | ecosystem: Environmental > Terrestrial > Soil >... | reverse complement strand
TTGTTTTTGTTTAGAACTTTGTTTCCAACGCATAATGTTAATTTTGGTGAAAGATACGGAATTTTGTAGATTTGAATTAAAATATAACCAATGACAGTCACAGAACTTTTCCCAAAACGGGTAATGGTAAAAATAGACATCCCTGAACACATAAAGAAAGGAATAGCCGTTCCTTCAGGTTATAAATTTCTAAAGACAAGAGGTGTTGTTGAAAGAGTAGGAGAGAACTGCAAATTTAGTCCTGGTGACAGGATAATAATAAAACCACTGGCCTGTGTAGAATTTGAGAGTGAAGGCAGGGACTTTAAGATTCTTGAGGATAAACATGTTTTACTTAAAATAGGATAATGAACCTCTCCAACATAGACACCTCAAAATTCCTTGCTGATCCAAAATCAGAAACTTTTGAAAAAGACCTCATCAAAAGAAGTAAGGTATTCAATATAAAAGTTAAAGGAGTTGAAAGAAAACAGGTGCTTACTTATCTTGTTGTGATGTATGACTTCTATACCGAGCTCAGACGAAACATAAAGGAATACATCGAAAGAAAAATAACTGCAGCAGAGATAGCTGAATTCCCAACTACAGAAAATAATCGTTTCACATCTGAAATAGAAGACTTACTTATCGGTAAAAACGCTCAGTTTAACAAAGCTGTTATCGAATATGTAAGCTATATGTATGACAGGGATTTTCTTCACTTAATAGTTGTAGAAGATCAATTCAAAGAATTTACAACCGGAATGTACTTCCAGAAAGAATGTGGTAAAGATTTTAACAAAGTTATCAACGATCTCAAACAGAATATGGAGGTTATAGAGGATAAACTTTTTGGAGGCAAAGAAACAATTAACTTGCTTAAGGCTCTTTATGAGGGTACTGCAACCGTAAAACTAAAAGTAAGAATAGAAGATGTTAACGATGAATTCCAAAAAAACGGATTAAAAGATTTCAGTCCCTACGGAAATTATGTACCGGAAGATTTGAAGTTTGTTGGGGATGAGATACCGGAATAAAATATAATAATAAAAAGAAAGGAGGAACTGCCATGCGAACGTAAAACCAATAATTTAAGCAATGGCACGTAAAACAAAACAACAAAAAGGTGCAAAAAAATACGGTCGAAATAAAAGACCTGTTGATTCTGCAACCTCAGCATTTGTTCGTGGTAAAATTTCCTTTGAATCTTATGCAAAGGATAAAAAATTAGCCTCTAAATGAGGCTTTTTTATTAATCCAAAAAATCCCCTACTTTTGAGTAAATATTTTCCCAATGCCAGAATATTTACCAGCTGATAAGTACTGTGTCATAAACGACAATGATAGTGTACTAAGAAAAATTGTCCTAAAACTCCCATCACCACCACCAAATCATTTAATAGACGGATACGGATTACCACCTACCGAGAATTATTTCCGAAAGCTAAAAGTCCCTGAGAAACTTATTTTAATAGAGGAAAGAGCAAAAAAAATAACCGATGAGTATAACGATAGCCAAGCAACAAGATCAAAAAACGGATTTCATGACCAACAGGAATTCTGGAAAATAATAGAATCTGAAAAAGAAAGTCTCACTGAAGAAATAAAATGGCTTAAGAAATTCCATTGGCATATGCGTTATGGCTATTGGTTTATGTGCTATGATCCATGGAAAAGAAAATCTAAACCAGTATGGATTACTCCATGGCACTTTTTTTATCTTAACTGTTATTGGATAGAAAAAGCTCAAACATATCCTGAATATCGTGACAGGGACAGAAGGGCAGAAGTAGCTGCATGGTATTCATTCACCACTACTGAGACATTTAAAAATACAAATCCTGAAACCGGTGAAGCTATTGGCACTGAGATGGTGGATGTTGGCAGGAGAACCATGTTTGGAACATTAGAACCAAAGAGAAGGCGTGGAGGAGCTACTAACAGGTCATTAGCGCATGGATTGTGGATACTTATGATGAAAAAAGCCGCCAACTGCACTATAGTAGCTGATAAAGGTGATCACGCAGAAGAAATATTTAAAACGATGCTGTCTCCTGCATGGGAAAAACTACCTATGTATATCAGACCTTCGTGGAATGGAGACTATAAACCAGATAAAGCAATTGTTTTAAGGCCACCAAAATCAGAAAGAAGAGTAGCCCATTTAAACGGAAAATTCGGATATACAGCTACATCATCTCAGGGAGGTAATGACTTTGACCGATTAGATTACATTTTACAGGATGAGCAGGGTAAAAAAACAGAAAGAGCCAATGTAAGGGAAAGGTCAGATATTAACCGATTGACCATGGCTCAGATGTTAATTATTCACGGATACTCCGACAACCCATCTACAGTAGAAGAAATAGAAGAAGGAGGTGGGGATTATCATGAGATGTTTGATTTGTCTAATTTTTATTTTAGAGATTCAACTGGCCAAACGCTTTCTGGATTTATGTCAATATTTATTCCGGCTCCTGATGGTGCTGATGGATTTATAGATAAATGGGGATATTCAGTTATTAAATCACCTACTGAAGATCAGATAAAATATGCACCTCATAATAATACGTATGTGAGTATAAATATGGGTGCAGAACAGATGTTAAAGGAAAAACTACAAATATTCTTAAACGATGGTTCACCAGCTAAACTTAATCAATACAGACAATTACTCAGAAAAAATCCGTTGGATTCATCGGATTGTTGGCGTGGTACTACAGGAGATATGGGGCTTAATGTTCTTATACTCGATAAGGCTTTAAATGACGCAAGGTATTTATCAAGTGAGATTATATCTACTTACAGGATGGAATGGAAAGGTGGGCAAAGGGATACCGAAGTAGTGCTTATTGATGATCCGAATGGAAGATTTTTAATTTCTGATAAATTTGTTGGAAGATGTAATAAATGGAAATATGGTATCTCTAATCATTATGATGAAACTCTTAAACGTAGGGTAACTGCCAGAATGCCTTTTAACCCTTTAATTACTACAGGAGGTTTTGACTCATTTCAATTCAGGACCACATCACAGATAAAAAGTATTTCTTATGGGGAAAATACTAATCTGTCTGATGGAGCCGGAGCGGTACTGTTAAACTACGATTCAGCTATAGATGCCGGTAAGGAAGAACAATATTGGCTTACACCCAGATTTATTTGTACTTACAGAGCAAGGCCATCTTTAGATATTTATATGGAAGATATGATTATGATGGCCTTCTATTTTGGATGCTTAATGAATGGAGAGCGTCAGACATCGGCGATTATAGATTATTTTATCAAGCGCGGATATGCGGGATACCTTAACTATATGAAAGATATTGACGGGAAGGTGAATGGCTCCCCTTGTATTTGGGGTGGACCGGAAACAAAACAGGATATGCTTAACTTTACAAAAGATCATATCGATCACCATGGACATAAAGAAATTCACACTCCTTTACTGGAAGAATGGAAATCAATACCAAGCCCTGATAAAATGCCTCAGTATGACTTATTTGCAGCGGCAGGATGGGCTTTATACGCTTATAATAAAGGTTATCAACAAACACTCGAAAGAATATCTCATCGAAAAGTAATAGACATATCAAAGTCTATTTTAAGGCCACACGATATCACTACCTAAAAAAGTAGTTTTTTTAAATCGTTATTTTTGGTAAAAATTCCAGAATGGCAAAAATTCCTGACGTATCAATTCAGGCTATAAACGGAATGTTGTTTCCTGATATGGAAAAAACACCGAAAGCAGAGAAGTTGACTCCTAGATATTCGTTACAGGTAATGAAGGCAATATACGGTCAATACGCTAATAATCAAGGAGATGTACCATTTTCAGGACTCGATCAATATATCGATTCTTTACGTATAATAGCCAGAGGCAGACAAACACCAGATCAATATCAGAAATACTTCACTGACGGGAAGATACCGTCACTCAACGTTTTGACAGATAGAGGATTAGAAGCAAGTGAAGCTGATGCATCAAGAAAAGGATGGTTTACAGGGATGTGGGAAACCTTTAACCCAATAGTCAACATGAAGACCATGGCTAAAGGTAAATTTCTCAATCAGGATGCGGATATTAAATGTAACATAGTAGATGCAGATGCTACGATAGGTGAAATAGAAAGAGTCAATCAGGAATGGGTAAAAACCAAATTCAGACCATTATTTAATTACCTCCGTACTCAAATCGGATTACCGGAAGATAACAGTTCATCGGCAGGATCATATCAGGAACTTGTTGATATTAAGAATGAGGGAGCTTTTAAAGACAGGTTTGTAATTGCCATCGAAGAACTGTTAAAACATACAGAAGATATCTCAGATTGGAGTATGACACTCAAAGAAAAGCTGTTTGATGATATATTCGATATAGGAGTAGCCTTTGCTCTTGCAGATTATGACCCTACAGAATGTAAAGTTATATGGAAATATCTTGATGTTAAAGATGCAGGAGTACAATACTCCTTCCAGAAAGATTTTAAAGATTCACAGATGTTCTACTGGTTTGAATACTGGAATATGAATAAGGTGCGCCAGAGGATCAGTAAATTCAAAAATTCTGATGACAGGACTATGCAGATGGAAGACTTAGAGAATTTAGCTTCCAAATACAAAACATACCAACAAAATATCAATTCGTTATGGTTCAATGAAAAACAGCCTGATAACTACAATATGTCAGATATGACTGTTTGTGTAATGAGAGGAAGATGGATGGATGTAGAGAAAACGAAATACAGCGAATATGTGAAAGGAAGCAAGCCTAAACAAGTTAAGTATAGTGAAGGTCAGGAAAACAATAAAGCTTATAATATTACAGAAGACAGAGAACTTAGAAGATATGATGCCACATGGATAGTAGGATCTGATTTTGTTAGTGAATACGGCCCGGCCAAGAACCAGGCATTTAAAAATAAGAACCAGCCTACACTTGGTTTTGCTGCCTTTAAATTAATGGAGAAATCTTACATAGAAAGACTTACTCCTATAGCTCATTTATTTGCTATTGCCTTTATTAAATTCACTAATGCACTTGCCAAAGCTCAGGATGACTTCATAGACTTTGATGCTGATAAATTAGCTCAGATGACAGACGGAGGTAAGAAATATGAACCTCTGGAAATGATACGGGTTATGCGTCAGGAAAACCTATTTATTCATTCCAGTGAAGGTATGGATCATAGCGGAGGAGATGATTCGGCAGTAAGAAAAGTGGAAGGAACTATTGGATCAATTGTAGTTCATCTTGATCTTATGGAGCGTTATCTTCGATTAGCTGAGATGCAAACAGGTATTTCCCCGACAATGATAGGTGCCACTCCTGATCCTAATACCCCTGTGAGAACAGCGCAGATGAGTATGAATTCAACAGATATATCAATGTCGGTGCTTACTCATGCTGTTATGAAAATTAAAACAGACTTAGCAGAGCAGAGTATACCTATGATCAAGAATTTACTTGATATTGACCCGGATGCACGAACAAATTACGGAAGAGTAGTAGGTATTGATGATATAGAATCTATTATTGAAAGTGAAGGACAACTGGATAATATGGGTATTAAATTATTCCCAAGACCTACAAGAGAAATGGTTGATAGAATCCTTCGATATGCTGAATTATCTATCCAAAGAGGAGATATTGATCCTATCTCGGTTGCTGAACTGGATTACCATATAGAACGTGGAGGTAATTTCTTACAGATGCTTTATAAACTTCAAAATGAGATTAAAAAAGAGAGAGATCGTAAAGACAAACAGCAACTAGCCGTTCAAAAACAAATAGCAGACGGACAGGCTCAACAACAGCAAATACAGAATCAGGCTGAGATGAAAATGCAACAAGAAAGAACGCAGATGGAAGGAGTAAAAGCTAATAACAAAGCTATGACTGCAATGCTTGTTGATGACAATAAATTCCTTGATGAGATGAAAGGACTCGTTATAAAAGATGCTCAGGATAAAGGTATGGACCCCAAAACTATCTTAGCCGATATGCAGGTTTTAATAGATCAAAGGAAGCAACAATTGGCTCAGGCAGGGTAGTTTTAAAAAACACAAAAAATAAAAGATATATATTTGAAGTAACCAAAAACATAAAAATATCATGGAAGAAGAAGTATTTTACGAAAATATGTTTGTAACACCAACGGATATTCCCGGAGCTAATCACGGAGAAGAAACTGCCGTTGCTACACCTCCTGCAGAGCCTACTGAAACAAAAACAGAACCAGTTAAACAAGAAACTACATCTCCTGAAGAAGTAAAAACAGAGGTTACTACTGAGGAAACCAAGATTACTCCTTCTGAAGAAACGCCTCCCGTTGAAGAAACTACACCTCCTGCAGAACCGGAAAAACCTGAGTATCTTAAAAAGTTCTCAGAATTAAGTGATGGAGAATTGAATTTTGCAAGTGATGACGAGATAAAGGATTTTATCAAAAAACATAAGTCATTAAGTTCAAAAGCTGAAGAACTGGAAAAACATACTCTGCAGGTTCAGGCTATGAAAGAAATTGTCAAAAAGTACACAGAAGAAAATGACATTGTAAAAAAACTTGGAGGAGAAAAAAACTACAAGAATAGTATTATAGCTCTGGAACTTTCAAAAGGAAGAGGTAAACTGGATGATGTTTTACCACTGGCAAGCAGAATTGTAAATAACATCGATACAATGAGTGATTTTGATGCTCTTGTAAATCTTCAAAAACTGGATGCTCCAAACCTCTCAGATGCTAGAGCTAAAAGAGCTACATTAATTGATTTAGGTATTGATACTTCTGAGATTGAAAATTGGGATAATCCCATGGATAATTTGTCAGAAGATGATCAGGCAGTTATTGAACTGCATGCAGCAAAGGCTAAACGTAAACTACACGAAGCTATTAATGCTGTAGAAATACCTGAACAACCTGATGTTATTAAACAACTGGAAGAATACGAAACCGAAAAAAATAATAAAGTCGTTGAACTTAAAGGAAAATGGGGTGAGGTGAGGACTCCTTTAGTGGATAGTCTTGCCAAATTGGAATATAAGGAATATGGCTATGAATTTGAAATACCGCTCGCAGAACGGGAACAGATTGTTGATCAGTTTATCAATGAAGCTGCAAATTTAGGAAAAGAACCAGATGAAGCGACTAAGCAGATGGTTATCCAGAGAATGAAACAGTTTTACAAAAAAGATAATGCTGACAAAATGATCGCTGCTATCGTCTCTCATGTAAAGACATCAACTACAAAAGAGGTAAAAGCAGATCAAAGAAACCTGACTCCGTTAAGAGTGGATGAAACACCCCCACCAGATGTAAAAAGGTTGGGAGTGGGAGATTTTAGTCTATAACTTAAAAAATTAAAATTATGCCTACAACTATAGGTGGTGCTGCAATTACTACTCCTAGCTCGAATATGGGCGTGGGGACCACCGGAACCAAATGGATTAGCTACATGGCAGCAGCTAATTATCTTGACCCGAATTTTGCTCCTACTAATTTCCAGAAATATGGTAAGCCAAATGGTGTTTATATGCGCGATCTATTACGTGCCCGTGGTGCTGAGATGAATCTCCCCATGAGAGCAGCTAATGATCTTAAAGTAGTTGAAGAACTTAACTACGAACGTCCTATCATCCTTCGTGATTCAGTTACGGCTGCAGCAGCAGGTACAGCTTATACTTTCTATCTTAGTTCTGATTGTTATCAGACAGATGCAGACGGAAACCATGTAGCAGCTCCTTGCCAAAAAGATGATGTTATCATGGTACCTGCTCAGTTTTTGCAGTCAGGAGAAAACCAATCCGCTCAGTATTTAGTTACCGCTGTAGCTGATGACGCTCTTGTAGGTGATAAGTTGACTGTGGCACCTCTTGCAGGAACTAATTCTAAGATTGACGCGACTATCCCCGCAGGTACTCCTATGGCAATAGCCAACAACCTGTATGCTGATGGTGAAGGTCAACCTAAAGGAAAGAATACATTCCCTGTGGATTACAGCTATAAATTTGCTACCATTAAATCCACTTACGCATTACAGGAACACGTACTTGCTCAGAAGATGATCATACCTGAATACAACGGTAATCGTTACCTCGTTAATAAGGAAACTGCCCGTATGGAACGTGACCTTGAAATTAAGGAAGATTGGGTATTCTTCACCGGCCAGAAAAATAACAACACTTCTGTCCTCGTAGGAACCGGTATGGATGATCAATCAAGTGCAAAAAGGTCTTGTGACGGAATGTATACTTTGATGAATGATATGTCGATGAACGGATATTATGACACTTCATTCGGTCCTGAACACCTGGATGCTACTAACGATGGTTTTATCTCTCAGCAGGTAAATGCTCAGAGTGCAGCTATCTACGCAGGTCATAGCTTCTATAATGGATTCTGTGATTTATTGAATGATCACCTTCGTGAATATTCAGCTACCGATCTGTATGATCCTATGAAAGGAATGTTGGGTATTACTCCTAAAGTTTATAACTGGAAAGGGGTTGACTATTATATTCAACCACTTCAGAGTTTGGATCGTCCTTCAACAACCGGACTGGCTGTTAACGGAGAAAAAATCTACGAATACTCTGATATGGCAATGATGATCGCTGACAATCCTATCACAGTAGTTAAATTCGGTGATCAGGTTAACGCATCTATCCCTAACGTTGGTATCGGTTATATCAATTATAACGGAGAAAACAGGGGTAAAGTATTCGGTATACTGAAAGGTATGACCAACATCGAAGGTGGTGTACAGGTTGCAAGTGATAAAGGTGGTGTATGGTACTACCTGTCAAGCTCTCCTTATCTTTGGGGTGCAGCATGGAACCAGAAATATTTATGGAGAAAAACGAAAGTAGCAGCTTAATCATAAAGAGTGGGGAGAAATCCCCATTCTCTTTTTTTAATAACCAAAAACAAATAAAATGGCAGTAGTAGTTGTAAACGAAAAAGAATTAAACCTCTCTACAATACTAGAGGGAGAAAAAAGAGACCCTAATGAAGTATGGGCTCTTGAACAGATTGCAGAAATCAGGAAAATAAAGAGTTTCCGGTTTTATAATAGAAAACCTTTGCAAAAAAACAATCTCATGTTTAAGCAAAGGATAAGTATTGACCTCACAGGAACAAGACTAAATCCTAAAACAGGTATTCCTGAAAAATGGAAAATATCTCCCGGTCCTTTGTATAAAAACGGAATTACGATATACCCTAGAAAGGTGTATCAAATGGAGAATAACCTAATCCTTACACCTGATAAAGGGGATAACAACATTTATATTCTTTTCTTTCTTCATATGGTTAATCTTGGTCAATTTGGCTATGTTATCGAAAACAAACAGGTAGAAGCCGAATCAAGAGCACAAACAAGGATACTCCGAAACAAAGTGGAAACTATCATCTATCAGAAGCTTCTTATCACAGAAGTACAGCAAATAGCTTACCGGTATAACCTTTCAAATATCGAAGATAAAGGTGAAGCTGAACTCCGAAACGAACTGTTTGATTATATCGAAGCTCAACATAAAAAGAATGATACCAAAATCGGTTTCCAATCATTCCTTGATGAATTCCAAGGGAATATGTTGTATCCAAGTTTAGCAGCTAAATTAAATAAAGCTACCAAGGATAAGATCGTTGAATACAACAGGGATCAGAAGAATATTAAATATGTCGGTTCTAACCTGATCATATGCCAGATACCGCCAAGCAATTACGACAGGGACAAAGAAGAATATGTAACTAAATTCCTTTTTGATCATGAGAAAGAAAGAAACATCTTCTTAGGAGCCTGTGTTGGTATTTTCGACCAGATAACAGAACAACAGAAAGAACTTCAAACTGAACTAAAAAATCAGTATAGGGAGGAATCAAGGATATTCAAAGAAAATCCAATTCTGGAAAATGTGTCACATATAAGCCAATTAAAATCTTATATGACTACACATGACTTACTTGATAAGGTAGTCTTTCCTGAAGAAATGAAAGACCTAGAAGAAAAGAAAGCTATGGTAAAGAAATTTGAGGATGAGGTAAAATTACATGCTCCTCAGAACGAAACACAGGCAACTACAGCCTGATGTTTTTGGTTATTGTTAATCCCTGCCTTTTATTAGGTGGGGATTTTTTGTTACAATAGCAATCACATCGTTTTCCCGCATCATAAGATATTCCGTTTCCTCAACGTTGATATGAATACCGGCCATCTTTCCGAATAAAACATAATTACCCTCTTTTGCTTCTTTAACATCTTTCCCAACAGCCACTACTGTTCCTGTTTTAGGTTTTTGTTGAACACTATCAGGTATGAATAATCCACCTTTTGTCATTGTTTCTAATGGAGTAGGTTTTATAACCATCCAATCAGCAACCGGTTCTAGTATCATTTCAGACATAATAAGTTTTTTGGTTACTCAAAAGTAGTGGTAAAATATATAATTTCAAAAATTGTTTATCTTAGCTTCGTAATTGAATCATCATGGAAGAAATTAAAAAATATTCTGTAAGTAGTATTCCCCGCAACGAGGTTCTTGGTGATTCACCCTCTTGTGGGGAATCTTGTTTTAATAAAATAAATCTCCCTCCGGGTTCTGACCGTGATACCCTAAAAATCCGGTATACAAATGAGGGAGATGTGAATTGGTGTCTTTTCCAACAATCCTGTCAAGTTTTTCTACCCTTTCTTGAACAGGTCGTCAAGCCATTGATAAATGGGAAAGACCTCGTAAGGGAAATCAATGAAGCTGGGAAGCGAACATTGTGCCAAGTAAAATCTTGGTGACGGAGCCTTAACCAATTCACGACAAATATACGGAGAAATCCTAAATGTTTGTTCAATTACCCGAATAGATTTGACGGAGTAAAAAAGGGTAGTTATATGAAATCACTAAAAACACAAAATCTAAAATAAGTATCTTTGAGAAAACATAGTCTATGACTAATCAGGATGTATGGTATACTGTAAACTCATTTCTCAAGGATAAGAATTTAGAATTGGATCTTAATCAGTTCAATCGTGTCTATGCTTTGGCAAATGAGCAATTAAAAAGAGAATGCTATGGGCCTATTAATGATCCTACAGGATATGAAACAGAATCCCAGATTACCGATGAGCTATTGCCATTTAAATCTGCACCTACAGATATTGCACTTACTTCCGGAGTAGGGACGATGCCTTCAGATTATTGGCATAAAGTAGAAATGATTGTAAAGTCAACCGGTAAAAGAATTCAAATAGTTGATTCAAGGGAATATTCTTATAGAAAAAATAACGCTGTAACAGGACCATCCGCAGATTACCCTATTTGCGAACTATTAGATGGTACTTTTAGGGTTTTACCTACAACAATAACAGAAGTTACCCTCACATATCTAAAGACGGGAAACATCCCTCAAATCGTCTTAAAACAAGATTCAACAAAAGGTATTCAGGTATACGATTCAGCAAACTCTGTAGCTCCTGAATGGAACCAAGATAAATATATCGATCTCATACGTATATTCGTAGGACTTTTAAGTTTACCTATGGATAACGCCCAAATATTAGGGTATATGGAAAGTAAAGTCAAATCTGAAAACTAATGCTTAGAGAAATATATAAAAACATTCATACTCAGCTTTCCAAGGATGGAAATGAAGGGCTTATATCGGAAGATAGATTGAACTCACTCTGGCTTCCTACTCTCTATGAGTTAATCCGAAAAGAGGCTGCAGCAAGTAATGTTGATCTTGGTAAAGGTGGAGAAACAGTTCTGTCACTTAAAATATTAAAAAACTTAATTGTAATAGCTGAAAATGTAGCCTTAACTACAGGATCAGGTATAAAAGGTGCTACCCTATCTTTACAAACACATTCACCGGATTTCACATATGACTTCCTGTATTGGGGGGCTATGTGGACAACAGCAGCTTATAACGGACAGAAAAGACCGGTAACATTAGTAGATGCAGGTGTATTTACAGATATGTCAACCAATATGATGAAGATGAATATCGATGAGAATCCTGTAGCATTCTTACATAATGCATTGTATTCAGGTTCAACATATTATGATTATCTACGTATATTCCCTCAGGATATTGCAAATGTTGATATGATATATATAAAAAAACCACGTACTCCATTTCTTGATTATTATATCGATGCTAATCTGAAAACTAATTACATGGATGCTGGTACAACACACACATTAACATCAAGTGAGGAATATAGAGATGGCACTACAAGTGGAACTAAAACATCGCAAACAGTCGAATTAGATATACCGGAAGATTTTCACCCTAAATATCAATATATGCTTATGGAGAAGATTTCACTTCCTATAAACGATCAGTTTAAAACACAGTATTCAATTGCTAAAGAACAAACTTCACAATAATGGCAACCAAAGCATATCATATTGATTCAGTCAGAAATATGCAGGGAGACAAGAAATATAAAACTCCCGCGCAAGATATTGAAGCAGCTTTAAATGATGCCTACAATCAGATAGCATATGATTCATCTCTAAATAAAAGGGTAAAACTTGATCTTTGTAAAAAAAGATTCACTGGCATAGATGTTACCTGGGATTCTGCCGGAGGTGTGTATTATTCGAATTACCCTAAAGCTATTGTTCCAAATATAAGCATGGATATGATAGTTAACACGCTAAGAGGACAGGATTTAAGATTAATGCCAACCACTGAGAAGACTATAAGGCTTACAGCTAATTTACCAGTGAATAATCTTGATACTACTATTTATTTTGTCATTAAAAGAGAGAGAATAGAATTCTACAACATGGAAAGTCTTTCAGATGCTGAGATAGAAAATGGATCGTCACCAACACCTAA
>Ga0209919_1001193_pt1 | contig 12835 bp, 12 predicted proteins | sample SalPon2A_C_D2_MG_FD_185721 | JGI IMG/M metagenome (GOLD analysis project Ga0209919, IMG submission 185721) | Soil microbial communities from South San Francisco under conditions of wetland restoration - Salt Pond MetaG R2A_C_D2_MG (SPAdes)... | ecosystem: Environmental > Terrestrial > Soil >... | reverse complement strand
GCCCGCCGGCGTGAGCATCATCAGCGATATCGACGACACGGTCAAAGTCAGCCACGTGACCGACCACAAACGGCTGCTCGAGAGCACATTTTACAAACCGTTCGAAGCGGTGCCGGGGATGCCGGAGTTGTATCGCGAACTGGCCGCCAGGGGTGCGAGCCTGCACTTCGTCTCGTCGAGTCCGTGGCAGCTTTACCAACCCTTACACGATTTTATGAACGAGGCGGGGTTTCCGTGGGCAACGATGAGCCTCAAGTCGTTTCGCTTTCGCGACGAAACGTTTTTCAACCTGTTCAAAAAGGGCAGCGAGACCAAACCCGCGCAAATTATTCCGATCCTGGAAAGATATCCCGAACGCAAGTTCATTCTGATCGGCGACAGCGGCGAGCAGGACCCGGAAGTCTACGGCAATATCGCGCGCCGCTTCCCGGGCGCGATTCAACGCATCCTGATCCGCAATCTCGACGGCAGCGAGCGAGACGCCCCCCGTTACCTCGAGGCCTTCAATAGTGTTCCGCCGAACAAATGGCAGCTGTTCGACGATCCCGGCCAGTTGACGGCGAGCGACTTGATGCAGTGAAACCAGGTGTCGAACGTCGCTCGCCACCGCCGACAAAACGATCGATATCGACCCTGTTGGTTACGGCCTCGGAATTACCGGCAGCCAGGGCCAGGGCCCGGGGTTAAATTATATTTTTGTCACCCTATTGCATCCGCGCAGGGTCGGAATACACTAATCGCGCGGGTAGCCACATCGCTGGTCACTCCCTTCAGACCTGGTCAATCGGTATCCCCTTGCCGGCCTAGACGAGAACGACGCTCCGTACGGTGAGGCTTGCCTTTTTTACATCCTTTCCCTGTGGAGCATGAGAATGAAAACTGCTTTCTATGCCATCTCGATGGCAGCCCTGCTTGGTGCGCTTATGATCGACCCGGTAACCGCCGACGATAACACCAGGATATTCCAGAACCTCGACGTCGACGGCGACGGATACATATCGGAGTACGAGGCCCTGGCTCACGAAGAGTTGCCCGACGCGTTTGCCGAAGGCGATGAAAACAACGATGGCCGGATCGATATGATCGAGTTTTTGAAACTCGAAATTCTCGAAGACTGACCGCAACGATTACCAGTGACAGACCACGACTAACCTCGTGGTCTGTCTTCTATCTTTGATTCGCGACGCTCGAGCCACGAGCAAGCTTAACCCCGCCAGCAACCCGATCGACACTGATCCCGTCGGTTACAGGCTCCCGGGGCGCAAACCGACGAGCATTTAACTATACTGTCCCCGAAATTAATTGTACTTGCCGACAGGGCAACTGCGACCGATGAACAAGCATGCCATCCTGTTATTTACGATCCTGTTACTTTCGACCGCGGGCTGCAGCGACCGGCAGATATACGAAGCCATGCAAAAGCGGGGGCGAGTCGAATGCCAAAGGCTACCGGAATCGCAATACGAGGACTGCATAAAAGATTACCAGCAGTCCTACGATGATTATAAAAGGGCGCTCGACGAGGCGAGAGGAAAAAAGTGAAACTTTGTCGCTCGTCCAGGAACGGAAAACTGCAGGCCCGGATTTAGCGCCGGCAATTTTTAGCGGACGGATCGGCGCCGAGCCCATCGATTTTCAGGGTGATTTCGATTCGAGAAATTCCCTGAGCGGCCGCGGCAACAGGGCGCGGGATTTTTCGGTCAGCGCCCGTTCGTGCTTTTGCCACAGCACCCCGAGATAAATGATGAATAACCCGATCGCGGTCAGCGTCATCGGAAATAGCCAGCTGTCTTCGAAAACGTCCTGCGCCAGGTGACCGAGATAAAGGCAGGCACCGATCGCGCCGAAAACGACGAACACCCGCCTGATCATCACCACCCCCACGGCAATCATGAAGAGATTGATACAGAAGTATATGAACTTGGAGACCTCGCTATCGGATTCCTGTGAGGTCATGCCGCCCCAGAACGCCATGACGCCGAAGATATACAACCAGAAGGCATAATCCGCTTTCTCTCCCGATCTGAAATCGACCCAGAATGCGACCAGGATCATCAGCAACCCGAAGTACATCGAGACCAGGGCGCGGAACTGGAAATCGTACTCGTCGCCCATGATCATGACCGCGACGTCCATCGACATGTACCAGAGCGTAACCGCGATCGGCATGACCAGGAACGGATACTTGTACCGCCAGGCGATAATCACTCCGGCTATCAAGGTTCCGAACTCCATGTACAGCCAATGCCATTTGATATACCGATGGTATCCCCGGTAGACACTGTCGTCCGGCCACAGGCCGAGCGACTGCTGTAATCCGTAGATCGCCAGGGGCGTCAGCGCGACGACGAAAGTGGCGCAGATTCCGGCCGGAATCGGGTGACCCCTGTCCCGGAACAGGCCGGTCAACCTGAGCCCGAGACCTGCGTAAGCCAGCGAGATGAAGAATATCCCCCAGCCGCCGAACGACTCCCATCCCAGGTTCATGAACAGCGTCATGGCGCCGATCGCAATCAAACCGCCCAGATAATAGAGCACGTTGGTGAAATTGAATGTCGGACCGACCGTCGGCAAGCCTTGCAGATAAGCGTGTAATCTTTCCGCCTGCTCGGCGGTTATGATCTGCTCGCCGACAGCGTCGTTCAAAATTTCTCTAGTGATTTTCATCGGTGGTGTCGCCTTTAAGAAGATTTAGGCAAAGGATCCGTTGCTTCGACACTGTTGCTTAAATACCAGACTCGGCCCCAAATCGCCCCTGCATTTTAATAAGCCCGATATCACTGATGCTGATAGACCACCTGGGCAGACAAGTTCTTCGAGATCTTGATCATGGTCTGGCGCTGTCGATTGATCAAATCCGATGAGCAGACATTCCCGGGCGTTCGATCATCGATTTCCCTCAGCACCTGGAGCCTATTACCCTCCAGCTGATAAGTGGCGCGATAAGAGAGGTAGTTTTCGTCGATTTCGAAATCGTCCGGCTTGGCCAGAATCTTAATACTCTCCGGAAATTCGTAAACCAGTCTCTCCACGGCATATCCATTCGAACAGGTTATATCATAATCACCGATGTCCTCCTTCGAATAACTTACATAGGCACCCACTGGTTTCGCAGTACCAACCAGCGGGGCGATATAAAATCCACCCGCTCCCGAAGGCAGGATGAAATCCGGTTTATCGAATTCGAAGGAATAATTGAAATCCGATAGCAGCGGAACGGGATCGTCGTTGGTCATCGTCGCCGAGCCGATACTGTTATTTGAACTGAAAGTTTTTTCCAGCCAGTCGGATTGTTGCTCCGGGGTCGCATAACGCCAACCGGCTCTCGTCTGGATCGCGGGTTGGCCCTGGGCCGAAATATGTAATTCTCCGGTTACCGACCCATCGGGCTGAATTCTCATTACTGAGTCGATCTCCTGGCGGTTTTCGCCGGGTTGGGTCGGCGGCGTTTTCTTGCCCTCGATATAGTTTTCCACCAGCAGCACCGGCTTATCCGATATGCGGATGCCCAGACTATCGAAAGGCAGGTCGTGACTAGTGGAATCCACAAACTTGTCCCATTCCGGAAAATAGGTGATTACGTGATTGACCGATTCCACCGTGGGAACTTCGGGAAGCTCGTAAATCGAACCGGAATTAATCAGTGCCTGCGAAGTTTCGATGTCAACCGCGGTGCACAGGGCTTCGAGCAGAGTTGCATGATCCTTGCAGTCTCCCATGCGGTTGTCCAGTATGAAATCGATATCGTGGGGTACCACAGCGCCCACGCCGATACAGTTGCCGGCATAGGAAATATTGGTGGCCACCCAGTCGTACAGCAAACGCGCCTGCTCGCGTTTGCCTTCCTCCATGCCGACGATTTCCTGCGCGAGGAATCTTACGCGATCCGTCGGAATCGATTTGGGCAAGGCTCTTTCACCGTAAGCTTGTGCCACGGATTCATAATCCTGGAAGGTCGACAGGACATATCCGGCTTCTTGCGAGGCATCCCACACGCTATAGTTACTGCGCTTGTCTCTTATCGGCTTTTCGGATTTGTAGGTGAGTACGATTTTCAGGCGGCCATCACGGATCGTTCGAGTCTCGGTCATCCCGCGTACCTGATCCCTGAAGTTCAAATCCTCGGGCAGATCGAAGGTAACCTTTACGTCGTCGAAGGCAGCCTGGCTCCAAAAGTATCCGGATTCCGAGAAATTGCCGGGAAACATGGGCTCGGTTTCCGTATTCCTGATCCTGATATAAATCGAATCATTGATTTCCAGGTCGGGAAAAACGACGGTCACGCTCGTGCGGTCGGAGAAGACCGCAGCCGCATCGTCCTTGCCCTTGTTGATGGTAACCTGAAAATTACCCTCGGGTACCGGAATCCTGGTGCCGTCGGTTTTCAACGTATAGGCCTCGAGTACCTCGAATTTCTCGATACTCGTGCTGTGGGAAAACTGGCGTTTCTTTAAATCCTTCGCCGCTTTATCCGTGAGCACCTTGACCCGGATCTCAAAGATCTGTTCGACGGTAAAATCATCTCTCAGAACGTAGTCGACGTGATATTTCGTATTTCTAGATTGAAGCTCGACATAGTCGATGTCACCGGCTTTTACCGGGCCGGCGGTCAAAAAAAATATCAGGGCGAATGGTAAGAAAAGTTTTGACATCGAGAATCCCTCCGATTGATATCGTTTCCCTGCTCCTCAGGGACCGCACCAGATCGGAGCGGATTTAGCGCCCTGTTGGGGAAAGCCGCCGACTGGAAGCCAGTTCTTATCATAGCCGAATTTGGCAGTTTCTGGGAGCCGCTCAAAAGATTCGACCAGAGTAAGGATAAACGAGATAGCAAATTAAAGAGGATGCCGGGTCGGATCCGACCCTCCACGTGGAATTAGGGGGACAGTATACTTTTTACAAACGCAGCCAGAAAAGCTTGCGATATTAAAATAAGTATACTGTCCCCGAATTTACGTGTTTGAAGGCGAGAACTGAACTTTCCGTCCATCATATACGGGGTCTGTCTCCTTTTTTGGACCCATTTCGGGACAAGCTAGTACTGACCGAGATCCTCCCCGCAAATTACCTCGCCCGGGTAGTCGGATTTGATCTCCTCCAGCAGTTCATCTTCGGTTGCTCCCCAAAGAAGCACATGGGTGAGCAATAATAATTTCGGCCTGACCCGGTTTGCAATCTCGGCGAGCTGCTTCGACGAGGTATGCATATGTGAATGATATTTCTGCCAACGCGCAGACCTGACCGCAAATCCTTTTGCCGAATACACTTCGTGAATCAGCACATCGCATCCCGCCCAGAGATCGATCAGCGGTGCGTAGGGAGCCGTATCCCCCGAAACGACGATGGTTCGATCCGGGGTCAAAAATTTGTAGCCCAGTGCCGTCCAGCCCTCGCCGTGATTTACCCTGAAAGCTTCGACCTCGATATTGTCATCCCGATAGCAGGGAACCAGTCGATTCTCTTCCGGAGCGGCTATTTCGTGGGCGATAGTTCCATAAGCCTCGGGGTTGATAGGTTCGAAACCGCACACGCGGACTTGCTTGTCCTTTTCGTAAGCCAGCTCTATATGACTCGTCATCGAAGCCAGGCCTTCCGGCCCATGGGTTTCGAGCTTGTTCTTTCTACCCATCACCCAGGGGGTAAACATCAGGTCCGGATAGCCGATGGTATGGTCGGAATGCAAATGGGTTAAAAAGGCGCGCTCGATATTTTTGGGCGCCAGCGCTTCGATGCCGGATTCGAATGCCTGCTGGCAACGCCGCACGATGCCCGGTCCGAAGTCGACGATATAGGCTTTTTCATTGCAGACGATCGCCAGGGACGGGCCCATCCGGTTCGGATCAGGATTGGGAGTTCCGGTACCCAGTAAAACGACCTTGGTATTCAAAAATTCTGATCAGCCCCGTTTCTCGAATCGGACGTAATTCGCATAATTCGGGGACAGTATACCTATTTCAACCAAATGGCGATTCATCGAGTAAAAGGGGTCGGTGACAAATGATAATCATTTACTAGATGAAAATGGGAACCGTGAAAATGTGGAATTGAAGGGAGATTCAACCTGACCCCGATATTTTTATATCATATTGAGATCTCCGCTTCGGACACCGGAATAAACAGCGCTCTAACGCCCGGGAAATAGGCGCGGGCTTGCGAGCATCCTATCTGGCGCGTTTGTTATCTTTTTTGAGTTTCGATTGCAATACAAAGCTCCTCGAGGCCGGCTTTTAAAGTACCAGCTATTTCTTTACTTTGAACAATCCCGTCAACGTCCAGGGCACTACTTAATAAAGGAATAGAAACGCAGGATTTTTCAATGATATTGCCCGACATAGTCGCGAGAACTTCTTTCAATGCTTCCTGCGCATGAAGTGCGCGTGGCGATGTGTTAATAAGCATTATCGGTTTAAATGGGAACTCTACTCCGCTTACCAGCCAATCGAGCGCATTTTTCATCGGGCCACTAATTCCATGAGCGTACTCGGGGCTCGCAACTATTAGCCCATCAGCCCGTCTCAAAGAGGAGATCAACTCTTCCAGGGCTAGTATATGCTCTCCCTCGCGATCGGGATTAAACAGCGGTAGCTCACCTATGGAGCCGATCATAATGTCAATGTGAACAGGCGCCAGGCGCTTAAGCGCTCTTATTGCAGCCGTGTTGTATGAGGCTTTTCGCAAACTCCCTGACAAAGCCAATATTTTTATACTTTCCATTCAGTACTTTGCTTCCTGCTTGAGAAACTTAACGCTCGGATCAGCGGCGCGGCTCTGCCGCGTCCGTTTGCAGGGTTTTGTTATGTGGCCGGGGCAAAATCCGAAACCGTAAAATATATTGTGCTACCTTCCTCACCTCTTAGCTAATTCTCGTTACTGCCGAATGCGTCTCCAATACTATCAAAGGCATCCCCCACAACATCGGCTACTGCATACCCCAAAACCAAAAGCAAGACGACAAGCGCTGTCGTTTCGGTGCCATCAAATTGTCTAAGCTCGATTCGGGAAATTTCATCCCAGCGGACTGTAGTAACCACTTCGGGGTTTGCGGCCAGTTTGCCCGCGATAGTTTCATCATTGAGCTCGGTCACAATCAATGAATATATTCGACCAAAGCTCTTTTCGTAAATCCTTATCTTATCTCCGATTTCAATTGGCAACTCGGAATTAATTTCACCCAACCCGAAGGTTTGCATTGAGGCACATCCAGCAATGCATGCCATTAGGGTCAAACAGAAAAATCTGGCAATGACCATGTTTTGCAATATGCCTTATTTGCTATTGCCCCAACTAGTTGCGTGTTCAATTGCCACATAAAACTCGCGCTCAGCGGCCGGCCGTAGGCCGATCCGTCTGCTGCGCCTTGTTATGTGTTTTGGAAATCATTGCACATATGGCCCAACTACCTGTAGTGCGCGTGCCAGATATTCTTCTTTCTGGCCTACAGGAGCAACGTAATGTATCGCTTGTTTTGCATTTTCCATTCCCAATCCGCGACAGATGACCCACATGGCCAGGTACTGCGAAGACAAACATCCGCCAGCCGTTGCAATATTTCCATTCGAGTTAAATGGGTTATCCAATACCGTCGTTCCCATTCCTTCCAGATATTGACGGGTTTTAGTGTCGGTGCAAACCGGTACCTTTTCCAACAAGCCTAGTTTTTTCAGGAACAAGGCGCCGGAACACTGCGATCCAATGAGTTGTCTTTCTGGTGCCAATTGTATCTGCTGCATTATCGAATCGTCATCAATATGATCTCTGGTTGAAACCCCGCTTCCAAACAAGACAACATCTGCGTTGTTTGCAAAGTTCAGAGGCTGTTGTGCGGTCACTTTAACGCCGTTCATCGACGTTACTATTTCTGTTGGCGCAGTTATCTCCGCCTTCCATCCCGGTGACTTAATGCGATTAAGTATTGCCGATGCGATAAAGGAATCGAGTTCGTTAAATCCTTCAAATGTGAGTATTGCTATTTTCATACCGGTTCTCGATAAAACACCTGACGCCCCGCATCAGCGGCGCGGCTCCGCCGCGTCCGGCTGCATGCGCTTGTTGTTATGTGCCAAGTGAACATTGCTAGAGTATAACCGCCAGGTAGTAAAAGCGGACCCTCAAAATATTTACTTGAGGGGCGTCCTTCGGCCAGGAAAGGACGCTCGCGATAGCGTTAAGCAAACTGTCACCCTAATCCCGGGTGAATAGGTATAATGTCCCCGAAATTTCCCTGATAATAATGCGTATATTAAAAAATAGGAGGTTGTCATGGCTGAAATTACTAACCACGATCCGCGATTATACAATGAGGATATAGCGCCTACGCCAGTCGGCAAGAAGAATTGGGGGTGGTTCGAAATTTTTAATGTCTGGGCAAACGATGTCCAGAGCTTGTTTGGTTATACCCTGGCGGCCTCGCTCTTTCTCAGTTACGGCCTGAATGGCTGGGCTGTTTTCGCCGCCATTATCCTGGCAGGCATTTTCATCATGTTTCTGGTGAACCTGTCCGGCAGCCCGAGCGTAAAACACGGCATTCCATACCCAGTATTTGCTCGACTCAGCATGGGCGTCATCGGGGCAAACTTCCCTGCAATGGTGCGGGCGATAGTTGCGATTTTCTGGTATGGGGCACAAACCTATTTTGCCTCTACCGCGGTCGCCCTGTTGCTTAATTCCTTGTTTGGAACATCGGCTGATGGCGCCATGTTCCTGGGCATGACGTTTGTCGGCTGGATTTCTTTAATCCTGGTAGGGGTATTCCAGATCTATCTCTTCTGGAGCGGAATTGACCACATTAAGCGATTCCTGAACTTTGCCGGCCCCGCCGTTTATGTGGTAATGCTGGTGCTCATGGGCGTCATCTGGTTCAAGGCCGGTGGAGATTTATTATCGGAAGTAGGTAATATTTTCAGTGGTACCGGTGATTATAAAGGCAGCAGCATCGCCGCTTTCTTCGCTATCTTTGGCACCATGGTCGCTTATTTTGCCGCGGTGGTAATCAACTTCGGTGACTTCTCGCGTTTTGTCAGTGATGAAAAGCAGATGCGCAAAGGCAATTTTTGGGGATTGATCGGTAACCTCGTGGTGTTTTCATTTATTACCCTGATTATTACCGCTGGTACGGTCGTAATATTTGGAGAAACCATGACCAACCCGACTGACATGGTTGCTAAAGTTGATAATTTGGGGCTGTCCATTGTCGCCGCGTTTGCTTTCTTCACTGCCACGGTTGGTATAAACATGGTCGCCAATTTCGTACCGCCGGCATACGATCTGGCTAACCTTGTCCCCGGAAAAATAAACTTCCGAATCGGCGGGCTGATCACCGCTGTTGCCGGCTTTATCCTTGCAGCGTTATGGGTCTCGGTGATCTCAACCATCGGCATTTTCCCTTTTGTAAATACCCTGGGCGCAATACTCGCTCCGGTATACGGCATCATGGTTGCTGACTATTACCTGATCAAGAAGCAAGAGATCGACATCCAGCAACTGTATTCAACCGATCCGAATGGTCCGTACTACTATGATGGAGGCTGGAACAGTCGAGCCTTGATTGCTATGGCCATTGCAGGTGTATTTGCGGTAGCAACGGTCTGGTATCCGGCATTATCGGATTTGAACGGTTACGGCTGGATTATCGGCGCGGCGCTGGGAGCGATTATTCACCTGATATTATCAAAGAAATCCTAATAATATATATTAAGGATTTTATTTCCGGAGGGTCTCAGTTAGGTCGTTACCGGTCGCGCATCGTAACCTTCTGAGCGTCTGTCTTTCGGCTGTTCCAAATTACCGGAGCATTCTGAGTACTTGCCGCATTCGCCTGCATTAGCGGCGCGGCTTTGCCGCGTCCGACTGCATGCATTTGTTATGTGGCACTGATGCATCTTGCAACTGCCATATGATTTGAAAAGCCTTTTTCGCGCATTCAATTAATTCCCTTCGATGATCTTTGAAATGCAATGACTGATAGCGCCAGATCCCCCATAGCATGACCTCGAAATATAAATGCATTCCGATCGCTGTCCTCTTTTCGCCCTACAAATTTACCCAGTATCAACCCAGATAAATCTCCCGTCACAATTTCCGGTGGCGCAAGTTTATTCGGTAATGCGGCCTCCTGTTCCAGGTCGTCGATAGTTATCTGTTCAAGTGCAGGGAAACTATCCTTGTTCCAGGGTTCAGCCAAATCAGTAATTGCAGAAAAGGAACCCGGCTTAAGCCAGTTAGGGTCAAGAAAGGGGACCAAATTTGCCGAGTATGTTACAGAACTAATGACGAGGTCTGCACCCGTAACGGCTTCCTCCCCAGAACCACAAACTACCGGAGTTAAGGATCGACTAATAGCATCTTCGCAAAGACTATCAATGTTGGATTGCCCACGGCCGAATAACCTTATTTCCTTGAGTGGGAAAAGATCTGAAAAAGCCTGCAAATGGCTTTTAGCTTCAACCCCACAACCAATAAAAGCGGCAACGGATGAGTCCTTTCTCGCCATATGTTTAGCAGCTGTTGCGCTTAGACCTGCTGTGCGGACAGCCATAATCCAGTTTCCATCAAGAATGGCAATCGGTATTCCACTCTTGCTATCAAGCATAGTTACAATGCCATTTATTTGTGGGAGACCACGTTCCAGGTTGCGTGGATTTAGAACAACCGTTTTTACTACAAGCAAAGGTGGGGCATCAGCGGACGCTAATGCCGCCATCATATAACGCCCATCTTCGGGCAAAATTGCAGCTTTTGGTGAACTCCAGGCAGTTTGATTTTCAAAGCTCAAAATCAACGACTCAATACTGTCAATGACCTCGCCGGTAGTGATGCCTAAACCAGAAAGTTGTTCTGCAGAGAGATATGGGATCGTTTCGGTTGTAGTCATATTTAGTTTTCTCTAAGTGCCATATAACGGATCGGCTGAGAGACGCGAGCATTACTGGCGTCCTGCTCCAGTCGTTTGTTATACGATTCTTCTAAACCGGAATCCGAAGTGCTCACCTTTATTTGGCTGACGAAGAGTCGTTTCTCAGGATCTTAATTATTGCGGTCGTACCTTCCTCGCCATAACCGGCCGCAATGGCGCGCTCGGCAAGACTTTGAAACAGATCTGGGACTTCGCTATTGATGCCCACTGCCGATGCCTGGCTTTGAAGCAAGTTGAGAACCGACGAGAAAAGATTGACTGACGCGCCTATCCTTTGAACCGTATTTTCATCGTCAGCTATTGCCTTTGCCAGCGTATGTGCGCGGTCCGATTCCGCGAAAAGAGAGGCATACAGATCAACGGAAACGCCTTCCGACTCGCAAATATGAGCGCCATGCATCACCCCGCAATTATTGGAAGCCAGTCGGGAAAGTAATGCTAAATCGAGTGCGGCCGCGGCTTTAACGTTATTCCCCAGATATCGCAAATCACCTCCCAAAGCGTTCAGAAAATCACGACATTGATCGAAAACGTTTTCTGGACCACCCACAAGTATTTGCGCTTCTTCGGAACCGAGGGTTTCCGGGTACACCATAATTGCTCCATCGAGATAATCACCGCCGTTTTCATTGACCCAACGGCCGAAGTCAGCAGCCTCTTTAGGAGTACCGGTGCTCAACTGAATAATAATGTGTCCACTTAATTCCTCCAGCACCTGCGGCTGATTCAGCAACGTCGTGGCACTTTGATAGCCGTCGATACAAACAATCGTACACCGGCTTTCTTCAATTGCACGCTCAACGGAAGATGCTGCGATGGCACCGATTTTTTCGAATGGTTTTGCCTTGTCCATTGAGCGATTCCACACTGAAACGGAAAAGCCGGCCTTAAGCAGAACGCTTGCGATAGTAGCCCCCATCGATCCAAGCCCCAGTATTGACAGATCACTCATGTTGAATCCTCGCGGTTGTCTTATTGCAGTATACGAATCGCTGCTCTGATTCTTTCTGCATTTCAAATCGTATAACGCCCCGCATCAGCGGGCATTTGGCCCGGCTGCATACAATTGTTAGGTGACGAAATTATGTCCGGCAATTGAAGGCTAACTGACGGCATCTAATTGATCCGCAATTGTATCTTTGAAAACAGCAAGTATGACCAGAAGCGCCCCGATAAGTAAAATCCAGTCGAGTGAAACGTCTAGATGCGCAGCTCCAAATATGCCATAAAAAACTCCTGTCACGGCAAGAACAATAGACCATGCACGATCGCCAAAGCTTCCGAGAATAATGGATATACCAATGACGATAGAAAGCGTGGGGCATGGGATAAGTCCCGTAGGAGCAGAGTACAAGTAAGGAAAGAACGACTCTGTCTCGAGAAAATGAGGATAGATCCAGCCGAATAAAAACATGATCGCACCTATCACTGTCGCCCACAATGGCGCAATTCGAATGTTCTCTTTGGGTAATCGAATTAAAATAATTAGCAATGCTACGCCGGAAAAAGAAAAGAATGCTCCGTTGAAGGGATTGGCAGATACCCACGCTAAGGCGCTTACAGAAAAAAGTGGCATAACAAGTAAAAGCCCTACAAGGCGTTTTGAGGGACGTGCTCCTAAAATTAGAATTAACGCTAGTGTTGCAAAATAGCCGTGCCATAGGATTGCAAGTAATTGCCACGCATTTGCAATTTCCTTCAGCCCGTTCAGAATTTCTTCAGGTGTTGGCATAGGCCTTTATCGGAATCAGGATCATCACCTAATGCTGCGCTCAGCGGCGCATTGCTGCGAGCGAAGCGAGCAGTAATGGGTCCGGCTGCAGGCGATTGATACTCATTGAGCCTTCCCCTCCAGCCTACCGCCGAAGCGGTAAACTGGAAGGTCACCACAACCAAAGGAGAAGACTCGATGAGATTCTATAC
>Ga0209919_1001190_pt1 | contig 12847 bp, 18 predicted proteins | sample SalPon2A_C_D2_MG_FD_185721 | JGI IMG/M metagenome (GOLD analysis project Ga0209919, IMG submission 185721) | Soil microbial communities from South San Francisco under conditions of wetland restoration - Salt Pond MetaG R2A_C_D2_MG (SPAdes)... | ecosystem: Environmental > Terrestrial > Soil >... | reverse complement strand
TGTTGCGGCGTGGTCGAAAGAGCGGGCCGTCCAGGTCATCCTCGTGGCCGGCAGCCTCAAGGTAGGCCCGGATTCGCTGTGCGGCCTGTGGATTGATAGCGAGCGAGCCTTTCTTACCACCCTTTCGATGCACGCGAAGGCAATCAAACCCGGCGTTTACGTGGAAGTCGCGGACCGTAAGGTGGGCAATCTCGGCCCGCCGAAGGCCGGCCTGAAAGCCGACCGAGAGAATCGCCCGGTCGCGAAGGCCGGCAATCGTCTCCGGGTCCGGGGCGTCGAGCACCTTTCGAGCCTGTTCGGGCGAGAACGCCGGCGTCGAGCCTTCCTTGCGGTTGATGTTGGGTCGGTCCACGTCGCGGGCCGGGTTCAGGTGAACCACGGGGTCCCGTTCAATCAGGTGCGTGAACAAGCTCGACAAGGCGGAAAGCCGCCGGCGAATGGTCGAGTTTTGCAGGCCCTCAACCTCGGTCATGTGCCGTCGCCAAGCGATTACGTGCTTGTGCGTGACCTTGCGGAGCTCCTCGAACGACCCGATGCCCAAGGTTTCGACGAAATGGGCCACGTCCCGGCGGTAGGCCCGCCGCGTCTGGTCGCTCCTGAGGCCCGCCAGCCAGATTTCCTCCTCCGGGATGGAGGAAATGACCTCCAGGGCCGAACGGCGTTCCGCGAGAACTCCCGCCGGCCGTTTGGCCAAGGCTGCCGTCGTCGAATCCGGCTTCCGTTCCGGCATAATCCTCATGTTCCTTCAATCGGGCTTTACGCCCCGTTTCCTCTACGTGATAATCGCGTTTATCACGTAGAGGAAATAGCAGGTACAGGGGTTTTGTTCAAGGCCTAAGACGACTATCTTCTGCCGGTCATGGCAAGGTCTGCACCAAGTATGTTTCTCTGGCATGCCTTCGATGTCCGCACAGTGCTTCCTAGCGGATGGGCTGCTCAATTGGTCGAGTTCGCGTCGGCGAACGCCACTCCGAAGGTTCTTACTCCGACTTCGGTTACGTCACGCGAAAGCCCAGGCGTGGCGAGCTTGGCGGCTTTGACCGTTGGTGGTCGCCGCGTCAGTGAGGATTTGCCTTGGCTTTTTGAGCTTTATTCCGGCTTGTTCAGAGATTTGGGACAACGATGCATCGCTGAGCCTTTGTCCCTTGCGAGCGATGTCCGGTACGCCGTGAATCTAAATGTGCAACGCGGAACAGAAATGCGATACGAAGCACACGTTGACTCCAATCCACTCGAGGGCTTGCTTTACGTGACGTCCCACCCTGAGGGGGATGGCGGGGAACTTGTTGTTGGAAATGAGCCCGGTACGACCGGAGTCGACGCCATCGAAAAAGACTGCACGCGGATTTACCCGGTGTCGGGACAGCTCGTTTTTTTTGACGCGAGGAATCACGCCCATTACGTGGCGCCGCTTCGCCACACAACGGACATCCGGGTTGTAGTCGCGATGAATTTCTACACGCCAAGTTGTCCCGAATCGGCCCGACCGTCTGACCTGAATCGGCACCTTGGTATCGAGTAGTTTAACGCCAGGGTGAACTGAAGAACTCTGCCGAACTGGAGGACATAGGATGACGATTAAGCCACACACGTTTGTTGTCACAGGAGCCGTCGAGGATGGCATCGGCGAAGCGGTGACCAAGAAGTTGCTGTCCATGGGCCACAATGTCATTGGGACGTTTGAACCCGCGAAGGCCGAAAAAGCCGCGTCGTTCGCCGGTGACAAGTCCTTGCAACTCTTAGAAATCGACCACGCGGACCGTGCGAGCCTGTCCACAATCCGCGAACATGTCGGCAACAAGCGTATTCAGGGATTAGTAAACGTTCAAATGCTCTTCAAAATGGAGAATCCCGAAAGGTTTTCCCACGACGATTGGGATAGACTGATTAACGTCAATCTCACCATGCCCAACTACGTTATTCACGAACTGAAGGACTGCATGGATGAGGGAAGTGGAATTGTGGTTGTCACGAGCACGGAAGGGTTTACCGGCTCCTTCGGGGCGTCAGCGTACGCGTCGACAAAGGCAGCGATACACAATCTTGTGAAGACTCACGCGAACAATCTTGGGGCTCGAAAGATTAGAGTGAACGCAGTTGCTCCAGGGTGGATTGGTGGCGTCATGGATACGGATGAGGTGTTTAACATGTCGCGGAGCATCACGCCCCTTGGACGGCTTGGCAGTCCCGAGGAGGTAGCAGAAGCTTGTTGGTTCTTGCTCTCCGAGTCGGCGAGCTTCATTTCAGGGGCGACATTGGTCGTAGACGGAGGCTACTCAGGCGTCGATACAATTTCCAAGTTCGAGTTCGATGCGGAGCACGGAAAGAAGTAGGTGTTGGGGTCACTGAATTGGGATTCTCGCGATGGAGTCACCACAAAAAGAGAAGCTTCGAGTGCCGAAAGAGATTCGGCTGGCAGCCGTAGAGGTTGTCGTTGGTGGCATTGTTGCATTCATAATCTACAAACAACTTGGGAGCGACCCAATCGCGAATGCGGCTGGACTTATTGTCGGCTCATTCGCTGCACTTCACGGGTTACATCGGGCCATCACAGTATTCGAGATGACTAAGTCCATTGAAGGCCTTCAAGAGACCGTAGAGGATTTGAATACCTGTGTGGACGAGCGTCTGCAGGACACTGAGGACCACATAGCATCACGGTTGAATGAACTGGCTGTGCGTATCGGGCTTGGCGAACTATCCAACCTATATTGGAGCATCGACCGCGAATTTGAGGTCGACAAGGACGCGGTCATTGCGGATGCCAGTGAGCGGCTCTACAAGCTACTCAATAGCAAACAATCGAGTCCGATGTACAAGGCGGTTTATTACACCTGGATTACTGAAAACATTGCTCGCGTCGGGCGTGGCGGCAAGATTATCGCGGTGTCCCGTATGAAATCGACGGAATGGGAGAATTCGCCAGAAGAGAAGAACTTCTTCGCTCAAAATCGTGCGGCTGCGGAAGCCGGGGCGATTGTAGAGAGAGTGTTCGTGACTACAAGAGACGTGTTTGACAAGGCAATGAAGGGACAACCGCCAACGAACACTGAGGATGTCAATGCAACTCGTGTGTTAAAGGCACATTCGAAGGGCGAGTCAAACAACCTCGGCGGTTGGTTCGCCGATGAGACGCGCTTGAAGAAGGAAGACCCGGACCTGCTCAAGCGGATAGGAGATGGGTTCTTGATATTTAGGTACGGAAAGTCGGGTGACCGAGTTGCATTGATTGACGATTTCACGGAACAGGATGAGGCGCGTGGCTTGGCGACGAAACACGAACAGACACTTGTGCGATTGGAGCAATCGTTTGAGAATCTGAAATCGATGTCCGAGGAGTTTTGAGCTTAGGAATCGGTGACGCATGGGGCCTTGGACGAATCTTGCAGTTGCCAGCGTGTTCGAAATAGCTTGGGCCATCAGCCTCAAGTATTCGTGCGGGTTCACGCGACCACGGGCGAGTATCGTGGCTTGTGTGGCGATGGTCGGCAGTGTCTATTTTCTGTCCCGAGCATTGAAGAGTCTTCCCGTGGGGACCGCCTACGCGGTATGGACCGGAATCGGGGCAATTGGAACACTTCTGTTTGGGATTATCTTCCTGTCAGAATCGGCATCTTTGGTGCGGGTTTTGTGCATTGGTGCGATAGTGGCCGGCATCATTGGAATCCGATTGGGTTATCAATGAACTGATGAAACCGGGGCAACGAACTGTGCGGGTTCTGCGTTTCAACATCGTTCCCCGCGTCCCTGCGAGGGTTTGGACTCAAGTCTCCCTCGCCGCTCATTATTGAGGGCGTGGATTTCGATACCTGGGCCACGGAGGCCGCAAGGTCGGCGGTTACGCTGTGGCCTTCACCGTCTCCGGCCGGCGTCGCTCCTCAATCCACTCCCCCGCCTCGCGGGCGGCCTCGATGAGGTCGCTCACCGAATCGTCGAAAAACGAGCCGCTTCGAAGCTCCTTCTCGCCTCCGTTCCGAAACGTCCGTACCAACGCGAAGTCGTGGTAGCGAAATCCGTCGGGGCTCTGCTTCAAGTAAATCTCTGCCGCGACGCTGCCCTTGCGGATGACCTTCTCGGGGCGTTTGGCTGCGGGCTTCTTCTTCTCGCTCATCTGTACCTCCGTGGGCGAGCCGTTGGCCGGCGTGGTTGATATGCGAGAGAAACGATGCCAGTACGGGCAGCAAACGTCAAACGAGTCCCCTGCCTGAACGTTTGAAGCTGGCGGCGGTACCGCCGATGGGCGGAAGAGCCTGGACGCCCTTCTCGGCGATGATGGCTTCTACGTGTTTCGTAAGCCGGCCGCGAAGCTCCTTGATGACCGCGAAGCGGGTCGGGAAATCAGCCTCGAAGCCGGGTAGGTCCGGAACCGTTACGTGAAACGTCCCGTCCTTTCGCTCGCCGGCGAGCACGTCAAACGGCTGCACCCAGGTCGGAAGCCGTTCCGAGTAAACGAACGTGCATGTTCGATGATGCGATACGTAGTCGTCGGCCATGGACGGTATGATGACGACCCGGAGCGTGGCTTTCAACCGGCCGTCACCAGAACAGCCAAACAAGCATCAGCACAATCGTAGCCGCCCCGAAACACCTCCCCCACCGCTCTCGCATGTCCCGCCGCCTTAAACGTTCATCGTGCATCCTGGCGATGAGCTCGGCTTCCTCCTGCCAGCCGGTTGAAGCTGCCGGCGGCTCAAAGCTCCGGTACCTGCTTTCCAACGTCCAGGCCCTCCGGTCGGTGCGGCTTGGCGTTGTTGCGGGCCGTGTAGGTCGCCTGACTTCGCCAAGTCGCCTGCGGGCCCGGACCCGTTCCTCTTCGGTAATCCAATTCCAAGATTCAGGGTGCGTGAGCATCCACCGCAGCAACGCCGGCGGGTTGTCGGCCTTGGATGCTGCTCGCTCGGAAAGTGCAAGTGCGGTCTCGTCATCCGCGTCGATTGCGAGCTCGTCTCGGAGAGCGAGCGTCTGCTTGGTGCTAAGAAGTCTTGCCTTCGGGTTGTTCATCTCAAAACGAGGCGGCTGGGTGCATGCACGTATCCTTCGTAAAGGAACCTCGTTTGGCTCCGTGGCTACGCTGCCGCGGAGGCCTCGGCGGGAGGAGCGTCTTCCTTGGCCGAGCCGTCCTTGTCCTGCCAAGTCTGAAAAATCCACGTGTGCAGTGCGTTCGCGACCTTCGCCACAAGCGGCAGGTCATCGCGGTCGTAGATGGTCGTTCGTTTCCACTCGTCACCGTCCTTGTACAGTTTCGAGATTTGAGTTGAGTGCCATCCACGGCCGTTTCCGTCTTCGTTGAACCATACGGCTCCAGCGATTCGGCCGAGCCGATATTCGTGGACCGGCTTCTTGTCTTTCTTTGGCATTGTCCTTTTCTCCTTTCGGTGTTGTTTGCACCCGAGCCTCCTCTCCTCGCGGCCGGGGGTTAGACGACGTGGGCAGGATGTTCGGAAAGAGAACTGCTCAGAGGAAGCTACGGCGTGAAAGAACTGCTCCGTAGACCCTATCATTTTCTGAGCGGATTGGTCAAGTTGCGTGCCGCCTTCGTGGCACAACGTGAAGAGTGCGAGACTGGTGTCTCGCGAAAACACTCAGAGGATGTGGCTGAGCTTGCTGCACGTTGAACATGAGACATGCACAGGGTTGTACAGTGCCTTCATGTAGCAGAGCATGGACGCTACTCCAAAGGCGATTAGGCCAAACTTACCAACAAGCGGCTGGTCGTGAGCGAATATTACTATCCACGCGATTCCAGCCACAAAAAGCGTGCCGGCGAAGAACATCGGAACCGCCTTGAGCGTGTTCGCATTCTTCACGGCGTCGTCCAACTTGGAGCCACACGCTCCACAAAACCTATGTCCGTTCATGATGGTCCTCCTTTCAACCAAGGGTCATCCGCAGACACGGAGGATGCCGACGAATGACCCGGCTGAAGTCTCAGACCACGTTGCAACCTTTGAGATACCAGTCTCGTTGTCTACGTTATGGCACAAATCTGGTGCGTTGATACATGCGGCACGTCCTGACGAGCTCGTCTAGGAACCCCCCTACCGACCTTCGTTCACAGTCACGTGGCCGGCTCCATGGATTCGCCGGCTGCTATTCACAAAGCACTGGCCCGGCACTCGTGCCCTGCCGTATAAAGCCCGTCGTCCTCGGCTCCTCACCCTAGGCTGGGAGCCGAGACGCAAGGGATGCAGGAGGCAGGGCTTGCCCACACGGCGGGCACCGCGTGCCCCCCTGCCGGTAATGCTCTTGAGTTCCGAGGCGTCCAGGTGTCGTGAGGCGACCCTTGTTCGAGTTGAGCGGAGCACGGTTAGGTCAGGTTCCTGGCCGTGCGAAGCGGTACATGAGAGCCGCCGGCGTGAAAGCCGGCGGTGTGATGTGATGATTAGCAGTTGATGCAGGTGCCGCATCGTTCGCACTTGTGTGTGTCGGGTTGCACGGCATTGCGGCAATTCGGGCACTGGTGTGTCGTACCGTCGCCGGCATTTTGCGAATCATCGCCGACGCTTACGGCCTCGATGATGGACGATGCGGCCTTCTGAATGCGGTCGAGAGACGCCGACAGCGTGGCGGTGTCGCCCTTGTAAAGCTGGATGTAGTCGGAGGCTGCGGTGCCCGTGTCGAGTCCGATGGCGTTTGCAACGACGAATGCAACGGCTTCGGCTTCGGTCTCGCGAACGGTCTTCGGAGGGCGGTTGTCCTGGTCCTTCGGGTGAAGCATCTCGTGAGCGAGCTCGTGCGTGAGAACGGAGAACTCTTCCGCCGGGCTGAGGTCGGGTTTGAGTTTGATGGTGCCGCCAAGTGATGCACCATCCGCGGAACCGATGTCGTCGGTGTATTCGAGCGTGATGCCCTTCGATGATACGAAAGATTTGAGTCGGTCGGTGTGGCCGTTTGGGTTTCCGCCCACGCGAGCGAAATCCGGTAGCGGCTCGCCGTCGGTCTGCGACACGTCGAACACGTAAGCGGCCTTGAAGCGAAGGATGGTGCGGTCTTCGCCGTCGGATGTACCGCCGGCATCTTCCTTCGGACGAATCAGCATCGGTGCGATAATCACGATGCCCTTCTCGCCCTTGGTTACGTGCCGGCCGAACTTGTGCCAGGTGCGAAAACCGGCGATGCGAGTTGCATCGGGCTTCTGCGTCATGATGAGGAGCACGTTTCCGAAGCTGTAGTTGTGGAAGCGGCCCATCATGGCGAGATACGCGGCGAGCGTTTCGCTTTTGCCTTGCTTGAGGGCACCCTCAAGCTGTTCGAGTGCGGTGTCGGCGAGTTTCTTTGCTTCTTCTGCTTTCATCGTTTTTCTCCTTTCGTTTAAGCGAGAAGGGACCGTCCCTTCGCAAATCGGGGGGACGGGTCTCTTGAGCCGAAAGGAGCCCCTGCAAAGGCGGGCGTGGTCGAGGTCGGAGCGTCTTTGCAGCGGGCGTGACAGGTCTCCGCCGAAGGCGGACGCGAAGCGGCCTGGCCACGACCGATGCTGGCTTCGACCGTGCCGATAGGCCGAGCCACGAACGCCGAAGCGGCGATGAAAGCGGTGGATGCGTACCTGCCGAACCGGAGCTTGACGGGCGGTGGCGTGGCCGATGCGACGATACGGGAGCGAGAAGTGCGGCCGGACGCGGCGTTGGGGAGCTACGGTTTGGGGGCTTACGCTAGCGGCTGAGGCCAACCAGGGCGGAGGCGGATGGTCGGCTAGGGCCCGACCGGAAACGGGCTACGCCGGGTCTTGAGGCCGATTTCGGGCACGTGCGAGGAAGGTGGCCGGGCTGAGTCGTGGCGGCCAAGTTCGTGTACATCGGCGGCTCGGACGCTACAATACCGGCTGCGGGCTGCCTGCTCGCATGCTCTTTGCCAAGTGAATCGCGACCCATCCAACGCTTTCAATCCCACTTCTTAGCGGGAGTGGGTAGTCTCCGCTGCCGGGAACTTAAAGCTAGGCAGCGGTGAAGTTGCCTATCCAAGTCCGGCACTGCGGCGGCGGCCCTTCGGGGTTTTCGCTGGAGTGTAACCTGTCACCTCGGTGACTCGTTTGCTCCGAATATTAACCACAAAACTAAGACGAGGTTCGTTATGAGCTTAGTACGTTGGTATTTGGAAAGACGAAGAGAAAACAGACTCCTGGAGTTGATTCGGGAGTCGAACATGAAGCCGATGAAGGAAGGCTTGCCCATAAGAACGTTCGTCCACGGCGAAGTCGTTGGCGTCGTGTGGGCGGAATTCCATGACAGTCGGACTCAGATTCGGGTTCGCCTGAATCGAGTGGAGCAGAAGAACGGACGCAAACGAAAGCATCCGTCCTTTCGCTCCGAGGACTTGCTTGATGTATACAGAGCAGCCGCGAGTTGCTACGCATACATCGAAAGAGTCAATCTATAAGCAACTTCACAAAAAAGAGCAGAGTCTTACTCATCCGAGTAAGGCTCTGCCTTTATTTATAGCACAACGAAAATGGGAAATGCAAGTGAGTTGGACGATTCGCTCATCGAAGCGTGGCGGGGCTGGCCATGTACGGCTCATGGGTTGAGAACGCCCGTCTGGACCCAGATTGGAGCGAGCTCCCAAAACTCGGCGAAGAGGGGTTTGTACTTGTCAAAGTCCGCCTCGGTTTGCGGATACGGCCACGTCGGACGGCCATGCGAGCCCCGTCGTGACCCGGTCTTGCCGTCATGTCCCGCACCGACACGAGCGAAAGCCTTGTAGTCGATGTGTGCTCCGAGTTGTTCGATTCGTCGAACGGAAACGGGCTGCGGAGTCTCGTTCTTGAAAAACGTCACGGTCTGCCGTGAGCGAGTAAGAAACGGAGCGTACTTGGCCTGAATCGTGGCGTCTTCGGCTCTGGCTCGAAGTACGTCTGTTTGGGCCTGGCGTTGCTTGGCCTCGGCACCGGCACGGATACGGTCAGCTTCCGCCCTCTTGGCGGCGGCGGTGTCTTCGGCCAGTGCGTTCTGCCTCTCCCGCTCGGCTTCAGCCAAGGCTTGGTCGGCTTCTTTTCGTCCCTGCTCGCGGCTCCGGCGAATCTCTTCAGCGGCTTCATCCGCGTAGCGTTGATGCAGGCGTGCAAGGGCGGCTTCGAGCGTAATATCGGCAGGCTCCAGTTGTTCGGCACGACGCATGATTCCCTGAAAGATGGCTTCGTATTTACTTGCCCGGGCGTGTAGCTCGCTGGCGGAGTCGGCGAGATCGGACAGTGACGCGAAAAGCTTATTCGACGGCTCGTAATCACTCTTGGGGAGTACGTGCTCGTCGTTTACGGGTCTGGATAGAGTGTCGATGCTTGCCGCAAGTTGATCGGCTTTCTCGGAAGTGGGCTTTGCTTCCTTGTTGAAATCATCGAAGCGTTGGACAAGGTCCAGGTCTGAGGCGATGCGTTGACCGTCCTTGTTGAGGAGCAGTGCCGGCGTGGAACTCCACGCGTCGATAGCGGACCTTGCTTGCTCGATTAGACGAAGGGCATCCTGTGCTTCGGCCAGGAAGCGGTCGCGGCTGATGCTCGCTTGAGCGGCTAGCTCTTGCTTTTTGGTGTCAATTTCATCCGTAACATGAGACGTGGAAGTAGGTTTGGTTGCGTCCGAATTTTGTTCCGAAGATACCGTGTTGCCGGGTTCCGCCGTCTTGTCGCTTGGGCCAGAGTCGATTTGACTTACGAGCACGACGATTAGAACGACGCCGGCGACAACAGGAAGGACGAACTTGAATAGCAGTGCGTTGTTTCGGGGCGTCCCGGTTGGTTGAACATCGGTCATTGGGACGATTCCTCCTCGTTTGGGGATGCGAATGCCGAGCCGCCGGCATCGTCTCTGGGCGGCGAGCGGCAGGCCAATATAGAGGATGAGGACGCACGGTACAACGCAGCACGCGGCCTGTTCCAGGGTATAAACCCAGGCACGGAAGCTGGCGTAGGTGTCGGACATTTCTCTTGCCCTTTGCTCCTCTTCGGGAGAAGGGCGTGGTGCGTTTCGGCCAATAGCGATGCTTCCGGTTAGGTCAAAGGCTTTCGGGTTGTAGTCGTCCCAGGCGTTGTACACGTAGATTGCTGCAGGTAGGTACAAGAGCCCGAAACCGACGATTGCGACAACACGGTAGGACCAGGGGGCGAGTTTGAGTGCTTCCTGGAGCATGTCCCGAAGTTAGTTGAAAAAGAGCGGTTCTCCCCTGGAGCCGGCCACGGTGGTAGGCTCCGGGAGGTGAAAAGGACAGTCCCACAAAAGGAGAACCGCTATGTCGAGAGCGTACCCGAAGCGAACGAGGAAATCGAGCTGGCGTGAGGCGTGCGTGGTCGAGAAAGCCGACGTGCTGGCCGGGCGTGTGGCCGTCGAACTGCCCGTGTCGATGGCCGAGGTCATCGAGGGCATGAGTGAGGAGGTCGAGCGCCTGGCCGGCGAGGCCGGGCTGTTGATCATGCAGTCGGTGATGAACGCCGAGGTCGAGTCCCTGGCCGGCCCCAAGGGACGTCACGATCCCGGCCGCCGGGCCACGCGTTGGACCGGCCAACAGGGCTACGTGGTGCTGGGCGGCAAGAAGAGCCGGATCACGAAGCCGCGTGTCCGGAACATGGAGGGCCACGAGGTGACGTTGAAGAGCTACGAGCGTTTTCAGTCGCCGCCGCGTCGGCAATCCAGCGTCGTGCGTAAGCTGATCAACGGGATCAGTACGCGGAAATACACCAAGGCCGTGGAGGATTTCACAGAGGGCTACGGCATCAGCAAGAGCGCCGTGAGCCGGGAACTGGTTGCGGCCACGCGGGATTCGTTGCAGTCGCTGTGCGAACGCCGCCTGGATGAGATCGGTCGACTGGCGGTGCTGATGATCGACGGCAAGCCGATCAAGGGCGAGTGCGTGGTGGTGGCTCTGGGCGTGGATACGACGGGCAAGAAGCACGTGTTGGGTCTTGCCCAGGGCGGCACCGAGAACAGCACGGTGGTGGAGCATCTTCTGGGCGATCTGATCGAACGCGGGTTGGATCCGAAGCAGAAGATGCTTCTGATTCTCGACGGCGGCAAGGCGCTGCGCAAGGCCGTGAGGAAGACGTTCGGCGATGATTGCCCGGTGCAGCGGTGTCAACTGCACAAGCGTCGCAACGTGGCCGAGCTGCTGCCGAAGGCGTATCAGGGCGCCGCGGACCAGCGGATGCGCACGGCCTATGCGATGACCGGCTACGACGATGCCAAGGCGCAACTGCTCAAGACGGTCGACTGGCTTGAGGGCATCAATCCATCGGCCGCCGGTTCGTTGCGTGAAGGACTGGAGGATACGCTGACGCTGCATCGGCTGGGGGTTCCGGAGGCCTTGCGTCGGAGCCTTGGCAGTACCAACCTGATCGAGAGCGCGTTGAGCGTGACCGAGACGGTGATGAATCGTGTCAAGCGGTGGCGTGGTGGCGACATGCGGCTTCGCTGGACCGCGGCCGGCCTGCTGATGGCGGAGAAACGGTTCCGCCGGATTCGCGGGCACAAGCAGATGGCCAAGCTCACAGCGGCGCTCGAAGCGAGCCCGGCCGCGCTTGCCTCATCGGAGCGAGTAGCGTAACGTGACATGCAACACCGACGAGGACCGCTCGGACTTCAACTAAAAACGGGACAACCTCGTGCTGGAAGCATGGCGATTTCGGTACTGTGCCTCGCGACTATGCGCTCGACCTGCGCAATTGCTCCCGACACCAGTTCAGCTAACTCGGCCTCGCGCGAAGCCGTCAGGGGCTGCGACAGTTCGCGGCGCACCCCATCCGCCAGTCTGACAAGGCCGCGTATGCGAAGATCAGGCATATGTGCGTTTCCTCTTTTCTGGCACCGTATGCTACTTTGACTCCCGTACATCGGTCGATCGTGTAGACCAAACAGATCTCACAAGCGTCCATCGCATGCGGTATCCTCGTCAGCAGTCTACTCGACCGCCCTCCAGTTTGTCCCGTGCTCGCGATGACGCTTGAAGGATCAGGCAGCTTCGTTTGCCCCACGCGTTGTGCCGTACGGTAATCGTCGCGTCACCGAGGCGTCATGTAAGTGCGCGCCCAGGTCGGCCAAGGCGAGCATAATCGACGGCTGGCGATCTACGCCTTAAAGTGTCTTCCGGAGACCGACATGCCGCCTTACGATTTGATTCGATCCATACTCTCACGAGCCCATGTGCACAATCCCGACACGGTGGACGCCGGCGAAGTGTTCCGCGAGGCAACCTCGCCAGGACCAGTGCCCCATGCGCCCGACGTGTACGACCCAGTGTTGGCTGCGTACGAAGACGCTTCACCCGCCTACGAACCACCTCCGCCGTGGTTCGAACGTCTCCCTATCACGGGCACGCCGTCCCCGCCTCGCGTACCGAACGTTGCGGAGCAAGTGGAGCCCGATCAAGTCCGGTACGACCACACCCCAATGGATTAGGCGCTCTCCCAACCGCCGAATCACAAATGGCAAGCGAGTCAATGGCCGCGACTTTCACTGCCGCGTAGCGAGAGCTCTAGACGGCGCTGGGGCGCAAAGCCCATCAAGTCGGCTGCCGTGCTGTCGACAGGCGGTGAAAGCAATCCGCTTTTCTTCGACCAGGCACCGTCGTCCTGCCTACAATCTACCAGTGGAACACCGTGCAGTGATTGAAAGCGGAGGTGCGAAGTTGTCTTTGAGCCGGACAGGCCTGTAGGGACCGATTGAACAGGCGCGATGTCAACTCAGTAGGGTTGATGCCATGACACCGTCGATGGGCTGCATGCCGCTCGCACAGTGGGTCTCATTTGAGACTTCTACCGATGTTTGTACCACCGGGCTCCAGCACTACTTTGGGGCGGTCTTTCTTGGATGTGCGTTGGTCTGCGCCATGATCTCCCTGACCCACCAAAACCTCCGTGTTGGCATCGAGC
>Ga0209919_1001187_pt1 | contig 12898 bp, 8 predicted proteins | sample SalPon2A_C_D2_MG_FD_185721 | JGI IMG/M metagenome (GOLD analysis project Ga0209919, IMG submission 185721) | Soil microbial communities from South San Francisco under conditions of wetland restoration - Salt Pond MetaG R2A_C_D2_MG (SPAdes)... | ecosystem: Environmental > Terrestrial > Soil >... | reverse complement strand
CCCTTACGCCAAGATGGCGCTCACCGAGGTGAAGCTCGGCCTGGTGCCCGCCGTGATCGCGCCCTATGTGGTGCGCGCCATCGGCCCGCGCCAGGCACGGCGCTACTTCCAGACCGCGGAGGCCATGAGCGCCGAAACCGCGCAGGCACTGGGCCTGCTGCACGAGGTCGTGGAATCCGAAGCGCTTGACGTGCGCGTCGGCGACATCGTCGCGGCCCTGCTCCAGGCCGGACCCGGTGCGCTCGCCGCGGCCAAGACGCTCGTCGCGATAACCGATGCCGCGAGCCCCGAGGAACGGGACGCATTGAAGCGCGAGACCGCCGCGCTGATCGCCCGTCTGCGCGTCTCCGAGGAAGGCCAGGAAGGCCTCTCGGCCTTCCTGGAAAAACGCAAGCCCGGCTGGACAAACGAGGATCGGTGACATGAACAGCCCCGCCAAACCCGTCATGAACATCGCCGATGTCGAACTTCATGACGCCCCGCCCGAGAGAAGCCCCAAGGGCAAGACGGCTGAGAAGTACAACATCCGCTGGGGTGAGATTGCGAGCCGTATCGGCGCGTGCAAGCTCGGCTACAACCTGACCGTGGTGGCGCCGGGCAAAACCAACTGCCCCTTTCACAGCCACCGCGTGGAAGAGGAAATGTTCTTCATGCTCGAGGGCACGGGTGAACTGCGTTACGGCAACGCGACCTACCCGCTCAAGCCCGGTGATATCGTCGCCTGCCCGACCGGCGGACCGGAGACGGCCCATCAAATCATCAATACGGGCACGACGGAGATGCGCTACCTGGCGCTCAGCACGCTCGCCGATGTGGAGATCTGCGACTATCCGGACTCCGGCAAGTTCGGCGTGTACATGGAACTGCTGCCGGACGCGTCCGGGAAACCACAGCGCTTCCGCCACCTCGCGCGCCGCGAGGACGCACGCGACTACTGGGAAGGCGAATAGTGTTCAAGAAGATCCTGATAGCCAACCGCGGCGAGATTGCCTGCCGCGTCATCGAAACCTGCCGCCGCCTGGGCGTGGCAACCGTTGCCGTGTATTCGACCGCCGACCGCCACGCGATGCACGTGCAGGAAGCCGACGAGGCGGTGTTCATCGGCCCGCCGCCGGCCGCCGAGTCCTACCTCGACATGGACCGCATCCTGGCAGCCGCCAGGCAGACGGGCGCCGAAGCAATTCATCCCGGCTACGGCTTCCTCTCCGAGAACAGCGAGTTCGCCCGGCGCTGCAGGAAGGCGAAGATCGTCTTCATCGGCCCCACGCCGGAGAGCATGGTCGCGATGGCGTCGAAAAGCGCCGCCAAGGCACTGATGGAGAAGGCCGGCGTGCCGGTGGTGCCGGGCTACCACGGCGACGACCAGTCGAAGAAAAAACTCGAGGTGGAGGCGAAACGCATCGGCTTCCCGCTGATGATCAAGGCCACGGCCGGCGGCGGCGGCAAGGGCATGCGCGTGGTACACGAGGCCGGGGATTTCTCCGCCGCGCTCGACGGCGCCCGGCGCGAGGCGAAGAACGCCTTCGGCGACGATACCGTGCTGCTGGAGAAATACATCGAGCACCCGCGCCACATCGAGTTCCAGGTATTCGGCGACACGCACGGCAACGCGGTGCACGTCTTCGAGCGCGAATGCTCGCTGCAACGCCGCTTCCAGAAAGTGGTCGAGGAAACGCCCTCGCCGTTCCTGGACGAGGCGACGCGCGGGAAGATGGGCGAGGCTGCAGTCGCCGCGGCCAGGGCCGTGGACTACGTCAACGCCGGCACCATCGAGTTCATCGTCGGCGCCGACAAGTCGTTCTACTTCATGGAAATGAACACGCGCCTGCAGGTAGAGCACCCGATCACGGAAGACACCACCGGTCTCGACCTCGTGGAGTGGCAACTGCAAATCGCGAGCGGCGAAAGGATCCCGCTCACCCAGAAACAGATCACGCGCGCCGGCCACGCGATCGAAGTGCGCCTGTATGCCGAGAACGCCGCCAAGGACTTCCTGCCGGTCACCGGCCGGATCGAGACTTTCGCCACGCCGGGCGAGGACTACGTGCGCGTGGACACCGGCGTGCGCAGCGGTGACGACATCAGCATCTTCTACGACCCGATGATCGCCAAGATCAGCGTGTACGGCGAGGACCGCGCCGAGGCCGTGAAGCATCTGAACGACACGCTGGCGCGCACGGCCGTGTTCGGGATGGTCACCAACCTGCCGCTGCTGCGCGGCATCGCGCGCCACCCCGGTTTCGCGAGCGGCGACTACGACACCGGCTTCATCGAGCGCGAGCTGGACGCGCTGCTCGCACGCCCGGTGCCTTCCGCGGCGGCCGTCGCGGCGGCCGCGGCCGCACTGTGGACGGCACGCGCGCACGGCGACGGCGGCCCCTGGCAGGCCGACGGCTGGCGCATCGGCGGCGGACGCGGCTGGCGCCTGGTCGCCACGGACATGGCGGGCAACGAGCATGACGTGCGCGTCGCCGGCACGCCGCGAGCCTTCACGCTGGACTGGCAGGGCGAGAGACACGACGCGGCCGCCACGCCGACCGGCGGCGACGCATGGCGCATCACGCTCGACGGCGAACCGCACGAGGCGCACGTGCTGTCGCGGGGCCGGCGCTACCAGGTGGCGATCAGTGGCGCGGCGCACGAATTCGACATGGCACCGCCCTTTTCGCCGCGCGGCGCCACGGCCGCCGACACCGCCACTCATCCGGTGAGCCCCATGCCCGGGCGCGTGGTCGCGGTGCACGTCAAGGAAGGCGACACGGTCGCCGAAGGCCAGGCGCTGATGGTGCTCGAAGGCATGAAGATGGAATACACCGTGAAGGCGGGCGTTGCAGGGCGCATCGAGGCCGTGCGCCATGCCGAGGGCGACATGGTGGAGGCCGAGACGCCACTGGTGGACATCGAGGCGGAAGAATGAGCACATACCCGGAAAGCGTAAAGATCGTCGAGGTCGGCCCGCGCGACGGCCTGCAGAACGAGAAGGAAACCATTCCCGCCGCGACCAAGATCGAATTCATCGACCGGCTCTCGGCAAGCGGACTGCGCACCATCGAGGTCACCAGTTTCGTGAGCCCGAAATGGATCCCGCAGCTCGCCGATGCCGCCGAGGTGTTCGCCGGCATCGACAAGACACCCGGCGTGTCCTATCCGGTGCTGGTGCCCAACGAGAAAGGCATGCAGCGTGCTCTCGAGGCCGGTGCGACCGACGTCTCGATCTTCACCGCCGCCTCGGAAAGCTTCAACCAAAAGAACATCAACTGCTCGATCGCCGAGTCCATGGACCGCTTCGAGCCCGTCATGACAATCGCGCGCGAGCACGGCATCAAGGTCCGAGGCTACGTCTCCACTGTCATCGGCTGCCCCTACGAGGGCGCCATCGCGCCGCAGGCGGTCGCCGACGTGGCCGAGCGCCTGGACGCCATGGGCTGCTGCGAGATCTCGCTCGGCGACACCATCGGCGTGGGCACGCCGCTCAAGGCGCAGCGCATGCTCGCGGCCGTGGCCGAACGCGTGCCCATGGACAGGCTGGCGGTGCATTTCCACGACACGTACGGGCAGGCACTCGCCAACATCCTTGCCTGCCTGCAGCTCGGCGTTTCAGTCGTCGACTCCTCGGTCTCCGGCCTCGGCGGCTGCCCCTACGCCAAGGGCGCCACCGGCAACGTGGCCACCGAGGACGTGCTTTACCTGCTCACCGGGCTGGGCATCGAGACCGGCGTGGACATGGACCGATTGCTCGCCGCCGGCGCCTATATCAGCCAGGCACTCGGGCGCACCCCGGCCAGCCGTCTCGGGCGCATCCCCGAAGGCAGCCGCCGCGATCCGTAAAGGCCGCAGCCGAATTTCCCGGTCCGGCACTGTTTCGCAACCAAGCGCTCAAACGTATTAAGATTGAAACCTGATCGCTTGACAAAGCGGGGAGGGGCATCGGTTATGGGCGGACAGATCGGCAAGGCCTTGTGCATCTCGGTCGTACTGTTCGTCGCGGCGATGGGGACGTCCCGGCCCGCCTCCGGATTCGATCTCGACGACGTGGTGCAGAAAGCCAGGGCGCTGGCCTCGAATCCCTACAAGCCACCGCCCGTCGTTCCCGCCTTCCTGACCGACCTCGACTACGACCAATATCAGCAAATCCGCTTTCTTCCGGACCAAAGCCTGTGGAATAAAAGCCATACCCGCTTCCAGGTCATGCTGATTGCCCCCGGCGAGTACTTTCGTCATCCCGTGCGCATCAATACCGTTTCCTCCGACGGCGTGCATGCACTGGAGTTCGTCAAGTCGTGGTTCAGCTGGCCCTCGCAGCAACTTGAATCGAAAGTACCGAACGATCTGGGCTATGCCGGTTTCAAACTGACCTTCCCGCTGAACGCCCCGGGCGAACGCAACCAGTTCCTGGTGTTTGCCGGCGCAAGCTATTTCCGCGGGGTGGCCCGGGGCCAGAACTTCGGATTGTCCGCGCGCGGCATCGCCATCGATACCGGACTGCCGGGCGGCGAGGAATTCCCGGTCTTCACCGACTTCTGGCTGGTACGCCCCAGCCCGGCCGCACACGTCATGCAACTGTATGCGCTGCTCGACGGCCCCAGCCTGACCGGCGCCTACCGCTTCGTCATCTTTCCCGGCAAGCCGACGCATATCGAGGTGCGTGCCCGGCTGTTCATCCGCAAGGACATCAAGTTGTTGGGCCTGGCGCCGCTGACCAGCATGTTCTTTTACGGAGCCAACACGCCCAGGCCGGCGGGCGAATGGCGGCCCGCCGTGCACGATTCCGAAGGCCTCCTGATCCATTCCGGCAACGGGGAGTGGCTCTGGCGCCCGCTCATCAACCCCCTGACGCTGCAGATGGATTATTTCGAGGCCAATGCGCCCCAGGGCTTCGGCCTGCTGCAGCGCACCACGCGCTTCAGCGCCTACGAGGACGCCGGTGCACGCTACGGGAACCGCCCCAGCGCCTGGGTCGAGCCGCACGAGGACTGGGGCAAGGGCCACGTGGTGCTGGTGCAGATCCCGACCGATTCGGAAACCAACGACAACATCGTCGCCTTCTGGAGTCCGGATGCGGATACCCGCTCCGGCTCGCATTACGATCTCGATTACACCCTGGACTTCGGCAACGCCCTGATCCCCGATGAACCCATGGCCCATGCCGCCGCCACGTATGTGGGCAGCGCCAGGCCGCCGCCCGGGAGCAATGCCAAGAACGTCTACCGTGTGCTGGTGGACTTTACCGGCGGCCCGCTGTCCCGAATAGGCTCAGACAAGCAGATCCGGGCCGTGGTCAGCGGGCTGGAAGACACCCGGGTGCTGGCGCAGGACGTCTACTGGGTGGAACCCAACCATCACTGGCGCCTGTCGCTGCTCGCCGCACCCGCCCCCGGCAAACCCCTGGACCTGCGTGCCTTCCTGAAATCGGGCGATGAAACATTGTCAGAAACCTGGACCTACACCCTGCCTGCAAAAAACCGCGTTACCGGTGGTTGAACCGACGCCCCTGCCGCAACCGGCGCCCCCGATCCGCCGTGCCAGCCTGTCCTACCCGCGCCATCGCCTGCGCCCCCGACGCTCACGTACGCACCCGCCCTGGCGCTGGCTGGCACGCTGGAGGCGAACCCTGTTCCTGTCCCTGGTCGGCGTGCAGACCCTGTTCGCCACCTACTACCTGATCTCGGTGCTTCCCTATCACGCCAGCACGTACCTGGAAATTGCACTGGCGATCGCATTCGCCCTGAGTTTCGCCTGGGTCAGCGTCGGTGCCTGGCTTGCCGTCTTCGGCTTTTTCTTCCGTCTCATCGGCGGAGACCGGCGCAGCCTGGCAGCGCGCACGCCGGAGGCCCGGCTCGAATCCACTTCGCTCAAGCGGACCGCCCTGATCATGCCGATCTACCACGAACAGGTGGATCACTGCTTCGCCGGACTGGCCACCGTTTACCGTTCGCTCGAACGCAGCGGCCATCTCGCTCACTTCGACTTCTACGTACTCTCCGACAGCCGCGACCCCGACGTGTGGCTCGACGAACAGGTCGCCTGGGGCGAATGGGTACGCCGACTGGGCGCCGAAGGCCGGCTGCACTACCGGCGACGGCGCATCAACCTGCGCCACAAGAGCGGCAACGTGGCCGACTTCCTGCGCCGCTGGGGCCGTGACTATACCTACTTCGTCGTGCTCGACGCCGACAGCCTGATGGAGGCCTCGACCCTGACGCGCATGGTCCGGCTCATGGAACGCAATCCCCGGGTCGGCATCCTGCAGGCGCCACCCCGGATCGTCCGTGCGCGTTCTCTGTTCGCGCGAGTGCAGCAATTCGCGAACAGCCTCTACGGGCCGGTTTTCAGCACGGGGCTGGCCGCCATCCAGCTCGGGGACGGCGCCTACTGGGGACACAACGCGATCATTCGCAGCCGCGCGTTCATGAAACACTGCGGACTGGCCAGCCTGCAGGGCATCGGCCTGTTCCGCGGCCCCATACTCAGCCACGATTTCGTGGAAGCGGCCTACATGCGCCGCGGCGGCTACGAGGTCTGGCTGGAACCGACGCTTAGCGGCAGCTATGAGGAATCGCCGCCCAGCCTGGTCGACGAACTCACGCGTGACCGGCGCTGGGCGCGGGGCAATCTGCAACATCTGACGATCATGCTCGGCGGGCGCCGCCTGGGACTGGTCCAGCGTTTCATTTTCCTGAACGGCATCATTGCCTATGCCGCCGCGCCGCTCTGGCTTGCCTTTCTCATCCTGTCCGGCCTCGAGGTGGCACGCTTCACGCTGTGGCCGATCAACTACTTTCCCGGCGGGCACCGCCTGTTTCCGATCTGGCCCGAGTGGCACCCCGAGTGGGCGATCCGCCTGGCCGCCAGCACCGCCTTCGTGCTGTTCATACCCAAGATACTGGCCTGCGCGGACACCCTGATCAACGCCCGCCTGCGCGCCGCATTCGGTGGTGCAGCACGCCTCGTGCCCGGCGTATTGATCGAAAGCCTGATCTCGGTGCTGTTGGCCCCCGTACGCATGCTGGCCCACAGCCGCTTCGTATTGGAGGCGCTGCTCGGCCTGCGTATCTACTGGGCCGGGCAGAACCGCTCCGGCCCCATCAGCTGGTGGGCCGCGCTGCTCATGCACGGTGACGGACTGCTGCTCGGCATCTCCTGGGGAATTTTTTCCTGGTGGCTGCGCCCGCTGTATTTCTACTGGTCCCTGCCCGTCACGCTGCCCCTGGTGCTGGCGCCGCTGGTGGCCGTCACCACCAGCCGCGTGCGCAGCGGGGAATGGTTCACCCGCTTCGGCCTGCTGCTGACGCCCGAGGACCGTGATCCGCCGGCGGTGGTCGAGGACCTGCCCGCCCCGGCTCCCGCCGGCGCGGATACACCGGCAAGGGGACTGCGGCGCACTTTGAGCGATCCGGACTGGCTCGCCGTCGCCCGGCACTTCGCGCGCCGCAACGGGCGATGCCCTGAAAAAACCCTGCTGAAGGCACGACGCGAGGGTATCGATTCACTCGATGCCAGGCAGCGGCGGCAACTGGCCGAAGACGGCCTCGCCCTGACCGAGTTGAGTCGCCTCGACGCTTAGTGCAGTTCGGTCAACGCGTTGCAGAAGCAGTAGGAATAGATACCCTGCCTGTCGTGCAGGGCAAGCGTGTGCCTCAGGTTGTCCAGCATCGGCGCGAATGCGGCCAGCGCGGTATCGGCATAGCTCGCACTGCCCCCGAACAGATGGGAACCGACACTGCGCACGTCCGGACTGTTCGCCAGGTTGATGATGAACTGCTGGCTCGATGAGAGCCTCGGGGCAATGTAGGTCACGCCATACTGCCGGACCTTGGCCATTTTGGCGGCTTCGGCAACCGCCGCGTTCAGGTCGCCGAAATGATCGACCAATCCGATCCGCTTGGCATCGCGCCCGGTCCAGACCCGGCCCTGCGCAATCGCCTGCACATGGCTCAGCGGCAGGCCGCGATAGTGGGCGACGTGGCCGGTAAACTCCGCATAGCCATGCTCGACGATTTGCTGGAACACGCTGGCCTCATCCTTGCCCAGGGGACGCAGGGGATCGCCGAAGTCGGCGAGCGGCGACGTTTCCACCCCGTCGCGATGGATCCCGGCCCAGGCCATGGTGTTCTCGAACGTCGGCAGCATCCCGAAAATGCCGACCGAACCGGTAATGGTGGACGGCGAGGCATAGATCGTGTCCGCCGCCATGGAAATCCAGTAGCCGCCCGAGGCAGCCACGCCCGCCATCGAAACGACGAGCGGCTTGCCGGATTTCTTGAGCGCCAGCTCGGCCTGGAGGATGCGGTCCGAGGCGAGTGCGCTGCCTCCGGGGCTGTCCACATCGAGCACCACCGCCTTCACGCGATCATCGTTCTGCGCACGGTTCAGCAAATCGGACAGCGTCCTGGAGCCGATCGAACCCGGAGGCTCGGTGCCCGAACTGATATCGCCCTGCGCCACGATCACCGCCACCTGATCCCAACTGCGGTTGGCCCGCTTCGCGGCTGAATGGCGGGCTTTCAGGTAAGCCTGCATCCCGATCTGGTTGTAGCTCCCGTTGTCCTGGTCGACGCCCACCACGCTCGCGATCTTCGAGCTGAGGGCGGGAAGCGACATGACCCCGTCAATGAGGTTGCTGTTGCTCGCCAGTGCCGCTGCATTGCCCTTGGCATCGTCCAGCGCCTCCGGCAGGTGATTCACCAGGCTGGTCAGATCGGCTGCCTTGTTGCCGCGTGCCGTGGCGACTTCGTTTACGTAGCGGTCCCACAACTGATCCAGCAGATCGGTATTTTCCTGCTTGGCCGCCGGCGACATGTCGTTACGCGTGTAGGGTTCGACAAATGATTTGTACTTGCCGACCCGGAACACGTGCCACTGGATCTTGAGCTTGTCGATCAGGTCCTTGTAATAGTTACGGTAGGCGGCAAGCCCCATCACCGCGACGATGCCCTGGTTGGTCGTGAGGTAGGCATTGCTCGCCTCCGAGGCCAGGTAATAGGAGCCCTGCGTGTAGTTGCTCGCATAGGCAATCACGGGCTTGCCGCTTTTCTCGAAGGTCTTGAACGCCTTGCCCACCCGTTCGAGCTGGGCCAGGCTGCCCCCGGAAAAATCGTCCAGGTCCAGCACCACCAGCTTGATGCGGGAATCTTTCGCCGCGCTGTGCAGCGCGTCTTCCAGGTTACGCACTTCGGTCACCGGCGTCACGGACTGGCCGAGCAGCTTGCGCATGGCTCGCCGGACCGGATCCGGCGTCTGTTCCACCAGCATGCCCTGGGGGTCGAGCTTGAGCGCGGCGGTCGCCGGGACCGGGGGCGCACCGGGGGTAAAGATCAGGATCAGGACAAACACGACGATGGCAAGGAAAATCACGTCGACCACGACCTTGCGCGTGATGTCGATGCCGCGCAGCCCGGCACTCAGAAAACGCAGGAATCCGTTACGCGGCTTGTCCATTGCTCTTTACCACCTGTCGAATCCCCGCATCTTAACAGGGGAAAAGCAACCGGGCAGTGGCCGGCCCCCGTTCTCCGGCTCGTCCGGCCCCGCCCGACAGTCGGTCGGTGAAGCTTCCGTCGACCTCCCGGACCGCCGCGCATGAAACGGAAACTCAGCGTGTTGAGGCGCCGGCCTGGCCGAGCAGATCGGTGATCATCGGCAACCAGTCGCGGTGCTCGCGTTTCATCAGGCAGCAGCGCAACACCGTCACCATGTCGGCGTCCCACTGGAGCTCCGGCCACCAGGGTTCGGCGAGCGCCCGGGGCAATTGCAGCAGCGCCAGATGCAGGTTGCGCTCTGCGGCCGCGTCGAACACCGCGCGCGCACGCCGTGACGCATCGCCGGCCCGTGCCGCCTTCGCCCCGAAAACGACGATATCCAGCATGGGCGACGCCAGCGCCACAAAGTCCTCCGCCCGCTCCACCCAGGCATGCAGTTCGCGTGCGGCGGCGAGGCTGTCGCCCAGCCCGGCAGCGAACTCGCCCCCGGGCTCAAGCGGAAGCAGCTCGAGCGTCGCCCACAGCGCGACCGCCGAGGCGCCCGGGCGCGAACATTCGAGGCTGATTTCGCCCAGGTGCAGCTCGTCGGAACTGAAGTAGGTATAGGGCGAATCGTGGCGGTACACACGCCCGACCTGCGGATCCCGAAACAGCACCGCGCCGCAACCGTAGGGCTGCAACCCGTGCTTGTGCGGATCGATGACCACCGAATCCGCCTCCACCATGGCCGCGAATGCCCGTTCGCGCACCGGGTTTCCTTTCGCCGCCAGCTTGAAGTACCCGCCGTAGGCCGCGTCCACGTGGACGCGCACCCCGGCGGCCCGGGCCAGCGGCAGTATCTTCTCCAGCGGATCGATCGCGCCCTGGCTCGTGGTGCCGAGCGTCGCCACCACGCAGGCGACATCGCCCCGTTCGAGTTCGGCGGCGAGCGCCTCGACGTCCATGCGCCCCCGCCGGTCCACGCCGATGGTCGAAAATTCCATGCCCAGCACGCCGCTCATGCGCGAATGCGTGTAATGCGCCTCGCTCGAAGCCAGCACGCGTCCGCCACCGGCCAGTTCGCGCGCCACCCACAAGGCTTCCAGGTTGGCGACCGTCCCGCCCCCGGTGAGATGCCCGAGGTGGGCCTCGAATCCGATCATGTCCGCCAGCGCCGCTATGGCCTCTTTCTCCATGCGCGAGCTGGCCCGCCCCCCGTCGAGTGCGTGATTGTTCGGGTTGATGTCCATGGCGAGTGCATAGGCGATGCGCGCCACCGGATGCGGCGGCTTGAGCATCTGGCCCACGTAGAGCGGATGCTGGTAAGGAAAGTTGTCGCCCAGTTTTTCGGCCACCTTCAGCAACACCGGTTCGATGCGTTGGCGGTCCAGCTGGCCGTCCACCGGCGGCAGGTCCGGGAACATGTCGCTCAACCTCGCCCGTGCCTCGGCAAGCAGTTCGGTCTCAATCTCGTTCACATGCGCTCCTTTCCCGACAGGCTCAGGACTTGCCCGCGGTGCGTTTGCCGTTGGTTTTCCGCCACCCCTTGTACGCGACCTCGAGCCCGTAACTGAACAGGATGATCACCGTCGCCGCCAGCGCACCCGCAAGATTGTTGACGTATTGCTCCCTGAGCAGGATCACCAGCGAGGCCGTACATAGCAGGAAGCCCAGCATGCCCACGATCTTCCTCGCTTTCGCCCCGTCCGCCAGGCGGTAATTGGCCAGGTTGACCATCGCGAAGATGAGCAGAAACCCGGAACTGCCGGAGGTCGAGATACTTTGCAGGTTCAGGAGGTTGGCCACCACCAGCGTGAGCACGGCCGTGACCAGCAGGCCGACGGGTTGATCCCAGAAATACTTCGTGAACTCATGCGGGAATTCGTCGTCCTCCGCCAGTTCGTAATTGACGCGACTGCCGCCGTACAAGGTCGCATTGATGGCGGAAAAGACGGAGAGCATGGCGGTCAGGGAGATGACGACATAGCCGGCATCGCCGAGGAAAGGCCGGGCCGCGGCGGCCAATGCGTAGTCCTCGGCCTTGTCGATGGCGGCAAAGCTCAGCGAGCCGACCGTGATGATCGCGATCAGCACGTAGAGCACGATTACCAGTCCGACGGCCCAGTAGTAGGCCCGGGCAATGTTCTTCTGCGGGTTCCTGATATTGGGTGAGGTGTTGGCGATCAGTTCGAACCCTTCGTAGGCCACGAAGATGATCATGCCGCTGGCTACGAGACCGGGAATGCTTTCCCAATGGCTGAAGGAGAGCTGCGCGGTATGGACGCTGTGCCGCAGCCCCCAGAAGCCGAGGATGACGAACAGGACCAGGATGACCATCTTGGTTGCCACCACGACCGACTCGATGCGCCCGACCCATTTCAGGCTGAAGTAATTCAGGGCGCAGGCAACGACGATGATGGCGGTCAGGAACCCGTGCGAGAGCAGTGCGATATTCCAGCCGGACGGAAACAGGTTGGCCGCATAGGACCCGAAGGCCGAGGCGTACAGCGACAGCATGACGATGTAGCTGACCCAGAGCAGGTTGTTGGTGCCGCCGCTGAACGCCCCCTTGCCGAAGGCGCGGTTGATGAAGGTGACGGTACCGCCGGCGCTGGGCCAGGCGAGGCTGAGCTTGGCATAGGAATAGGACGTCACCAGTGCGATGACGCCGGCGAATACGAAGGCCAGCGGCGTGCCGCCCTTGCCAAAGGCGACGGCCAGTCCGAGTACGGCGAATATGCCGCCGCCAACCATGCCGCCGATGCCGATGGCAATCGCCGACATGAGGCCGATTTGATTCTTGCCCGTGACGGCTGAAGGCTTCAATGCCTGGTGCTACCGCTTTTCTCGCCGGCCCGGCTGGCGAGCGTGCGCACGGCGGCGAGCTTCTGCTTGATCTGTGCCTGCTGCGTGGGATCGGAGGTCGCATTCAGCAAGCCTTCATAGATGTGAATGGCATCCTGGTAGAGTCCGGCCTCGGTCAATGCCGATGCGGCGGAATAGCGTGCGGTCTGGGCCCACTGGTCCATCGCGTACGGACTGTTGAACGTCGCCGCTTCGAGATACGAGCGCGCGGCGTTGAGCGGCGAGTCCAGTCCGGAATAGGCCTTGCCGATCCAGTAGAGGATCTGGCGTGCCACCTCGGGCGGCGGTCCGGGACGGGCCGCCAGCATATCCTCGAGCACACCCAGGGCGGCACGGTTCTCGCCCAGGGTTTCCAGATCCACTACCACCGGCAGCAGTTTCTTCGCAGGCACCGCCGGTTCGCCGTGGGCGAGCTTCATCAGCACCTGGATGCCGGCGTCATTGTTGCCGCCGAGCAGCAACAGGCGGGCGCGCTGGAGTTGCCAGTCGCCCGGATCGCCGCCCGCCGGCGGCTTGTCGAGCCCGGCCACCATGGCCGAGGCAAAATCGATGCGTCCCGTCGAGACCGCCGGTTC
>Ga0209919_1001186_pt1 | contig 12909 bp, 10 predicted proteins | sample SalPon2A_C_D2_MG_FD_185721 | JGI IMG/M metagenome (GOLD analysis project Ga0209919, IMG submission 185721) | Soil microbial communities from South San Francisco under conditions of wetland restoration - Salt Pond MetaG R2A_C_D2_MG (SPAdes)... | ecosystem: Environmental > Terrestrial > Soil >... | reverse complement strand
GTTCATCAAATATAAAGAATGAGTGTTTTCTTTCGCGCTGTTTTGTTAAATGAGACGCAAGTTTAATCCTTTGTGCTTCACCGCCGGAAAGAGTATTTGATGGCTGACCAAGTTTTATATATCCAAGTCCGACATCAGCAAGCAAATTAATGTATCTCACTATTTTTTCTTCATCTTTAAAGAAATTGACTGCCTCATCAACTGTCATATCAAGAACATCTACAAGATTTTTCCCCCTGTATGTAATCTCACGAATTTCTTTTTTAAATCTAGTCCCGCCGCAATCATCACAAATCAGGTACAGATCTGCCAGGAACTGCATTTCTACTTTTATAAATCCATCACCGGAACAGGTCTCACATCTTCCGCCGGGAACATTAAATGAAAAATATCCCGGCTTATATCCCCGTGCCCGTGCCTGGTGAGTTGATGCAAACAACTCGCGGATTAATTCGTATGCTTTAATATAGCTTATGGGATTTGAACGGGGTGTTTTTCCAATTGGTGACTGATCAACAATTTCTACATTATCAAGATAGGCAGATCCGGTAATCTCAATAACTTTTCCAACTTCAGAAATGGCTGCACCCAATTTTTTTGATAATCCTGAATAAAGTACATCGTGGATTAAAGTGCTTTTACCAGATCCACTGACACCAGTTATTACTACAAATTTGTTCAGCGGGATTGTAACATCTATATTTTTTAAATTATTTTCGCTCGCTCCCGTAATTACAATTTCTTTCGATTTGCTTTTGTCTCTTTCAGAAGGAACAGGGATTTTTTTCTTTCCTGACAAATATTTTCCGGTGAGTGAATTCTTATTTTTCATTACTTCATCATAATTTCCCATTGCAATAATTTCACCACCACCAATTCCCGCTTTTGGTCCCATATCAATCAGTATGTCAGCTTCTTTCATCATTTCGGGATCGTGTTCTACAACCAGTACTGTATTGCCGATATCGCGAAGGTTTTTCAAAATATTTATCAGGCGTGCATTATCTCTCGGATGTAAACCTATACTCGGTTCATCAAGAACGTATAAAGTTCCTACTAATGAAGAACCCAGGGAAGTTGCAAGATTTATTCTTTGCGTTTCTCCTCCGGAAAGCGTACTGCTTAATCTCTCCAGCGTCAAATAGCCAATCCCAACGTTGTCGAGAAAAGTCAGGCGCTTTATTATTTCCTTCAGCACTCTTTCCCCGACTTTCATATCATAATCTGAAAGTTCCAGTTTATTAAAGAATTCCAGGGAGTGTTCAATTGGCAGTTTTACAACATCGTAAATTGATTTCCCTCCAACCATTACCTGCAGGGCTTCTCTTCTTAAACGTGTGCCTTTGCAGGCTTTACAAAGAGTATAACCTCTGTACCTGCTCAAAAGCACACGCACGTGCATTTTGTATGTCTTTTTTTCCAGTTTTTCAAAAAACTTATCTATCCCGATATAATCCCCGAAACCTTTCATGATAAGAGTAAGCTGCTCACTGGTCAGATCCTGAAACGGAATATTCAGCGGGAGATTAAAGGCCTTTGCATTTTGAACAAGGTCCCGCAAATGAGTGCTGTATTTTGCAGAACGAAATGGCGCGATTGCTCCCTCCGAAATTGTAAGTTCGGGTTTGGGAACAACAAGATTCATATCAATTCCAACTGTCTTGCTAAATCCCTGGCAGACAGGGCATGCACCAAAAGGATTATTGAATGAAAAAAACCTCGGCTCGGGTTCTTCATACCTTATACCGCAGCATTCATAAAACTTGTTAAATTCTTTTTCTTTACCTGAATCAGCATTAATCAGGACGAGCCTGTTTTCACCTTCTTTAAAAGTTACTTCGATTGAATCGGATAATTTTTCTCTTACTTTCCCTTTAGCAACTTTAAAACGTTCAACAATAACCCTTACACTTTTTTTCTTTTTAGGCAGAGAGTTAACTTCGTTCAGATCAATCATTTTGCCATTGTTATAGATCCTGAAGAAACCTCTTTTTTTGATAAGTTCAATCTCTTCTTTTAAAGTTCTGCCTTTGTGTTCGTGCAACGGGAAGGTAAGATAAAATTTTGCCCCCTCTTCCTGTTCTTCCAGCCAGTTAGAAACAGAAGAAGTTGTATCTTTTTTAACTTCTTTTCCACACTGGAAACAAATTGTTTTTCCAACTCTTGCAAAAAGCAGGCGCAGGTAATCATAAATTTCTGTACTCGTTCCAACAGTGGAACGTGAATTTCTTGAGCCGGTTTTTTGTTCTATCGCCACAGCGGGACTTATTCCCTGGATATAATCAACGTCGGGCTTGTTCATTCTTTCCAGGAATTGGCGCGCATATGCTGAAAGACTTTCAACATACCTGCGCTGTCCTTCGGCATAAATTGTATCGAAAACAAGAGATGATTTTCCGCTTCCACTAACGCCGGTAAATACAACAAGCTTATTTCGCGGAATTTCGAAAGTAAGGTTTTTGAGATTGTGCTCTCTCGCACCGCGAATAACTATCTTTTTTTCTTTTTTATTCGTCGCAGCCATTAAATATTAAATACGAGTTTTGGGGTTCAAATTAATCAAGTGTTCAATTTACAAAAAAAAATGAAACAAAAGAGGTAAAAACAGGTGTTATAATCCTGTCTTTTATCTTAGGAATGAATCAGCCGTAAGGTGTTAATTTTTAATAAATTAAAAGAAGATTTGGTAGTGTCCTAATTTCATCATTTCCAAACAATAACCTGGTTGTCATTCTGAACCTGCCTTTGCCAGCAGGCAGGTTTATTTCAGAATCTATATAAAAAGCCGCTCCCGAGTCTAGTTCGGGATGACAGTAAATAAAATCAGGGCTATATAAAAAATTGTTATTTTTCACTCTGAAGACTTTTTAGTTCCTCAATTCTGTCATTAATTTCTTTCATCTTCAGTTTTAATTCATCCAGGCTTTTATTTATATCATTTTCATACTCTGCTTTATCCCAGTAGCCCCTGTTTTCAAAATAACTCTTGAACAGCCAGTTATGTTTCAAAGCTTCCATGTTTTCTGCGAGGCGTGAAGCTGCCAGTCTTGCAGCTTCTGAGGTACTCTGGATATTCTGCATAGTAACCGAGAATGTTGAGTCGTATTTGCTTCCGTCAACAAGCATTTGACCAAGCATGCCTTTACCGCTCTGAACACCGGCCATTATTGTATCAAGCCTTACAATCGAATGGTTAACATTATTAACCACATCCTGTACGCCTACCCCGAGTTTATCAAACAGACCGGTTACTTTCTCTAATTCTTTGGTGATTCCTTTTAAACTAACATTAGCCTGTTCTGTAAGATCCGCAGCATTCCTGTACAACCTGTCATCGTTCAGAAGTTTACCGATTGAACCTTTACCGTTGTTAACTTTTTCGGTTATTTCTGCCAGGCTTTTGGTCATATCTTTTGTGTATTTTATTACGCCCTGTGTCTCGGCAATAATTGCAGTAAAAGTTGGTTGTTCTTCTGTCTGAATAATTCCGCCATCACTTACTTCTTCGCTGGTGCTGCCTCCTATTTTCAAAACGACCACTTTATTCCCGACCAGTCCTTCTGTCTCTATTGAGGCTTTGGTATCAGTTCTGATAAATCTATGGATATCCTGTGAAAGTGACATTTTAACCTGGACACGCCCGGTTGTATCCGAAACAATCTGGATCGATTTTACACTTCCGACGTCGATGCCATTTAAACGCACAACCGCACCGTTTCTTAATCCCTGGACATTAGAAAAATAAGCGCTAACATTGAAACTGCTTCCAAAGATTGCACCTTTTTTCCCGACCATAAAAATTCCAACTGCAAAGAGTACAAAACCTAAAACAATAAATATCCCGAGTCTTACCGGGGCAGCGTTCTTTGCCATTATTTACTCCCTTTTTGTTCTTCAAAAAATTCCCTGTCGAAAAAATCGATAAGGAATTCATCATCGGTAGCAGTTAGTTTATCTAAATCACCTTCGTATCTTATTTTGCCGTCTTTCAACACAACAGCGTGGTCAGCAATTATATGTGCACAAATTAAATCGTGAGTAACTACCACTGCTGTAACATTTAAGTCTTCCTGCAGATCTACAATCAGGCGGCTGATTTCTTTTGTTGTAATCGGATCAAGACCTGTGGTCGGCTCATCGTACAAAATTAACTGTGGTTCAGTAATAATTGTTCTGGCAAGTCCAATCCTTTTTTTCATTCCACCTGAAAGTTCAGCGGGCATTTTATCAATCGCCTCAATCAGGTCAACCTTTTCAAGAACTTTTATTATTTTTTCATTTATTTCATCTGCTGTAAAATCGAAATTCCTTATCAGCGGAAATTCCAGGTTTTCTCTAACTGTCATTGAATCGTAAAGTGCAGAACCCTGGAACAGGAACCCTATCTGTTTTCTTATTTTATTTAATTCCTTTTCCTTCATCAATAATATATCTTTACCGTCAACAAATATTTCACCCGCATCCGGAACCAGGAGCCCAACAATACATTTCAGGAGTACACTTTTGCCTGTTCCGCTCCTGCCGAATACAACAAAATTTTCCCCTTCTTTTATCTTTAAGGAAACATCATCGAGCACAACGTGATCATCAAATGCTTTGGAAAGATTTTTTATTTCTACTATCATATAGGCCAGAAAAATAATGTAATTTTTACAAGTATCGTATCAAATACCAGAATCAAAAGTGAAGCCATTACAACCGAACTGGTAGAAGCTTTACCAACTCCAACTGTACCATTCTCTGCAGTATAGCCCTTGTACGAACCTACCATACCGACAATAAATCCGAAGACAAATGTTTTTGCGATCCCGGGCAGTACATCTGAAAACAGAAGTGAGGGAAGTAGCGAATTTACGTATAGTTGAAAATTCATATTCAGTAAAAGCGCTACTGCAACATACCCGCCGAAAATGGCGATAAAATCGACAAATACGGTCAGCATCGGCAAAATAAATGTACAGGCCAGCACCCTGGTTACTACAAGAAACTTAAAAGGATTTATTGCTGAAACTTCCATTGCGTCAATCTGTTCTGTAACTCTCATTGATCCAAGTTCAGCGCCAATACCGGAACTAACCCGCCCTGCAAAAATAAGTGCTGTTAGCACAGGACCAAGTTCCCTGGTTACTGACAGTGCAACCATACTTGGTAAAAATGATTCCGCTCCAAATCTTGCCATAATCGGCTGGCTCTGCATAGCAAGCACAAAACCGATGATAAACCCGGTAACACCCACAATCGGAAGAGTTTTTACTCCAAGCTCATCCATATGTTTTCTTATCTCAGAAAATTCATAAGGAGGCAAAAAAACATTTTTGAAAAACATAACGGTGAAGGCAGCGATTCCACCGACAGTTATAAAAAAATCGGTAAGTCTTAACTCAACTGTAGTGTAATGCTTACTTTGTGTTATTTTGGATTTTAATTTTGACAAGTTCTATAAATGTTTTTAGTAATTTTTATTTTTTACCTGACCAATTAAAAAAATGAAGTCCCCCGCCAAATGAAATATAATTTATTTCACACCTAAAATTAACTTTTTTAAGAAATATTATGGAAAAAATCTGAATTTTAATTTTTAATAAACTGAATATTTGAATAATTTATGCATCATCGCCAAACTTAATGAGGATAAAATGAAGAAAATTCAAAGAAGGGAGTTCTTAAAAACTGCATCTGTTGCCGCCATAGCTGCCGGAAGCGGTGCCACATTTCTTGCAGGATGCAGTACAGATGAAAATGGAAAAAATGTTTCTGTAAATACCGGCAAAACTTATGACTGGAAAATGGTCACAACCTGGCCTCCTCATTTCCCTTTGCTTGGTGAGTATGCTGATAAATTCGCAGAGTGGGTTGGCAAAATGTCTGGCGGAAGACTAAAAATACACGTTTACGGCGGTGGCGAACTTGTGCCCGCGCTTGAAACTTTTGATGCTGTTTCGCAGGGTGTTGCTGAAATGGGCCACGGGGCGGCATATTACTGGGCGGGCAAATCCCCCGCCGCGCAGTTTTTCGGGAGTGTTCCTTTCGGGATGAATGCACAGGAAGTGAATGCATGGTTTTACGAAGGCGAGGGAATAAAACTATGGCAGGAATTGTACGCTCCTTACGGTCTTGTGCCCATGCCCTGCGGAAATACCGGCGCGCAGATGGGCGGGTGGTACAACAAAGAAATTAATTCTGTTAAGGATATAAAGGGATTGAAAATCAGGATGCCCGGTCTCGGCGGAAAGGTAATTTCAAAAGCGGGCGCCTCATCTATCCTGTCGCCGGCGGGCGAGCTTTACACCGACCTGGAAAGAGGAGTAATCGACGCGCTTGAATGGGTCGGCCCCTACCACGATTATCTTATGGGATTCAATAAAATAGCGAAATATTATTATTACCCCGGATGGCACGAGCCTGGCTCGCCGCTTGAATTACTAATAAATAAAAATGCCTACGACGAACTGCCCGATGATTTAAGGGAAGTAATAAAAACCGCTGCCGCCGCTTCAAACGTAATGATGCTTTCCGGGTTCGAGGCGAAGAATACCGAGTACTATTTTAAAATGAAATCGGAGGGCGTTCAGTTCAGGGAATTCCCCGCTGAAGTTCTGGATGTATTCAAAAGGATGACGAAGGAAGTTATTACTGATATTATTAATTCAGATCCGAAGAGCAAAAAGATTTTCGACTCATACAGCAAATTCCAGAAAAGCATCTCGCAGTGGAGCGATATCGCGGAGAGAAACTATCCCGGCGCGTTCAGCTGAAATTGATTTTCATTAAGTCCGGGTATTTAAATTCGTAATTCAAAAATTTTTTAATTTTTTCGTTGCTGATAATTTTATATTTTTTATCTGCGGACTCTTCAAAGTTAGGTACCTGGGCATCGATGTTTTTTGCGGCCAAAGTATAAAATTTCCTTTTTGTTGGATGAGTATCCGCACAGCAATTAAAAACTTCGCCCCATACTGATTGTTCGATGATCTGATCAATAATTTGTATGCAATCATCGCGATGAATCATATTTATATTTGCTTCAGGGTTCGCGACTGGCCTTCCATTCGCAAAAAACCTTCCCGGATTCCGGCTATAACCAATTAATCCTCCAAACCTAAGTATAGTGGTTCTGAATTTTCCGCTATTCAGTAGCAGGTTCTCAATTGAAAAAAATGGACTTGTTGAAGATTCTTCACCATCGTCTTCATAAATGGTTTTGTTATTGTCTTCATATATAGAAGTGGAACCGACAAATATTACTTTTTCTATCCCTGACTTTTCTATTTCCTTTACAAGGTTTCTGAATCCATTTATGTTCTTCGATGGGATGTTAATTATCAGGGTATCCGATTTAAGAAAAGCGGAAATATTACCCGGCAGGTTTTCAAGCTCGATAATGTAAGGCTCTATTTTTTGTGCCGATAATTCCGCCAGACGATTTCCCGATGTCGTTGAAGCTTTAACATGATACCCCCTGTTAATAAAATTTACTGCCAGGGGAAGTCCCAGCCATCCGCATCCTAATATGCTGATAGTATTAATCTCTATGCCTCTTTTTTTGGTAATGTCCTAATTTCACATCAGGTCATCCTGAACTTGATTCAGGATCGATTTATTTATAGGATTCTGAAATAAATTCAGAATGACAATTAATTTGACCAACTCTCTAAGTGAAATTAGGGCATTACCCTTTTTTTAATATGAAAGTTTACATTCGCCTGTGTAAATCAGCGCGGTAAATTTAACGGTCATTTAATCCTTTGCCGTCCATAATCTGTCCCATACATTTTTCAATCCTTGATATCCTGGTTTTAGATTGTTTGGGCGCTGAAAAATAAAGGAGGTACCCTCTCTGTCTTCCCGGTGTCAAAGCTTTAAAGGCCTTCTGCAGGGAGGGATTTTCATCCAGTTTATTTTTGAATTCTTCTGTCATCTTGAATTCTGAAGTTTTTTTGAGCTTAACAGTCAAACCCGCTTTTTCCACTTCAACTGCTTCATAAATATAAGCTTTAAGTATGGATTCCATCCGGACTATTTCCCTGACACTGGTGAAGCGGACCTGGCGTGCTGCCTGTACATTCTTCGTCTGTCGGACCAGAATACCTTCAGTATCCTTTAACAGTGCTCCTTTGAAAAACAATATGGCACAATATTGTTTAAATCCATGTATTAAAACAATGTTGTTTCTCCTGAAAGTGTAACAGGGATGCATCCATTTAAACTCTTCGGTTATCCCGCAGTCAAGAATAATGGTTCTCAGTGTCTCTAGTTCTTTACCCCACTTTCTGGCTTTGCTAAAAAATTTATCGGCTTTTTGATTCATATAACTCCCTTTCGCAGGTTATTTATTTTTTCGCTGATTAATTGTTTTTCAGCCCGCGTCCTGGCCAGTTTACCTGCTTTCTTATAATTCAATTCCGCTTTTTCTATATCAATTTCCTGGTAAAGTTTACCGAGCAGTAAAAAATAGAAATGGCTGTGAACATAATCCAGTCTTTGCGCTTCAATCAAAGCGGTTTCCGCGCCCTTTACTTTATATAGCGCGAATATCCTGTTAAGCGCGCCACCCGGTGAATAATTAAATTCCAGGAGCTGATCGTACAGACTTAAAATTTCAATCCATTTCCCGCTCGTGTCTTCTTTTATGCAGTGCCAGCCGGCAATTTTCGCCTCAACGTGGTATGAACTGAATTCGCTGCCCCGCATTGAAAGTTCGAGATATTCCATGCCTTTTTTTATTAAACCTTTATCCCATAATTCCTCGTTCTGCTCCTCGTAACTTATGAATGAATCATCGGGGTTCTGACGCGCATCGAAACGCGAGGCGTGGAAGCACATCAGCGCAAGCAAAGCATTGGTTTTAGGAAGATTGGTTCCTTCATTTTCCGTAAGAAGTATACACAGCCGCATTGCTTCGAGGCACAGGTCCTTTTGTAATATTTTATTCCGGGTTTTTGAGTAATACCCTTCATTAAAAAGCAGGTATATGACGCGCAGAACATTGTCAACCCGTTGTTCCAGCTGGCCCTCCGGCGGCAGTTCCATTTCTATTTTTTCGGCACGCAATTTTTCTTTAGCGCGGTACAGTCTTTTATTAATAGTTTCCTTGCCGGTAAAAAATGCTTCGGCTATTTCGTCAATCCCGAAACCGCAGAGAATCCTCAATGCGAGCCCGATCTGCGCTTCGCTTGCAATAACCGGGTTACAGACGGCGAAGATCATCTGCAGCTGACTGTCCTTTATATTCTGAAGGGAAAAATTCAATTCATCGTTCCCGGTTTGCTCTATTTTGTCTTTTAATCCGGGAATTACTTTTTTTTCGAAAATTTTATTCCGCCTGAAATGATAGAGAGTTTTTTGTTTTGCCACGGCATAAAGCCAGGCCGCCGGGTTTGGAGGAATTCCTTTAATGCCCCAGGTCTCCGCCGCCTGCAGAAAACTTTCGCTTACAATATCTTCGGCCGTTTCAATATGCTCCAGTCCGTAGAGCCTGCTGATAACAGCGACCATTTTTGAAAATTCGTGCTGGAATAATTCTTTTAAAGTCTCGTTTTCCATTTAATTACCGGTAGCGGGACCCGCCCCACGCGAAGCGGGTCTGCTTATCATTTATCCGTTAGGCAAAAAACGGCCGTATTTCAACACTGCCGTCGGCGTCCAGTGTCGGACAGCCATGGGCGAGTGTCACGGCCTCATCAATATTTTCAGCACTGACAACAATGTAGCCACCCAGCCTTTCTTTTATTTCAACAAAGGGTCCGTCTGTTACTACTCCGCCCGGCTTGAGTACCTTGCCGTCTGTAGAGAGGCGCGAACCCTGTGCCACCAGTTTCCCCTGCGCGGCAATTCCTTCCACCCACTCTTTCCATTTATTGGATATAGCCTGCATCTCTTTCGGTGTAACCTTGCTGTGATCGATTTTCGGCTGCCTGAACAAAAACATAAATTCTTTCATTTCGTTACCCTGATTAATGTTTTTAAATATAAGAACTGATTTATTTTGTTTGCACTGCAAATTGTCCGACCTGGTAGGTACCGACTTCAGGTTTAAAGGCTATATTTATCCTGTTGTAACTGTTTATGGTAATTACCGCCATCGTCAGTACAACCAGTTCTTCCTCTGAAAATTGTTCCCTCGCTTCATCAAAGACACTGTCTGGAACGTCGCACCCGGTAACGGCCTCAGCCCAGGCAAGGGCCGCCCGCTCGCGATCTGAATAAAAAGGGCATTCCCTCCAGGCGTCCATCACGTAGAGACGCTGTTCGGATTCACCCTCCGCGCGAAGGTCTTTGGAATGCATATCCAGGCAGTACGCGCAGCCATTTATTTGCGATACCCTGAATTCAACCAGGTGAAACAACTTCTCCTCTATGCGTGACTTTGACAGATAGGCACCAAGGGCAAACATTGCATTCAGCGCGTCTTTACCTTTTTCAATAAAATTTATTCTCGGTTCCATTTTTCCATTCTCCTTAGTTTAATGTGTTTGTGATAAGTGAACTACACTACATTAATGACCCGGAAGCGGAAAATTGGACACCCGTTCAAAAATAAATTAATGTTTTTTTTTGAAAGTTTTTAAAAAATATGCAGTTGTGGGTGTAAGCGTCAATTTATAAATGTAATTACATTCTTAGGCGTGCCCGTTATCCGGGTATGTCTTCGTCCTCCATCATTATTATTACTTTCCCTTTCGCGTGTTTTTCCTCCAGGTAGCGGATGGCATCAGCGGATTCACGTAAGGAGTACTCTTTATCAATAACAGGTTTTACTTTGCCGGCTTCAACAAGCTCATTTAAATAAAGCAGATCATTTTGGTTTATATCCGCTATGAATGATAATATTTTCCTGTCCGTAGTCTTCGAAATCCAGAGTCCCAGTATCATGTCTTTGAAAAATTTAAATATGGATGCATCTCCCCCGGACATTACGCAGATTCCATTCGGGTTTAATACACGTTTGTAATCGAAGATCGAATGATGTCCGTTTGCGGCATAAATTATGTCATATTTAAGATTGCTTTTGGTGAAATCTTCTTTTGTGTAGTCAATTATATGGTCGGCACCGGTTAAGCGGGCGGTTTCCATCTTTGAGGTACTGCACACGGCGGTTATTTCGGCGCCGAATGATTTGGCGATCTGCACAGCGAAAGTACCGACACCGCCTGACGCGCCTTCAATCAAAACCTTTTGCCCTTTCTGAATCTGCCCATAATCGCGGAGTCCCTGGAGGGCCGTAAGCGCGGCCATAGGAATTGCGGCGGCTTCCGTGAAAGAGATATCTTTTGATTTAATTGCCAGTTTGTTTTCACTGATGCACAGGTAACCAGCAAAACTACCGCTTCCGCATCCGAATACTTCATCTCCCGGCTTAAAACCTTTTACATTTACCCCGACCGCTTCAACTACTCCCGAGAAGTCGGCACCGGGAATTTTATTTTTAGGTTTCAAAAGTCCGAAACCCATCAATCTTATAATAAAAGGATCGGCTCTCATCACGTGCCAGTCAAACGCGTTTAAAGATGCCGCGTGAACCTTAACAAGCACTTCACTTTCTAAAGGTAATGGCTTTTCAATTTCTTTTAATTTAAAATTATCCGGGGAACCGTATTTCTCATATACAATTGCTTTCATATAAAAAGCTCCTGTAATATTGTGGTATAATTAAAATACAGGATTATTTGTGAAGGCTCAAGTCCCGTATTTTATATTTGAGGTATACGGCATAACCGAGCCGCCGGGGCGGGCGCACTTACACACACTTTATTTTATTAAAGGACGTATTATTTAAGCAAAACCTGCATTCCCAACATAAGTTACTTTCACATTTTCCCGTCTTTTTTTAAACACAAAATATTCATATTGCTGTAAATAAGTTATACCTGCATAATGGCTTGTCTATCACATGTGTCATATTTTTTCTGAATTGGAACTGCCATGTTTTGTTGACTGTTGTCAGCGTTTTGTAATTTTCATTTTATTTTTCCAAAAGTGTTCTCCATTACATCAAGCGCAAACCTGGAATTTACAGTGACCGGTCCAATTCCCATATCAATGGCTACTTCAAGAGCTTCCATTACTTCATTAATAGAAGCGCCATCCTTATACGCCTGTTCAATATGCCACTGCATGCATGATTCGCAGTTTGTAACTGCGCCGATTGCTATAGCGATCAGTTCTTTTGTTTTTTTTGGTAAAGCTCCATCACAATATGTTGCATTCCCCATTTCCAGGAAGAGTTTATAAACCTTTGAATTCAGCTTCTCAAATCTGGCATTTGATTCTTTTCTTTTGTTATCAATTTCTTCAAATTTGTTCATTTTTAAATCTCCTTTAAATATTCTCTAATTGTCTATTTTGTGTTTGGTGGCAATATCAGAACAGTCGTTTTTATGTTTTTAATTTTTAATAATACCGCTATAACTTATAAGTAAGACTACTGAATGAACAAAAAAGTTGATTCTATAGATAAATTATTTTTAACCTTTGGATTATTCTCTACTGATATTCAACTCAATAGCATGCATAGAGATAAAGACTATCCCTAAACAAAACAACCAACCTTCTTATTTTATTTGATAATTCATTATTTCCCCTGCAAAACTTAAACGACTCCTGAGATTAATAAACCCATCCGTTAATCGGCTACTTTTTTACAAATAACGTCATCTCCTCCATCTGGATGTACAGTCATACTTTCAACTTCTCCGGCTTCATTGATATTAAAAGTTAATTCAATCGCCAATTTCTTTATAAAAAAATCATTTTTGGATTTTGGGAATATAAAAACTTCTCCCTGTTTAGGAACGTGTAATTTCAATTGTTTTTCAGGTTTACTGATAGTCAGGAAAAAGCCCGGACTTAATTCATATTTACCTACATAAGTTTCCAGGATTGACTCATCAACAGTTACATCTTTGTACA
>Ga0209919_1001185_pt1 | contig 12914 bp, 9 predicted proteins | sample SalPon2A_C_D2_MG_FD_185721 | JGI IMG/M metagenome (GOLD analysis project Ga0209919, IMG submission 185721) | Soil microbial communities from South San Francisco under conditions of wetland restoration - Salt Pond MetaG R2A_C_D2_MG (SPAdes)... | ecosystem: Environmental > Terrestrial > Soil >... | reverse complement strand
ACATCATCGACATGGTACGGGAGACAACCAGCGCGGCCATGGAGATCAAACTCTCGACCCAGCAGCAGACCACGGCCAGCGAGCAGATGGCGGAGACGATCGCCGAGGTGCGGGACGTCGCCACCCAGGTCGCCGCCAGCGCCGAGGAAACCACCAACGCCATCACCGAGCTGACCACCCTGGCCGAAAGCATGAAGGATCTTCTGGAAGACGAATTGCAGGAAAAGGGAAAGATGGAAACCATTGCCGGCGCCCGGGAGATGGAGAGGATCCTGGCCCGGGCGGTGGAAAGGGGGGATCTGTCGGTCGAGGATCTGTTCGATGAGAACTACATTCCCATACCCGACACCGATCCGCAGAAGTATCACACCCGCTTCGACCGCTATATGGACAAAACCATCGCCGGCCTGCAGGAAAATTTCCTGCAGCGGGACGATCAGGTCGTCTACGCGGTGCTCATCGACCGCAACGGCTATCTGCCGACCCACAACGAGAAGTTCTCGCAACCGCTCACCGGGGACTATGAAAAGGACAAGACGAATAACCGGACCAAACGGATCTTCGACGACAAGGTCGGCCTGACCGCGGCGCAGAACCGCCAGGACATCCTGGTCCAGGTCTACCAACGCGACACGGGCGAGAAGGTGTGGGACATCTCGGCGCCCGTCTACATCGACGGCCAGCACTGGGGCGCCTTCCGCATCGGCTATTCCATGTAGGCCGCGCGAACTTGACGGGATCCTATTTTGGTCAGCAAGTACCTAGACATATTCCGGAAAGAGGCCGAGGAGCACCTGCAGGCGCTGCGGCAGGGAATCCTCGGTCTGGAGCAGACGGGATTTTCGGCCGAGCGGGTGCACGAAATCCTGCGCAGCGCCCACACCCTGAAGGGTTCGGCGCGCATGCTCGACCTCGGCGACCTGGCCCAGGTCGCCCACCGGATGGAGGACCTGTTCAAGGAGCTCGAGGAAGAGAGCCGCGAGCTGACCCCCACCCTGGTCGACCTGCTGCTGGTCGGCACCGACGCCCTCGAGGCGCTGATCGCCCAGGCGCACAGCGGCGGCGAGGTGAGAGTCAACGTCGAGGCGGTGATCGAGGGGCTGCAGACCGGCGTGCTTCCCGAGCTCGAGGCGCCGCGGGCGGCGGCCGCGGCCGCCGCGGAGAAGGCGGCCGGCACCGACACCGTGCGCGCCAGCGTCGAGCGGCTTGACCGCCTGGTCAACCTGCTCGGCGAGATGCTCATCGTGCGCGGCCTGTTCGCCAACCGCAGCCGCCAGCTCGACGAGCTGCGCGGCCGCCTCGAAGCCTTCCTGCGCCGCCTGCGCAAGGCCGAGAACTACAGCCTGCTCAAGGAACTCTTCGACGACTTCTCCCGCCTCGCCCTCGAGCTCGATCAGGACATTCTCAACCTCAACTACCTCACCGAGGAGGTCCACGCCGGGGCGATGGAGCTGCGCATGCTGCCGCTGTCGACGATCACCGACGACATGCAGCGCACCGTGCGCGGGCTGGCCCGCGACCAGGACAAGGAGATCGGGCTGACGATCCGCGGCGACGAGGTCGAGCTCGACCGGATGATGCTCGAGGCGCTCAAGCCGATGCTGCTGCACCTGCTGCGAAACGCCGTCGACCACGGCATCGAATCGCCGGACGAGAGGCAGCGCGCCGGTAAGAGCGCCGCCGGCCGCATTGAGCTTTCGGCGCGCTACGAAGGCGGATTCGTCCGTCTCGACCTGAGCGACGACGGTCGCGGCATCGACCCGGAGAAGGTCCGCCGGACCGCGGTCGACAAGCGCCTGATCTCCGAGACCGAAGCGTCCGCCCTCTCCGACGAGGAGGCTATTTACCTCATTCTACGCCCCGGCTTCTCGACCCGCGAGATCATCACCGACATCTCGGGCCGCGGCGTCGGCATGGACGTGGTCAAGACCAACATCGACAAGGTCAAGGGCAACCTGGTGATCCACTCGCAGCCGGGCCGAAGCACGCGGATGACGTTGCACCTGCCGCTGACCCTGGCGGTGATCACCGGGCTGATCATCGAGTGCGAGGCCGAGACCTACGCCGTGCCGCTGCACTACGTCTCGGAGATCCTGCGGCTGGGCGAGCAGGACATCGTGACCGAGGGCAGCCGCGAGGTGGTACGGGTACGCGGCGCCACCATCCCGCTGATCTCCCTGCGGGAGAGCCTCGGGCTGAAGAAGACGCAGAGCGGCCTGACCGGCCGCGTGACGGCGCTGGTGCTCAACTTCCGGGACCGGCAGCTCGCCTGCCTGGTCTCGCGCTCGCTCGGTACGCAGGAGCTGGTGGTCAAGGCGATGGGCAAGCAGCTCAGAAGCGTCGAATTCTTCTCCGGGGCGACGATTCTCGGCGACGGCTCGCCGGCGCTGATCCTGTCGATCCCCGACCTCTTCGGCCTGGGGGCGACGGGGCAGGCGACGCAGCTGCGCCGGCAGTTCGCCACCAGCCGGGCCGAGGCGAAGCGGGGGCGGGTGCTGGTGGTCGACGACTCGATCACCACCCGGACGATGGAGAAGAACATCCTGGAGACCCAGGGCTACGAGGTGGCGGTGGCGATCTCGGGCGAGGAGGCGTTGAGCCAGGTCGCCGAGAACGACTACGACCTGGTGGTGAGCGACGTGGAGATGCCGGGGATCGACGGCTTCGAGCTGACCCGGCGGCTGCGGCAGATGGAGCGCTACGCCGAGGTTCCGGTGATCATCTGCACCTCTCTGGCCTCGGACGAGCACAAGCGCCTGGGGATCGAGGTGGGCGCCCAGGCCTACATCGTCAAGGGCAGCTTCGACCAGGGGACCCTGCTCCAGACGGTGGAGACCCTGATCGGCTGAGGACGGGGCCGCTTCCAATTAATGAGCCAGAGGGCAAAAGACGGGTTGTGATGAATAGTTACCCAGCCCCTTCATGTCGCCAATTCCCATCCACGCTTAAACTCTTCCATTCCCCGCCTCACCGCGAGACCGACAACTCCACCTCAAGCACCCCCGCCCATTGACCTTTGCCCGCAATGTGATAACTCTTCAATGTAGGTGTTTTCAGTCTGCGCCGACCGACCCTTTGTCCCGGATGAGGGACCCGAGGAGGAAAGACCTTGAGGGGATATGCTTTCAGCGACGGATTCGAGGACCGGCTGCTGCGGAGCCTGGGCCGCGATCACGATCTTTTCGGGCCGGTACTCGAGGAAGGGGTCGGGTGCCGCCTGAAAAAGGTGGCCGCCTGGGGGGATCTGACCTTCGGGGAGCTGCCGCTGATCCCACTGAAAAAGTATCTCCTGCCGCCGAGCGATCCCCTCTGGAACTGGACCGAGGAAGGGGTGTCCCCCGCCCCGGCCCCGGAACGCCCCGTCGCCCTGGTCGGTATCGTCCCCTGCGACCTGGTGGCCCTGAACTACCTCGATCGCGTCTTCGAGGAGGATCGCAACTACCGCCTCCGCCGGGAGCAGCTGATCACCGTCGGCACCGAATGCGAGCCCGGCGAGCAATGCTTCTGCCCGGAGCGTTCCGAGCTGCCGTCCTTCGACTTGTTCCTGGGCCGAGGACGCCTCTGGACGGGAAGCGAAAGGGGTGAGAAGCTCATCGAACCTCTGCGCGAGGAGATCTCCGTGAGAGAGGAGATCCCTCCCCCGGACCTCAACCCCGGTACGGCCCCTCCCCTGCCCGAGGACCTGGAAGAACTCTTCAACCGAAGTGCCGGTCTTCCGTTGTGGGCGCAGGTCGGAAACACATGTCTTTCCTGCGGCGCCTGCTCGGCCGTCTGTCCGACCTGCTACTGCTATCACATGGTCGACGAAGCCCGGCCCGACGGCTCGGTCACCCGTTCGCGGTCATGGGACAACTGTTTTTTCCGCAGCCACGCCCTGGTGGCCGGCGGCCGCAATTTCCGGCCGAGCCGGGCCGAGCGGCTCCGGTTCCGTTTCGAGCACAAGCTACTCGGCTTCGGCCCTCTGCGGGGAGTTCCGTCCTGCGTCGGCTGCGGCCGCTGCCGCAGCGCCTGCCCGGTGGACATCGATATCTCCGAGGTGCTGGCGGCCCTGACCGGAAGGGAGACGTCATGACGCTCGATTTCCTCCCGGTGCCGGCGGTTATCGAAAGCATCGATCGCACGGTCGCCGACAATCACCTCTTCACCTTCCGCCTCGATACGCCGATGACGGTCCATCCCGGGCAGTTCGTGGAACTTTCCATTCCCGGCGCCGGCGCCTTCCCCGTCTCCACCGCCGGCCGGTCGGGAGAGATCTTCGAGGCCTGCATCCGCCGGGCGGGACGGGTGACCGACGCCCTCTATCGACTGCGGGAAGGCTCCCGGGTGGCGCTGCGAGGCCCCTTCGGCAACGGCTTTCCCCTGGAGGTCCTCTCCGGCGGGGATGTCCTGCTGGTGGCCGGCGGGCTCGGCATGGCCCCCCTGATGGGCCTGCTGCAAGCCCTCCTGGCCGATCGCCGCCGGTTCGGGGAGATCATCCTCCTCTACGGATCGCGCGATCCGGAGGCCATCCTCTTCCGCGAGCAGCTGGAGTCGCTGGCCCGGCAGAAACGATTCCGGCTGCGCTTCTCGGTCGACTTCGCCACCGAGCTGCCATGGACGGAGAACGGCTTCGTGTGCAAGGTCGGGCTGGTGACCGAATTGCTTGAAGATCTGGAGTTCGCGGTCGGCGATGCCGCGGCCGCGGTTTGCGGACCACCGGCGCTGTATGGATGCGTCCTCGAGGAGCTGGCGGAGTTGGGCGTCCCCCCCCGGAGAATCTTCGCCACCCTCGAGCGACGCATGCAGTGCGGCGTCGGCCAGTGCTGCCACTGCGTCACATCCGGCGTCTTCGTCTGCCGCCAGGGGCCGGTCTTCTCCCTGGAGGAGCTGCGCGCCATGCCCGGTTCGATCTAGGAGAATGGACAATGAAACAGTTACGGCTCGCCTATGTCCGGTTCACCTCCTGCTGCGGCTGCCAGCTCACCCTGCTCAATTGCGAGCGGGAGCTGCCGGATCTGGCCGGCTTTGCCGAGTGGGTGAATTTCGACATGGCCTCCTCCCGACGGGACGACAAGGGCCGGCTCAATGCCGTGCTGATCGAAGGTTCGATATCGCGGCCGGAGGAGCTGGACACCCTGCTGGAGCTGCGCCGACGGGCCGACGTCCTCGTCGCCGTCGGCGCCTGCGCCCTCACCGGCGGAGTCAACACCCTGGCCGGGGGGGACAGGGGCAAGCTGTGCGACATGGTCTACCAGTCGACGGCCGCGAAAAAAACCACCTTTCCACCGCAGCCGGTCTCGCGCTTCGTCCGGGTCGACCTGGAGATCGCCGGCTGCCCGCCGGAACGGGAGGAACATCTGCGGACCCTGGCCAGCCTCGCTCGCGACAGCCTGCCCGCTTTGCCCGACTACGCCGTCTGCATGGAATGCCGGCAGCGGGAGAACCGCTGTCTGCTGATCGAGGACGACCTGCCCTGCCTCGGACCGGTGACCCGCGCCGGCTGCCGGGCGCTCTGTCCCTCCTTCGGAGTGCTCTGCGAGGGTTGCCGGGGGCTGGCCGACGAGGCCAACCGAGGCGACATGTTCCGCCTGCTGCTGGAACTCGGCCTTTCCGAACAGGAGATTCGTGCCCGCATGGAGCGCTTCACGGGGGTCTTCCATGAGAACTATCCGTCTTGAACCCCTGACCCGGGTCGAGGGTCACGGGCGGGTCGAGCTCCTGCTGGAGAAGGATCGCCTGCTGGAAGTGCGGCTGGAGATCACGGAATCTCCCCGCCTCTTCGAGGGGCTGGTCCTGGGGCGCTCCTTCCGCGAGGTGCCGGCGCTGGTCTGCCGCATCTGCGCCATCTGCTCCTCGGTCCACCGCGTCGCCGCCACCAGCGCCCTGGAGAAGGCCCTGAAGGTCGAAATCCCCGAGGCGGCGCGATGGGTGCGGGAGCTGTTGCTGCTCGGCGGACACATCGAGAGCCACGCCCTGCATCTCTTCTGTCTGGTCTATCCCGACATCGCCGGAGCGGAGAGCCTGGTCGAAGTGCTGCGGCGGGATCGGGAGGACCCGATCGCCAGTGGAGGACTGGCGCTCAAGGCGCTGGGCAACCAAATGCAGAGTGTGGCCGGCGGCCGCACCATCCACCCGGTGAATATCGAGGTCGGCGGGGTACTGAAGCTGCCGGAGAACGCCCGGCTCGAAGAGCTGGATGAGGAGCTTTCCCGCTGGGAGGAAAGCCTCCCCGACCTGCTGTCGGTCTTCGCCTCCGGCAAGAGCTATCCCCCCTCGGAGAGCATCCGGGGGGTCCACCTTTCGGTCAGCCCCACCGCCGAACTCTCCATTCAGGGGGAGAGCCTCGCCCTGTCGGACGGCCGTACCGTTTCAAGTGAAAAATACAAGGATCTGCTCGTGGAAAGGCCGGTCGTCTATTCCAACGCCCGTCAGTCGGGAGGGGGAGAGGATCTTTTTCTGGTCGGCGCCATGGCGCGCCGGGAAAATGCCGTCAGGTCCGGAGTCCTGCCGTCTGGTTCGGCAAGCCGGCCGGGGGGGGTCTACGAGAACAATGCCGCCCAGGCGGACGAACTGATCGAAGCGGTCAGAAGAGCCCGGCATCTGGTGCGAAAGATCCGGGAGGTCGACCCCGCCGCCCCCCTGAAGGTGGAGGCGAGACCGGGCCCCGGAATCGGCACGACGGTCGTCGAAGCTCCCCGCGGCCTGCTCATTCACCAATACGCCCTGGACGACATGGGCCGGGTGGCCGCCGCCGACATCGTCACCCCCACCGCCATCAACCAGGGGGCGATCGAGCAGCAGCTCCTGGCCGATCTGCAATCCGTCACATCCCCTGCCGAGCTCAGCGACCGGGCGCAGCAAATCGTCCGGGCCTTCGACCCCTGCATCTCCTGCTCCGTCCATTTGCTGCACATCAGCAGATCTTCCTAGAGCCGTCTTTTGGGTAAAAAAAAACGGCTTCCAGGGATAGAAAAGTCTCCGCATTTCATGAATTTTGCTGGCAGGTCAATTGATTGATGCTCTCGCAAAAACTCATGGGATGGCTAAGCAAAAATTTCGTCCTACAAGGCTGTTTTGTTTTTATTTCGGCTACTTCCCTCGGTTCGACCCCAGACCCCGCACGTGCCACAGAACACCTGTCAACGTGTGGTGGTTAGCACTTCCCGAGCATCCGATCTGCAGCTCGGAATACGCTTCGGAAACCCTCGATGAGGTTTTTGCTCCGATCAGGCGAGGTCGAAGCGGTCAAGGTTCATGACCTTGTTCCACGCCGCTACAAAGTCGTGCAGGAACTTCTCCCGGGAGTCCTCGCATCCATAGACTTCCGCGACAGCCCGGAGCTGGGAGTTCGAACCGAAAATGAGGTCGACGCGGGTGCCGGTCCACTTGAGCTCGCCGCTCTCGCGATCACGACCTTCGAACACGTCTGCATCTCCCGAGGTCGGTTTCCACGTCGTGCCCATGTCGAGCAGATTGACGAAGAAGTCATTGGTGAGCGTCTCGGGCCGCTTGGTGAAGACGCCGTGCTGGGACTGTCCGAAGTTGGCATTCAGGGCGCGCATGCCGCCAATTAGAACCGTCATCTCGGGAGCGGTCAGCGTCAGCAGTTGCGCCCGGTCAACCAGCAGGTGCTCTGCCGCCACGCTGTACTTGGCCTTCTGGTAGTTGCGGAACCCGTCTGCCGCCGGTTCGAGTGCGTCGAAGGCTTCGACGTCGGTTTGCTCCTGCGACGCATCCGTGCGTCCCGGCGCGAAGGGAACGGGGATCTCAAGGCCGGCGTTCTTCGCCGCCTGCTCGACCGCCGCGCATCCGCCGAGGACGATCAGATCGGCGAGCGAAATCTTTTTGCCGCCGGACTGGGCGTCGTTGAACGCTTTCCGGATGCCCTCGAGGGTTTCAAGCACCTTCCTCAGCTGCTCCGGCTGGTTGATTTCCCAGTCCTTCTGCGGGGCAAGACGGATGCGCGCCCCGTTCGCCCCGCCGCGGTTGTCGGAGCCGCGGAAGGTCGATGCCGAGGCCCAGGCGGTCGAAACCAACTCGGAAATGGACAGACCCGAAGCGAGGATTTTGCCCTTGAGGGCGGCGATGTCCCGCGCATCGATCAGGTCATGGTCGACAGCGGGAACCGGGTCCTGCCAGATCAGGTCTTCTTCAGGCACTTCCGGCCCGAGATAGCGCGCGCGCGGACCCATGTCGCGATGGGTCAGTTTGAACCAGGCGCGGGCGAAGGCATCGACGAACTCCTCGGGGTTCTGCTGGTAGTGCCGCGCGATCGGCTCGTAGATCGGGTCGTAGCGCAGCGAGAGGTCCGCGGTGGTCATCATCGGCCGGACCTTCTTCGAGGGGTCGTGCGCGTCCACCACCATGTCCTCCTCGTCCACGTCCTTGGCCAGCCACTGATACGCGCCGGCCGGGCTCTTGACTTTCTCATATTCGTATTTGAACAGGACCTTCAGATAGCCCATGTCAAACCTGGTCGGGTTCGGCTTCCAGGCCCCTTCGATGCCGCTGCCGATCGCATCGCCGCCCTTGCCGCTGCGGAAGCTGCTCTTCCAGCCGAGGCCCTGCTCCTCGATGGGGGCGGCTTCGGGCTCGGGACCGACCAGAGCCGGGTCGCCAGCGCCGTGGCATTTGCCGAAGGTGTGGCCGCCGGCGACGAGGGCGACGGTCTCCTCGTCGTTCATCGCCATGCGCCCGAAGGTCTCGCGAACGTCGACGCCCGACTTGACCGGGTCAGGCTCGCCGTTCGGCCCTTCCGGATTCACATAGATCAGGCCCATCTGCACGGCGGCGAGAGGATTCTCGAGGTCCCGGTCGCCGGAATAGCGCTTGTCGCCAAGCCACTCGGCTTCAGAGCCCCAGTAGATGTCCTTTTCCGGCTCCCAGATGTCTTCGCGCCCGCCGCCGAAGCCGAACGTCTTGAATCCCATCGACTCCAGAGCGCAGTTGCCGGCAAGGATCATCAGGTCGGCCCAGGAGATCTTCCTGCCGTATTTCTGCTTGATCGGCCAGAGCAGACGGCGCGCCTTGTCAAGGAGCACGTTGTCCGGCCAACTGTTGATCGGCGCAAAGCGCTGGTTGCCGGTCCCGCCTCCGCCGCGGCCGTCGCCCTGGCGGTAGGTGCCGGCGCTGTGCCACGCCATCCGGATGAAGAGCGGTCCGTAGTGACCGTAGTCGGCCGGCCACCAGTCCTGCGAGTTGGTCATCAACGCGTAGAGGTCCTGCTTCACGGCGTCCAGGTCGAGACTCTTGAACTCTTCCGCGTAGTTGAAGTCCTCCCCCATCGGATTGGACAGGTTGGAATGCTGGTGCAGAATATGAAGGTTCAACTGGTTCGGCCACCAGTCCCGATTCGACGGACCACCGCCGGCGATCTGCCCGCTGCTTCTACCCGTGACCGGGCATTTGCTTTCGTCATTCATAAAGCTGCCTCCCGTTTGTTGTATGAACGTATCCACTGGGTGACGAGTGTTGGAAGTCATTTATTTTTATCAGGCCTTGTGGGTTTGTCAATGTCTATAGAAAATCGTTTTCCATAAAAATTCAAAAAAAATACCGGAAGGGCTTATTTCTTCTGGCAGGCGGGGCAGACGCCGAAAAGTTCGACCTGGTGGGAAGTAACCTGATAACCCGTTTTTTTTGCCACCTCGGCCGTCATCTGGTCGAGCAGGCTGACTTCGGGATCGATGATGCGGTTGCATCGGGTACAGATCAGATGAGGGTGGGGATACGGGTTGTTGCCGTCGTAACGCTTGCCGCCATCGGTAAAACTGATTTCCAGGATTTCGCCAATTTCCTTCAGCAGGGTGACGGTCTTGTAAACCGTGGCCAGGCTCGTTGTCGGAAAATGGGTTTTGACCTGATTATAAACCTGCTCAACGCTCGGATGCTGGTCGGTATTGAGAAAGGCCTGCAGGATGGCAATCCGTTGCGGTGTAATCCGGAACTCCCGTTGCCGGAGTTTGCCGAGGATTTCATCCAGGCGTTGTTGAGGATTGTTCACATGGACACCATTTCGTTGGAACGTGATCTGGAAAAGGATTATTAATAGATAATCACTGAAGCATCAATGGATGTCAAGTTTTCAGGAAGGGTGTGGGTTGGGCAGGTTCCACGGATTAATTATTTAGACATGTCAGGCCGTGGTTGACGATTGCGGATGCGAAGGAACCTGATGAATTTCGGCAGGCGTCCCAGGTTTGGCTCAAGCTTTCGGTGGCGGCTCATCGATCAGCGAGATATCAGTCACTGCCACGATTCGGTCCTTTCCTCCCGATTTCGCCTGGTACATCGCATGGTCCGCCAACTGAACCAACTGATCGAAGGATTGAAGATTGTTTTGATAAAAGGTTGAGACCCCAGTGCTGACCGTGACCCGGTCGCCCTTCAAATTTTCAAGGCGCAACTCGCGGATGATGGCTCCAAGGCGACGGCCCATCTCCAGTGCGCCCTCGCTCCCGGTACTCGGAAGCATCACCGCGAACTCCTCTCCCCCATACCGGGCCGGGGTATCGCTCTCACGCACAACCTCCCTGACCACTTCTCCGATCTTTCTGAGCACCTCGTCCCCGCGTATGTGGCCGTAGGTGTCGTTTATCCGCTTAAAGTCATCGATGTCCATGAAGATCAGCGACAGCGGCTCGTGGTACCGGCGCGCCCGCGAAAACTCCTCATCCAGGCGTTCGTAGAAATGCCGGTGGGTGTAGAGATGGGTCAACCCATCGCGGATCGCCCTCTCTTCGAGGAGCCTCTGGGCAGTCTTCATCGATTCGAATAGAGTGGCATTCTCCAAGGCGTTGGCCGAAATGTTGGCCACCAAATGACAAAGGTTGTAAACGCGACCAGAGATACCATCCGTCAAGGGAGTTGCGGTGCGCAGAAAGAAGGTGCCGATGATATTTTCCTTTTTGATGATCGGGACGACGATGATCGAGTTGAAGTCAAGACCCGCGACCAATTTTTGCACCGGGGCCATCAGGGGATCGGTCCTTATGTTGTTTATGACGACGGCCTTCCGGGTTTCGAGAACCCTGCTGATCTCCGGATAACGATCCAGGTCCAGCCTGATCTCGGAACCTGACGGCAAGTCGGTGCTTGCCTTGACCACAAGATCTCCCGTACTGTCGATGCCGGCAATCGAGCAGCGGCCGACATCGATGACGTCCGCCATTTTCGCCACGATCAACTGCAGGATCTTTTTGGGGTTGCGCGAGATTGAGACGGAATCGGAGAGTTCGAGCAACATCCGCAGGTCGCGGTGCTCCAATTCGGCGAAGTAGCCCTTGGAACGCAGGTGCGCATCGACCCGGGCCAGTACCTCGGGGGGATACATCGGTTTGGTCAGGTAGTCGTCGGCGCCCGCCTGAAGGCCGCGGATAATTTCCTCTTTCTTTGAATGGGAGGAGAGCAGGATGAGCGGAGTAAACCTGGTTTGCTCCGCCTCTTTCAGCTCCCTGCAGGCATCGATGCCGCCGAGGCCGGGCATCTCGACATCGAGGATGATCAAGCCCGGGCGGATGTCGGTTGCCATTTTGATGGCTTTGTTGCCGCAGGTTGCCTCGAATACCTCATAGTGATCCTCTAGTATGTCTTTGAGAATCTCCCGGGTGAGGTTGTCGTCGTCGACAATCAGAATCTTCTTCGAATTCATCATCCCTCCAAAGAAGAGGAGCCTACAATTTCAATACCATTGAAGTATTATTCAACCTTAACATCAAGAATCTGGATGGCAACATAATACATCCCCGCCAAAGGTTGCTATTTCACCCTTAAAGTCCTCATGGTAAAGGCGTTGTCAACGTGGCTTGTTTTTCCCTGCTTGCCGGAACAGATTCGAAGGTTCGCAGGAGTGATGAGATGTGAGGCCGGGCCCTTTAGCCCTCTCTTCAGGATTCGAGGCCTGCCGGGATGATTTTCGAGGGAATGAAGGAAGGAGGGTCAGGCATGAGGAAGGAAGGAGGGTCAGGCATGCAAGGTTGAAACTTGCAGTTCCCGCTTGATCCATTTTACCTTCTCTGCGAGTTTCGGCTCGTTTTTGCGGTGCAAATCGAATCGCCTGGCCGCCGAGCTCAAGGGCGAAGCGTCACGTCCGAACTACCCCGCCAGGTCGGTAGCATCAAGGTTTGCATCTTGCAATCTTTCAGCCCCCCTTGACTCTACGGCGGAAAATAACGATTTGCACATGGCCATTTCCCCCTCCCTCTCATTTATTCATTTCATGGTCAAAATGGCGGCTCCAAGTGGCATTTTCGAGCCCACATTGAAGTGATTTCCCTTAAGTTTCAACTACATGCCCAGGTCCGACCCGGCGATACGGTGTACCGGTGCCGGGGATCAGCCTTCAACCGGAATACCGCAACTCTCCACCTTGCCCCCGGCCTCCCTCTGGGCCTTGATCTTCAGGCAGGTATGCTCGCCACCGCAGAGAATATCCTCGCAGGACACACAGCACAGATCGGTGATCTCCTCACGGGGGCAGAGATTCGCAGGGCTTTCGTCAACTCCGCCCTTGGCCGGGCAAATATATTTCGCCATTTCACAACTCCTTGATGAATGGATTTCGAAGGGAACCCTCACTTCCCGCGCATTGTAGTCCATCGATGTTTTACTGTCCATGGGTTGTTTGTGACCTACGGACCTACGGGACCTACGGAGACGTAGTTGCGTTGTTGCATTCCAAGTAATAAGGGGCCGCTGTTTAATTTTATAAATTCACGCCCAACGCTTGTCGCAAATCCGGCTCTTGCCGAAGAATCCGCTCACCTCGTGCTGCCGCATGAGAAACACCGCCCGGGGTAAATGCAAGGGCCTTCGCCACGTCGACCCCTGTCAGACCCAACTCCCGGACTGCAACATGACAGATCACCGATCTTGCCCGGACAAGAGCCCGCTCTTTGCCCGACTTTCTCAGGCGCGACTCTTCGATACCGAAGTAG
>Ga0209919_1001182_pt1 | contig 12936 bp, 13 predicted proteins | sample SalPon2A_C_D2_MG_FD_185721 | JGI IMG/M metagenome (GOLD analysis project Ga0209919, IMG submission 185721) | Soil microbial communities from South San Francisco under conditions of wetland restoration - Salt Pond MetaG R2A_C_D2_MG (SPAdes)... | ecosystem: Environmental > Terrestrial > Soil >... | reverse complement strand
GCGGCGAGGACGCGTCTCCGGGAACCCTGGTCAGTGAGCTGCGCCGCCGGGTTGCCCGCAACGATCCCCTGGCGGTCGACGTGGCGAAACAGTTGCAGGGGCATGCTGGCCTCGACAGGGCTGCCGGTCCTCGCTTGGCGGCCCTGGCGGAGCAGCTGGCAGTGTTTGATTTCGAGCTGGCGGCGCCCATCATGGCTGAGCTGGTGGGGCTGCTCGGGGGGACCGGGGACGGGGGCGGGCATGGCTGAACTGACGGAGAAGCCCACTATCCTGATCGTGGATGACGAACCGGTCAATATCCGGGTGCTGGTGGATCTGCTCAAGGACGCGTACCAGCTGCGCATCGCCACCAACGGAGAGATCGCCCTGGCGATTGCCCGCTCCGACGAGCCGCCCGACCTGATCCTGCTGGATGTCGTCATGCCCGGCATCGACGGCTTCGAGGTCTGCAGGCGCCTCAAGGCCGACAACCGCACGGCCCGGATACCGGTCATCTTCATCACCGGCAATAGCGACGAACAGGACGAGATTCATGCCTTCCGGGCCGGTGCTGTCGACTATGTCACCAAGCCGTTCAGGCCGGTCATTGTCAAGGCCCGCGTCCAGACCCATGCCGAGCTGAAACACTGCCGGGACATCCTCGAACGCCAGTCCTACAGCGACAGCCTGACCGGGATTGCCAACCGGCGCCATTTCGAGGATAACCTCCCCAGGATGTGGAACTTCGCCTGCCGGGAGCAGACTCCCATGGCCTGCATCATGATCGATATCGACGACTTCAAGAAATACAACGACCTCTATGGGCACCAGGCGGGCGACGCCTGTATCAAGCGGGTCGCCTCGGTCCTCAATGCCCTGGTCAGGCGCAGGGTCGACCTGTTGACCCGCTATGGCGGCGAGGAATTCTGCTGCCTGCTGCCGAACGCCGACCTGGCGTGCGCCCGACAGTTCGCCGAACGGTTCCGCCAAGCGGTACTGGAGCTTGGTATCACCCACGAGGGGTCCAGCACCGGCGCCGTGGTCTCGATCAGCCAGGGAATTGCCGTGCTGGCCGCGGCATCCCACACCCTGACGCCGGACCTTTTGATCAAGAACGCCGATATGGCGCTCTACGAAGCGAAGAGAACGGGGCGCAACTGCTTCCGCCAGCGCGAGATGGCCGGCGAAACGGCCAGCGCACAACATCCGCAGACCGGCTCCTAGTTTTCAAAACCAACCCCTCTTCCGTGTCGGGATGGACACGCAACAGTTCACGGACCGTACCGACCAGTCCATCGCCAGAAGAGGGTTAGGGGGACGTTGTTGAGGAATCCACATCCCAGCTCAACACGGTCATCGTCATGATCAGATGCTCCAGCTTAAACCCCTCCTGCGACCCGACCATGATCACTGTCATCTTCGGCCGGGTCACCCCCAACACTTCGGCCGTCTCCTTTTGGGTCATGTGGCCCCAGGAATTGAGCTGCACGATCAGGGGGGCAATCCACGCCCTGGTCCGTACCTAAGGGACATGCCTGCCAAATAGCACATATTCGGCTCCTGTCATTGGCAACCCGGCAGCTTTCAATATTTCAGATTCGCTTTCCATTTCATCTTCCGGAGATTTGATCATCTCGACGTGGCCAGAAGCCGACCCCTGTCGCCCAACAGCCATCCCATGATAGACTTTAGAAATATCTTCCCTCTAAAGGTGTCCCGATGATTCGACTGCCACAGTTGTTACTCGGTCTGCTGCTCGTTGCCCTGTCCGCCCTCCCTGCCCGTGCCCTGGTGTCGGAAGGGCGCGCCGGTGTAGCCTATACGAATCACATCTTCTTTCTGCAGCAGAAGACGGTCGAGGACGGTCGCGTCGTGGCGGCCTCGCTCGCCTTCGGCGATCCCCGCAGCAACGCCGAACTGTGTCGCAACAGCTTCGATGTGTTCGGCGGGCTGGAACTGTTCCGCGGGATCCCCGAACGCAGCTGGGTGCTGGTCGCCTTCACCCTGCAGAGCATCCTGATCGCTGACGGATTCGTCGGCGACGCCGATGTCACCCGAGTGACCCCCTGCGACGATCACGATGCCTGCACAAGGCTGGCGCAGCTGCACGCCGCGCAGCAGCCGCAATCCGCGACCGCGGCACCGAAGACGAGCCGCCGCAAAGCCAATTTCGAGGATTTCGTCAGGGACCTCAATACCGGGCGCAGCCTGATCAAAGCGGCCCGCTGTCGCGGCTGCCATCGGCTGGAGGGGTTCGGCGCCGACCACGCGCCGAGCCTGGAGTGGAAACGCGCTAAGTATGTCGCCGGCTGGCTGCAGTCCTACCTGGAGCGACCCTACCGGATGCGGCCCGGCATGAGCGACCTGATGATGCTCGCCTACACCTCGCCGAATGCGCAGCCCAACCTGCAGCAGGTCGAGCTCGAGGCGGTGGCAGGATACCTGGTTCGGGTCGCCACCGGCAGTGCGCCTGACGAACGCTATCGCCGCGAGCAGTGGCAGGGCTACGATTGCTACGCCTGCCACAGCCGGCTCTACCGGCAACAACCACTGCGCTTCGAACCGACTCCGGTCCCGACTCCGTTGCGGGAGCGGGCGGCGAAAGTCGAGAGCTTCAAGACCTGCCTGACCTGCCATCCCTTCGGCGACGTGAAGACGACCGGGCCGCTGGAGATCGGTCACCCGAACGCTTTCGCCACCGACCTGCTGCTGGCTTTTGAAAAATTGCGCTCGGATTATCTGGCGGCCTTTTTGAGCCGGCCGTCCTACCTGGCGCCGGCAACCCGCATGCCCGACCTGGACTTGACCCCGGCCCAGGTTGCCGAGTTGGTCGCCCTGGCCGAAGAAATCAAGCGGGCGATCGCCGACGGCCGGTTGACGCCGCGCCATACCCCCTACCTGTTGCCGCCCGCCAAACGGAAATGATCCGGTCTGCCTGGGACGTTCTGGAATCTTTCGGTGGAGGCGATGATTTCGTCGCTAATCCTCCGTTGCCTCCTCCACCTCAAGCAGCTGCCAGACAGCAAAGCCGGCCTTCCGCATCCCCTCGGAGAGCTCCCGCCCGACCAGCCGACAGCCCGTCCGCTACGGATGGGTTTTGATCCCGACGTAGCTACGCACCAGGTTGGCCAGCGTCGCCTCCTTCAGGACGATCTCCTCTCCCGAGTGAAGTCTGATGGTGGCGCGCAGGTGCCGGTGCCCCGGCGGCAGGAGAGCTGAAAAGGGGACAGATTTATTTTCAATCTGTCCCCTTGATTTATTCGGATAGCCCACCAGGGCAGGAATCAGATCCTAAGGATCAGCTCACTGGCAGACCGACTGCTTGACTACGATCCCGTAGTGCTTCATAAGCTCGGCATATTTGCCGTTATGGCACATGTCGGAGATCGCCTGGTTGAACTGATCGCGAAGCTTGCTGTCCTTGAAACCGGCCTTGAAGTTGGTCACCGGATCGAAGATGGCGAAGAAGCGCGCCTGACTGAGGTCGTACCCCAGCTGCTTGCTCAGGTGGACGAAGATGCTGTAATCGATGATGATGACGTTGTCTTTGCCTTTCCAGAACTCTTTCACTTGCTCGGTCTGATCGGCAACCTCGAGGTAGTTCTTCCGCTCCGGCGCCTGCGGCGCATACTGCGCCTCGAACTCCTTGCCGAGCTCCAGATAGGCGTTTTCCCAGGTCAGCACCTTATGCCCGCGCAGATCGGCAACACTCTTGATGTCCAGCTTGTCGCTGCGTTTGGCGATTGCATAGTTTGCGAAGGTGATGAAGTCTTTCGAGTAGAACACCCCGGAATCGTCCGCCTGTACTCCGACCGAGACATCGGCCATCTTTTTCGGGATCGCGACCTGCAACTGTTCGTAGGGGAGCTGGGCAATCACCAGCTTGTGGCCGGCCAGGGCCTGGTGCAGGATGTCGATCTCCAGCCCAGAGACGGCATGGTTCATGACGTAGGGCGGGATATCGAGGGAAATGGTCACCCGAAGGGCGGATTGGTCAGCTGCCAGGACCGGCAGGCAGCAGCCGGCAACCAGCAGCAGGATAGCGAAGATGGGTTTCATGGCGGTTCTCCTTTGCGGACGTGGCACAAACGTTCTGCTTTACTCTAGCGCAAAATCCTCCCGGGGCCAGTGCCGGGCGAAGATAACCAACCCTCCGATTCGCTCTCGTAAGCAACAGAGGTTGATTACGATACGACTCCGTCAAAGCCGCAAACCAGCCATGGCCGTTTGACAGCGCCACAACGACGGCTAATGTTGATTATATAAGCGGCTCCAGAGCGCTTTTCCGCCGATAGCAAATCAGGTTACGGGCCTTGAGCATAGTGGTAAATTGAGCGACCACCGGTCTCCCGGCATGAAGCCGTCCGGAGCAGGGTGGTCGGGGAGGTAGCCATGCTTGACGTGCGTCGAGTCCTGTCCTTTTCCATTCTGTCCGCTTTCTTCCTCCTGCTGACGGGTTGTGCCTTCGGCACCCGACAGCCGACCCTGACCTACCCGCCCAAGGCCGAGTCAGGGGAAACCGGGGTCGCCCACGCGGCGAGCGCCCCGGCAGCGAAACCGGTTACGATCGTCCTCAGGAAGTTCACCGACCAGCGGTCGGACCGGAAGGTCGTGGGGACGGTCCGCAACGGCTTCGGGATGAAGACCGCCGACGTCGTCCCGACCAACGATGTCGCCGACTGGGTGACCGAGGCGATCCGCAGCGAGCTGCAGAGCTCGGGCTACACCGTGCTCGATGGCGCTGCCGAGACCGATCCCGGCAGCGCGGTGGTCTCCGGGGAGATCCTGAACGTCTATTGCGACATGTACCTCAGCTACACGGGGCAGGTTTCACTGCTGGCGCGGGTGAGCCGGGGCGAGAAGGAACTGTTCAACAGGCACTATGCCGGAGAGGGCTCGACCGGCCTGGCCTGGGCCGGGACCGCGGATTCCTATAACCAGTCGCTGGCCCTGGCCCTGGCAGAGGCCCTGCACAAGTTCGTGCCCGAGCTGAACCAGCAGCTGGCGATGGAATAGCAGCGGGCCCGGGCGGCGGCCGAAGCCGTCCCGACCTGAAAGCGAGGGGACGTACCGGATTGTCTGAGAACACAGGAACCGCCTAGAGTTCCTCCAGCAGCTGCCAGATCGCAAAGCCGTCCTTCCGCTCCGTCTCGGAGAGCTCCCGGCCGACCAGGCGACAACTCACTTTTTGCGGATGGGTCTTGACCCCGACGTAGGCACGCACCAGGTTGGCGACCGTCGCCTCCTGCAGGACGATCTCCGCCCCCGAGTGCAGCCTGATAGTGGCGCGCAGGTGCCGGTGCCCGGTTGGCTGCGCGAGGACGATTTCGGCGATATCGGCATTGGCCAGGATCTGTTGCTGGTTATTCATGACGGCTTCCTTCCATAACTCTTCCGACGCCCCTTCCTGCGGCGTCTTTGGGTCAGGTCTTACATGGCCACTTTTTTTGCGACGGCAAGCCCTGGCTCCCGTTCCCCGGACATGGGCCGGCCCGGAAGATCCGTTTCACTCCGGCAACAGGCCGTCACTTCCGTCCTTAAGCCCGACGCCGGTCAGCCGCAGGCGCCGCGCCCGCGCCATCAGCTGCACCAGGGCGTGCGCCGCTTCCTGGTAGCCAAGCCCTTCGGGGCGGATGTTGGAGATGCAGTTGCGTTCGGCGTCGCTACGCCCCGGCCGGGGCGCGTAGGTGAGGTAGATCCCCAGGCTGTCGGCGGCGCTGAGCCCCGGCCGCTCGCCGATCAGAATCGCCAGCTGCTCGGCGCCGAGCAGCGCGCCGATCTCGTCGCCGAGCGCAACCCGCGCTTGTTCGGCGACCAGCACCGGCGCCAGCCGCCACCCCGCCTGCGTCAGTGCCGGCCAGACGAGATCGAGGACGGCGACGGCATGACGGTGAATCGCCAGGGGGGAGAGGCCGTCGGCTACGACGAAGGCGGCATCGTAACCGCTGCCGTCCCCGGCGGCAAATTTCGCCAGGGCCGACCGCGAGGGGGCATCGAGCCGGCGGCCCAGGTCGGGGCGCCGCAGGTAGACGCCGCGGCTCTCCGCCTCGCTGTGGACCCGCTGGACGGACCGGCCACTCCCCTGCAACCGGCGCTGAACCTCCGCGGCGTCGAAAGCCAGCTGCACCGCGTCGCGGGCCCGAGCGTGGGCGAGCTGGAACTCCAGCTGCGGCGCCGTCGGCAGGCTGCCTCCGGTGCGACCGAGGGCGATCCGCGCAGCGCTGAGTTGGCGCAGCTTCGCCCAGGGATCGGCGACCACCGGTGATTGTTTCGTGAGCGCCTTTTTGTCGCTCATCCCTGCTCCTCCGGCAGCAACCCTTCCAGCAGCCGGTGGCGTTCCCCCACCGCCAAGAGCCGCGTCTCGCGCATCACCCCCATCGTCTCCAGCCAGGCCGCGAACTCGGGGGCGGGGCGCAGGCCGAGCACCTGACGCAGGTAGAGGGCGTCGTGGAAGGAGGTGCTCTGGTAGTGGAGCATGACGTCGTCCGCCCCCGGCACCCCCATCAGGTAGTTGCAGCCCGCCACCCCGAGCAGGGTCATCAGGGTGTCCATGTCGTCCTGGTCGGCCTCGGCGTGGTTGGTGTAGCAGACGTCGCAGCCCATCGGGAGGCCGAGCAGCTTGCCGCAGAAATGGTCCTCCAGCCCGGCGCGCACGATCTGCTTGCCGTCGTAGAGGTACTCCGGGCCGATGAAGCCGACCACCGTGTTCACCAGCAGCGGCGAGAAATGGCGGGCGACGCCGTAGGCCCTGGCCTCGCAGGTCTGCTGGTCGACTCCGAAATGGGCGTTCGCCGACAGGGCGCTTCCCTGGCCGGTCTCGAAATACATCAGATTGTCCCCGACAGTGCCGCGCCCCAGCGTCAGCGCCGCTTGGCGCGCCTCCTCCAGCAGTTTGAGCGAGATGCCGAAGCTGCGGTTGGCGGCCTCGGTGCCGGCGATCGACTGGAAGACCAGGTCGACCGGCGCTCCGGCCTCGATGGCGGCAAGGGTGGTGGTAACGTGCGCCAGCACGCAGGACTGGGTCGGGATGTCGAAGCGGCAGCGCAGCTCGTCGATCAACGCCAACAGGGCACAGGCCTTCTGCAGGCTGTCGGAGACCGGATTGACGCCGATCACCGCATCTCCGGCGCCGTAGAGCAGCCCGTCGAGGATGGAAACGGCGATGCTGCGCGGGTCGTCGGTCGGATCGTTCGGCTGCAGACGGACCGAGAGGCGTCCCGGCAGGCCGATGGTGTCACGGAAGGCGGTGACCACCCGACACTTCTTCCCGACCAGGATCAGGTCCTGGTTGCGCATCAGCTTGGAGACCGCCGCCGCCATCTCCGGCGTCAGCCCCGGGGCGAGGGCAGACAGGGCGGCCTCATCCGTTTCGTAGCCGAGCAGCCAGTTGCGAAAGTCGCCGACGGTGAAGGAACTCACCGCCGCAAAGGCGGCCGGATCGTGGGAGTCGAGAATCAGGCGGGTGACCTCGTCCTCCTCGTAGGGGACGAGCGGCTCTGCGAGGAAGGTCTTGAGCGGCAGCTCGGCCAGACAGAGCTGCGCGGCGACGCGCTCTTCCAGGCTCTCGGCCGCGAGCCCTGCCAGTTCGTCGCCCGAGCGCGCCGGACTCGCCTTGGCCAGCAGGCATTTCAGGCTGTCGAAAACATAGCGACGCTGACCGAGGGTCTGGTGGAAGAGCGACATGGGCACACACCTTTCGCGGGCCTCTAGAGAAATGGCTGACGGAAAAATTATACCGCAGTTGAGTCGGGTGGTTGAATCGTCGCCAGATTTTGGGACACCTTCAGCGACAAAAAAGCCCCGACCAACCGGCCGGGGCTTTTTTGTCGCCTCCTGCTTGACTTGAACTGTTTTACTCTATGACTTCAACCGCGAAATGTCTGCTCGAGCCGAGCAGTCTGCTCCGGGTGTTTCTTGTCGATCTCGAAGATCACGGTTTCGCCGTTCGGGCCGGCCCCGATCAGGGTCCGGGCGTAGGGGATGTGGCCGTGGGCAACGAACTTGGCGCGGCTCGCTTCGCTGCCGAGAATGTAGATCCGGCCATTGTGCTTGTAGACGTAATAATCCTGGTCCTGCCGCAGCGGAAACGGGCGGGCGGCAAAGGCCTGCTCGAGCCGGTCGGTCTGCTCCGGGTGTTTCTTGTCGATCTCGAAGACCAGGGTTTCGCCGTTCGGGCCGGCACCGATCTGGGTGCGGGCATAGGGGATGTGGCCGTGGGCGATGAACTTGGCGCGGCTCGCCTCGCTGCCGACGACATAGATGCGTCCGTTGTGGCCGAACACGAAATAGTTGTCCGCCTGGTCGAGCGGGTAGGGGCGCGCCATGAAGGTCTGCATGATCCGTTCGGTCAGCGCCGGGTCCTTCTTGGCCACTTCGAAGATCACCGTCTCGCCGCGCGGACCGGCGCCAAGCAGGGTCTTGGTCAAGGCCGGATGAACGTGTTCGGCAAACGACCGGTTGGTCTGTTCCTGGCCGAGGACGTAGATCCGTCCGGCTTTTTCCCAGACGAAATACTGGTTGTCCACCATGTCGACCAGCCCTTTCGGCATGACCTGCTCCGTCATGACCTGGTCCTGAGCCACCTTCGATTGATCGTGGGTTGCGGCGCAACCGGTCGCGAGTAACAGGGCTGCAAAGACAGCCACAAAACAAATACGCATCGTAAAGCCTCCTATTTGAATGAGAAGGTCAATGATTAGCGGTGCCGCATAAGGTTTCGGTCAGGAAACGGTTAGAAACCTGTGAGAAGCGATAAAACCGGCTTGACCTTTGACGCCAACATGTCTACCATTTGCCATACTATATCAAATGGTAGCATTACGAGGTGAACATGGCCCAACTGACCCAGCGCCAGCAACAGGTGCTCGACTTCATCAACGACTACGCACAGCGGCACGGCTCGCCGCCGACCCTGCGCGAGATCTCCGCCCACATCGGCACCAGCGGCACGGTCAGCGCCCTGCGCCACGTCGAGGCGCTGGAGCGCAAGGGCTGCCTGCAGCGCCGCGAGGGACGCTCGCGGGGGATCGTCCTCCCCGGCCGGGAACGCCAGCAGTTGGTGCCGGTGCTCGGCCGGGTCCAGGCCGGCCTGCCGCGTCTGGCGATTGAAGAGGTCGAGGAGACCCTGGCGGTCGATCCTTCCTGGGTACGCGGCGGCGACTGTTTCTTCCTCCGCGTGCAGGGGGACTCGATGATCGAGGCGCATATCCTTCCCGGCGACCTGGCGCTGATCCGCCGCCAGGCCCAGGCCGACAACGGCGACATCGTCGTCGCCCTGGTCGACGGCGAGGCGACCCTCAAACGCTTTTACCACGAGGGGGAGCAGATCCGTCTGCAGCCGGAGAACTCCGCCATGGCGCCGCTCATCATCCGGCAGGACGAGGCCGAAACCCTGATTGTCGGCAAGCTGCTGCGCACGGTGCGGAGCTACGAAAAATGACGATGACGCAAAAACTCACCTGCTGCGGGAGGCAGCCGGAATGAGCATGGTGCTGCGCGGGAAAAGAGTCCGGCTGGCGGCGATTTTCGAGCCTGGCAGGCCGATCAAACCGGTCTGGTTCGAGCTCAACCGCCGCCAGCACAGAGTGCTGCAGACCACCTACCAGTGGCAGGACCGGGTCGGCGACGCCGAGCTGTTGCATTTTACCGTCAGCGACGGCGAGGCGCTGTTCGAGCTGATCTACAACCTCAAGGAGCAGCACTGGAGCGTTCACGCCCAGCGACCGGAGACGCCATGAACCGCCAGATCCTGCATCTCGACATGAACGCCTACTTCGCTTCGGTCGAACAACAGAACGACCCGACGCTGCGCGGCCAGCCGGTCGGCGTGATCGGCTCGAGCGGCCGCACCGTGGTCACCACCTGCTCCTACGAGGCGCGCGCCCGCGGGGTCAAAACCGGGATGAACGTCTGGCAGGCGAAGCAGTGCTGTCCGGAACTGATCCTGGTGGTCGGCGACAACCGCCGCTATACCGACACCTCGAAGCGGATCGTCGCCATGATGCGCGATTACACGCCGCTGGTCGAGGTGTTCAGCATCGACGAGGCGTTTCTCGACGTGACGAGTTCGCTGGCCCTGTTCGGCAGCGCCGAGCGGATCGCCTACCTGCTCAAGGCGCGCATCCGCCAGCAGTTCGGTCTGACCTGTTCGGTCGGCATCGCGCCGAACAAGCTGCTCGCCAAGCTCGCCTCCGACATGCAGAAGCCCGACGGCCTGACCATCATCCATCCCGAGCGGGTCGCGTCGCTGCTCGAAACCCTGCCGATCGACGAGCTCTGCGGCATCGGGCCACGGCTGACCCGGCAGCTCAACCGGCTCGGCATCCACAGCTGCGGACAGCTGAGTCGCTACCCGCTCAAATTTCTGCAAAAACGCTACGGCATCGTCGGCGCGAAGCTGCAACAGATGGCGCGGGGGATCGACGCCAGCCCGGTGGTCCCGGTCAAGGAGGAAGCGCCGGTCAAGAGCGTCGGCCACTCGATGACCCTGCGCGAGGATGTCTCCAGCCGCCGCGATATCGAGCGCTTCTTACTGCAGCTGGCGGAGATGGTCGGCAGGCGGGCGCGGCGTTACGGGGTGTCGGGGCGGACCGTGCACCTGCAGCTGCGGCTGGCCGATTTCGACACCAATCTCGGCCGCCAGAAGACCCTGCCCTGCCCCGTCAATCAGAGCGAAGACCTCTACCGGGCCGCACTGGAGATCTTTGACACGCTGCCGGTCGATCAGCCGATCCGCCTGCTCGGCATCTGCCTGTCGAACCTACAGCACCAGGCCGAGCAGTTGCCGCTGTTCGGCCCGGCGCAGCGCCAGTGGCGGATGACCACGGCGATGGACCTGGTCAACAACCGCTTCGGCGATGCCACCCTCAACTTTGCCAGCGTGCTGAATAACCGGGAAAAAGGCAGCCACGTCATCTCGCCGGCCTGGCGGCCGGAAGGGGTGCGCTGCGTCGACGTGCGCTGATATCAGGAGCGAGGAAAGCATCTCTGTCGCAGCTGTTTCGGCTTTTTGTCGGGGCGCAGGATGTTCGTATTCCGACTCCTGAGCCCCCGCCGTTTCTCAACCCCGGGACGCCGGTTTCGTCGTCACATGCAGCAACGTCAGGCCGAGCAGGGCGGCCACCAGGGAGCCACTCAGGATCCCGACCCGGTAGGCGACGAAGTAGTCGGCGCCGGTGTGCTCGAAAGCGAGCCCGCCGATGAACAGGCTCATGGTGAAGCCGATCCCGCACAGGACCGAAACCCCGAACAGCTGGGAGAAGTTCGCCTGCTCTGGCAGCCTGGCCAGGCCGAACCTGATGCTCAGCCAGGAGAAACCAAAGACCCCGACCAGCTTGCCAACCACCAAGCCGAGAAAGATCCCAAGCGCCACCGGTTCGAACAGGTTTCCGACCCCCATCCCCGCCAGGGAAAGGCCGGCGTTGGCAAAGGCGAAACCCGGCAGGATCATGTAGTTGACCCAGGGCTTCAGGTCATGTTCGAGCATCTCCAGGGGGCTGGGCTCCCCCTCCCGGCCGTGCAGCGGAATGGCGAAGGCGATCACCACGCCGGCGAGGGTCGCGTGCACCCCCGATTTGAGGACAAACACCCAGAGCAGGACGCCAACCGTAACATAGGGGGCAATAGCAGTGACCCGGAAACGATTGAGCAGTACCAGGAGCAGGATACTGAGAAAAGCCAGCAGCAGCATCGAGCCGGAGAGGTCGCCGCTGTAGAACAGGGCGATGATGACGATGGCACCGAGATCATCCATGATCGCCAGCGCCATCAGGAAGATTTTCAGCGAAGCGGGGACCCGGTCGCCGAGCAGCGCCAGCAGGCCAAGGGCGAAGGCAATGTCGGTCGCCGCCGGGATCGCCCAGCCGTCAAGGGCCAGCGGGTCGTTGCGGGTCACCGCGACGTAGACCAGCGCCGGGACCAGCATTCCGCCGGCAGCGGCGAGCCCGGGCAGCGCCATCTGCTCGCGGGATGCGAGCTGGCCGACGAGAAATTCACGTTTGACCTCCAAGCCAATCAGGAGGAAAAACAGCGCCATCAGGCCGTCGTTGATCCAGAGCAGCATCGGCTTGGCGATCTCGAGCGCCCCGACGCGGATTTCGATCGGCAGCTTGAGCAGGTCGTCGTACCAGGGGCGCAGGGGCGAGTTGGCCACCAGCATTGCCAGCAGGGTGGCGATGATCAGCAGGATCCCGCCGCTGGCCTCCTTGCCGACCAGTGATTTGATCAGATCGCGCATGCCATCTCCGTCTGCGTTCGGAAAAAAGTCGTTAGCGCCATTATACCCGATTCCTGGCCGGGCGCAGTCGGCCGGCGGTCTACCTAGCTGTTTTTTCTGCGGACTTTGCAACCAGCCCTTCCCTTCGCGCGGTCGGTCTGGTAATTTTAAACCAACATTAATCCTCCTTGCCACGCCGGGCCATGAAATGACCGATATGCCTGCCAAAGCCGAGTTCCGCTGCCTGCCACAACCCGACGGCTCCCTGTTGGTCCGGCTGAGCGGGGACTGGCGCTTTGCCAACCAGCCTCCCCCGGCCGAGCAGCTGACCAAAACCCTCGAAACCCAAGCCACCAAACCCACCGGCCTGGTGCTCGACGGCGAGGGGCTGCAGGAGTGGGACTCGGCGCTGATCATCTTTCTGCTCGGCCTGCAGCAGTATGGCAAAGACCGGGAACTCACCCCTGACTGCAGCCGCCTGCCCCAGGGTCTGCAGCGGCTGCTGCAGCTGGCGACCGCGGTGCCGAAGCATCGCGAGCCGCGGCGGCGGGTGCTTGGCATCCCGATCCTGACCAAGGTCGGCAACCTGACCATCGAACTGCACCAGACCTGGCGCGACTCGCTGACCTTTCTCGGCGAAACCTGCATCTCGTTCGGCAATCTGCTGCGCGGCCGGGCCCGCTTCCGCCCCACCGACCTGGTCACCCTGCTCGAGCAATGCGGGGCCCAGGCGTTGCCGATCG
>Ga0209919_1001175_pt1 | contig 12968 bp, 12 predicted proteins | sample SalPon2A_C_D2_MG_FD_185721 | JGI IMG/M metagenome (GOLD analysis project Ga0209919, IMG submission 185721) | Soil microbial communities from South San Francisco under conditions of wetland restoration - Salt Pond MetaG R2A_C_D2_MG (SPAdes)... | ecosystem: Environmental > Terrestrial > Soil >... | reverse complement strand
AATTACGCCCAACTTCGTCGCCTGCGCAATGGTACTGTAGTATTCAAACAGACCGTCGTCGTTGGCATGCGTAAAATAGGGAGGCAGAACCAGCACTCCATCGGCGCCGTAAGCTTCCGCGGCTTGTGCCAGGTCGCGAGCAATCGGCACAGTGAATCCCACGCCCACGAGAACCGGCTTCCGGCCCTTGACCTCTTCCACCGCCGCCCGTCCGATCACCTTGTGTTCTTCGGGCGAGAGGGCATAGATTTCGCCGTTGCCGGCCAGCGGAACTACCACCTCGCAGTGTTCGGCCAAGAATGCCGCGTTCTGCCGCAGCGCCTCCATGTCAACGCTCAAGTCTTCACGGAACGGCGTCACGCCAAACCCTACAATTCCCTCGAGCGCCGATTTCAACTCCTCGCTTCCAAGTGACATCTGAAGCCTCCGGACCGATAAGATTCACTTAACATCTAAGATTGCATTTTCAGGCGCAAAAAATAAACCCCCAAATCTTCGCGTTGCCACTGCGGTCTTCGACCGAGGTAAAGAACTCGACACCAGGATCGCGTCAACCACACGCCCGCCTGTTAATACTTTCCAAGCAAAGAGCATTCTATTACATTCAGATAAGGTAAGGTGATGCAGGAGGGATGGGAAGAGAGGTTATGTCAAAGAAACATCAGGCGACAGTTCAAAAACAATTTACGAGCACGGCTGAAGCGTTTTCAAAATTTGCCGTGCGTGATAGTCCGGAAATAATAGCCGAAAAAGTTCGCTTCCTGAAGCCGCAGCCCGGAATGGTTTATCTTGACGTCGCCTGTGGACCCGGAGCGCTGGTTCTGGCGATGGCTCCCGGACTTCGGCATGCCTACGGAATGGACCTGACCGGCGAAATGCTGCGCATGGCCCGGCATTTCCAGGCTGAAAAGCATCTCGCAAATGCAGCCTTCCTTTGCGGCGAAGGCGAGCGGATTCCCTGTCCCGACGGCACGTTCGATCTGGTGAGCTGCCAGTATGCCTTCCACCACATGCCCAAGCCGGAACTCATTCTGGCGGAGATGGTGCGCGTGGCTAAACCGGACGGCAGCGTTTTTGTGGATGACACGCTGGGGCCCGAGAGCGACGAAAAGTTCGAACTGCACAACCGCATTGAAGTGGTTCGCGATCCCTCCCACACGCGTTCGCTGCGGCTGACCACTTTCCTGAGCATGTTTGACAAGCTCGGGGTGGAGATTGTTTCCCAATCCTTCAGGCGCCACAAACGCTCTTTCAACCAGTGGATGCTGCGCGCAGGCCATCCGCCCGAAGACAAGCGTTACGTAGAAGCCCGCAGGCTGATTGAAAAATCCGCTTCAGGCAATAGGGCGGGCTTTTCACCGGAAGTCCAGGGTAACGACATCCAGATTGTCCATAACGAAGGGATGTTTCTCGTGGCCCGCCGCGGCGAGTCGTAACCCCCCGAACACCCTCAATCAAAGACCGCTGATGCTCCCCGCGCTTCCAGCTCTAAGAAACGGCCACTCGCCCTTCCGGCGGGCGCGGTAGAGGTAGGCCGCGGTGCCGACCAGAAATACTACAAGGGCGAACAGCAGCGCTCCGCGCGCTGAAGTTAACAGGATGTAGAGCCATCCAAACAGCGAAATGATACCGGGAATGGGATAGAACCACATTTTGAAAGGCCGCTCCATCTCCGGATGCTTGAAGCGCAGGATGAAGAAACCGACGGCCTGTGGCAGATATTGCAGCAGCACGCGCGTGGCCACCAGGCTGACGATCACCTCCGGCAGGCGCAGCAGGCTGAAGCCCGCGGCAATCACCCCCAGCGTGACCAGCGACACATGGGGAATGTCGTGCTTGGGATGCAGCTTGGCGAACGGCTTGAAAAAATTGCCATCGACCGCAGCGGCGTAAGGGATGCGCGAATAGCCCAGCAGCAGCGAGAATGCTGAGGCAAAGGCAATCCACAGCATGAGCAACGTCATCAACTCGCCCGCAAACCGTCCCTGAAGGTGCTGGATGTATTCCGAAGCGATAAATTGGCTGTGCTGCGCCTGACGCCAGGGAATCACGCTGAGGATGGATGTGTTCATCAGGATATAGACCACGGCCACCGCCCCGATGGAAAACAAAATGGCCAGTGGAATAATGCGCCCCGGCTCGCGAATCTCCTCCGCCAGGTAGCAGACGTTGTAGTAGCCAAAATAGTCGTAGAGTGCGTAAAGCGTGGCGTGACCCAGTCCCGCCCAGAAGATCACATTCAGATGGAAGGCGCCCGGCGGAAAATCAAAAATGCGCGAAGCGCTCAGGTGCGGCAGCCCGGAAACGATGATCCAGAAGCATCCGATCATCACGCCGCCCAGCATGATGACCGAGAGATTCCCGACCGTGCGAATCTTCCGGTAGAGCACCAGGATAAGCGCCAGAGGAACTATCGACGCGAAAATGCGAACTTCCCACGGCGTCATTCCCGGAACGAGGTAGTGGAAATAGTTGGCAAAGCCGATGCTGCCGCTGGCAACCGACAGTGGCGCGGAAAACATGACCTGCCACACCACCAGGAAAGAAAGCCAGCGGCCGGCGCCTCTTGGGCCGAAAGCTTCTCGGAGATAGTGGTAGCTTCCTCCGGCTTTGGGCATAGCGGCGCCCAGTTCCGCCCACACCAGGCCATCGCAGAAAGCCAGCCCGGCCCCCACCAGCCATCCCAGCATCGCCTGCGGCCCGCCCATGGTCGCCAGAAAAAGCGGAATGGTGATGAACGGACCGATCCCCACCATGTCGGTGATGGCAAGCGAGGTGGCGTGCAGAAACCCCAAGTCGCGCCGCAGGTGCGCCTTTTGTACAGGTTCAGCCATCATTCTTCCGGCAGCCAACTCAAACAGGCCGCCCGTGCGTTTTTTAGGGTAGCCCCCGCTGTCCTTCAAGGAAGCGAGGAAATCTGTTCAGGACTTTTCAAGTCTGGGATCGTTGCCCGGACTCCGGCCCCCTGGATGTTGCCTTGACTCCATGAGCCTCCGCAACAGGCAGCAACCCCTTCTTATGGCCGGCGGAGACTGTGCAGAATTTGGTTTTTCACCTGCGCCGGAGGCTTGCGCCCTTTTGAGCCGGAGAGCAGGAAATAAACGGACTGAGTGGCCTCGCGCAGGTGGTCCACGCAGTAAGGGCAGCCCCGTTCAAGGTGTTCCTTGACCGCGGACGTCTCCTTGGGCTTCAGCAAGCCCAGCAGGAACAGCTCATAAACATCGTCTAGATATCGGCACTCCATGTTCCCATCACAGCGCGCAGGCGGTGTCGCAAAAAGCGCAGCCCGGCGCGTAATTCATGCTCAATGCGGCCAGGTGGCTGCTCCGCCTTGCGGGAGATTTCTGTTTCTGGAAAGCCTTTCACAACCGCCATTTCCAGCAACTCGCTTTGAGGCTTGGGCAGTCGCCGGACCAGCTTCTCAAGAAGATGCCGCCGTTTTTCAACCTGGTCAATATCAGCGGGCTGTGGCATCCAGGAATTCACTTTCATCAACCATTGCAGGCGGGAATGGGCGGTGGTTCGCATGCCGCTTTGGGCACGCTGCCAGTCCACAGCCTTTGCTCGGGCCTCCAGCGCCAGCCAAACCCGGACGCTGCCGCCAGCCTGAATGCGTTTTGCGTCCCGCCACAGACGGGCAAAAACCTCTTTAAGGATATCCTGCGCGGCTTCGCGGTCCGTTACGATTTCGGTGATCAGCCCAAAGAGGCCGGGCGCAGTAAGGTCGTAGAGCTCGACCAGCGCGGATTCGTCATGCTGTGCGACCCCGTCCAGCAGTTCACGGAATGTAGGTTCCTGAGCCATGGATCCAACTCGCAGAGCCTGTGACAGAGGCGTAATTCGTTGGGGAATTTCTATTTTGCCACAATTCGGGAACGCTCGTTGGCCCGGCATTGACCTTTCGCTACCGAACCCGCGCGCCCAAGGTCAGAGAATCGGCCACTTGTTGTAGCTGCCAGTGGCGCCGGCTCACGCCCCCTTGATCATCCTGCCCGCTGCGTCCCACACGGCCGCCGTCTTGTTGAAATACGAATAGTTCGCCATGTGGCACGCGATGGCCGCGTTGTTGCCGAAAACCGGGCCTTCAACCGAAGGCCGCCGGGTCCTGACCGATTGAAAGAAATTCCACAGGTGCTCCCGGTCCTCATTGTAGCCAGGCGGCGTGTAATAGCTGGTGGCTTCAATCGCCTTCGCGGTGCCCGGCGCTGTTTTGTGCTCAGCCTCCCACTCCTCCACGTATTCAGCACGCATTTTGGGAGGATAGCTGGAGATGTAATAGCAGGGCGAATGGTCCTTCCCGTCCTGGTGTGACACGCTGAGTCCTCCACGGATTTCAATGGTTCCGCGGGTCCCCATGATGCGCACCACCTCACCCTCCTCGTTGTCCAGCGTCACGCGAATCATGCAGCGGAAGTTGGGGTATTCATAAACCGTCGACATCTGGTCAGGATAATCGCGCCCGTCGTCCCCCCACTGGAAAAGCCCGCCAACGGAGTAAGCGCGCTCTGGAGGCGCCGTCACACTCATAATGTAGTGGATCCCCGTCAGCGGGTGGACGTAAAGGTCGCCGGGGATGCCTTCGCCATAGTCACGAAACGCCCGCCAACGGGCGAAGCGTATGGGAGAAAAAGGATGTTTGGGGGCAGACCCTTGCCAGGTTTGCCAGTCGAGATTTTTGGGGGAAAGGCCGGGCGGCGGCGGATAGACCCAGGCGCCGCATGGACTGTTTCTGCCCATCGTGTCCTCAATCAGCCGGACATCGCCGATGGTTCCTGCGTCAATCAGTTCCTTGGCCTTGGCATAGATAATCGAACTGCGGCGCTGGCTGCCAATCTGCACGATGCGGTGATTCTTCTTTGCGGCATCGATGATGGGAAAGCCCTGTTTGACCTCATGCGTCATGGGCTTTTCGCAATAAATGTCTTTCCCGGCGTTGCAGGCATCTACGATGATGCGCTCATGCCAGTGGTCGGGCACCGCCGCCACGATGCAGTCAATATCTTTGTTTTCCAGCAATTCGTGGTAGCGCCGCGTGGTGGGAACTGTTTTGCCCGTTTCCCTTTCGATGATGGCGTTGGCCAGCGTGTGCCGGGCGTCGTATAGATCGCAGGCCGCCACGCACTCGACCCCGGGAAGCCGGATGGAAGTTCCCAGCAGCCCGGAACCCTGCATGCCAATGCCCACCATACCGAAGCGCAGCGTGTCGCTGGGCGGCACGGGCCTGGCGGCAGCCGCGAGGTTCTCAGCTTCAAGCAATACAGACTTGCCGACCAACGCGGCACCCGCCGCCGTAGAGGTTCGTCGCATAAAGTCCCTCCGCGTTATCCCATCGATGCCCATGTCAAGACACCTCCCCTTTCGGCGATAAAACGTGGCCAATACGGGTTCCCGGAACCGGGGCTGCAAAGCAGGCCCCTCCGAGGGAATCTATCTCTTGGCGACCACTGCACTCATCCGCCCCCATGGCTGATTGATTACAACCCGGAACCCAGCGTTCGAAAGCCACTCCGCAACTTCGTCCGTCGAGAAGCGAAGCTTCCTGTAACAGCTCTTGAGCAAATGCCATCCGCTTTTCTCGCGCACGTGTATCAGGTCGTAGACAGTGACGGCCCCGGAGTCAAATTCCAGGAAACAGGTCATGATCCGGTCCGCATCGCTATGGACTGGAATAAACCGACCCGTACCCTGAAGTTCGGTCGATAGATCGCGAAAGGTGAGTACGAGTGAGCCCCCAGGTTTGAGCACGCTATGGGCGCCCGCAAAGAACTGCTGAATCGAGTGGCGGTCAGGCAAGTGAGTCAGAGTATCGCCCATGCAGGCAATCACGCTCGCCTCACTGGAGCCGACCTTACTGCTGAGGTTTATCAGGTCGCCACAAATCGTCGCGATATCTCGCCCTCCTCGGTTCCGCTCGAGTTCCTGCAACAAGGTTTCACTGATGTCAATGGCAATCACCGGAGAGAAGCCGAGGTCTGCAAGTGCAATCGCCTGGAAACCCGAGCCTGAACCAGCATCAACAGCCAAGCCGGAATAAACGCCGTCACTATGACCACGAAGAAGCTGTTTCAGGAGTTGCCGCTGCTCGCTGGCCTTGGCATCAAAGGAAGTTCCAAACATCCATGTGTAATTCGGCGCAAGCAGTGATTCGTAGTGACGCCTGACCTCATCCACGCGGAGTTTAGCCATCGATTCGGGTTTCTCGGTCGGCATTATTCAGTTTTCCAGCCAGAGTTCAAAATGAATTCCCCAGATCCGGTTATCCAACTCCCTTTTCCGCAAGCCAGAGCCCCCTGGACGAAGATCCCGAATTCGAGATTCAGCCGGCCATTCTACGTTCGGACCGTTTTGGCCTGCTCATCCCACACGGCCTCGGCCTTGTTGAAATAGGAATGGTTGGCCATGTGGCACGCAATCGCCGTCCAGTTGCCGAAATGTTGGTCTTCGTTCGTATCCGACCGGGTCCTCACCGCGGTGAGGAAGTTTTCCATGTGAGCCAGGTCCTCATCATAATGGTCAGGCACACGGAAGGTTTGGGACTGTTCGACGGCGGTCAGCGAGCTGAGCGGCGGCGCGGGATGGGCTTTCTTCCATTTAGCCCAGTATTCCTCGCGCAGCTTTCTGGGCCAGCCGTTCACCGAGTACCGCTCCGGCCGAGGGCGCGTGTCCTCCGGAATAAAGGTCACGGCCTCCTCGCTGTGAAACTCCAGTGTACCTTTAGTCCCGTAAATGCGCGTGCCGCCTCCCTGGGAAGAGTTGTTCAGAGTGCAGTGGACGGCAATCGTCATGCCGGGGAAAGAATAAAGGGTCCGAATCACGTCCGGCTCGTCGCGGCCATCTTTGTAGTGATAGAGGCCGCCGTTGGCCACGGCTTTTTGAGGAGGCCCCTGAAGTCCCAGCACAGTATAGAGTCCGGTCAGGATGTGGACGTAGAGGTCGCCCGGCAGACCTTCGCCGTAATCCGAATAACCCCGCCACCGGAAGAAGCGCTTAGCATTAAATGGTATCTTGGGTGCATCACCCAAAAAGCGTTGCCAGTCGATGGTTTGGGGGCTGGCGTCCGGCGGAATCGGATAGACCCAGGCGCCGCTGGGGTCATCCCGGTCGATCCATCCTTCCGCTGATGTAATCTGTCCCAGGGCCCCGCTTTCAACAATCTCCCGCGCTTTGTGGAACACCACGTTGCTGCGCCGCTGGCTGCCCACCTGCATCCTGCGGTTATACTTTCGCACGGCCTTGATAATCTTGAAGCCTTCCTCCACTTTATGCGTCATCGGCTTTTCGCAATAAACGTCTTTGCCGGCCGCGCAGGCATCTTCCACAATTTTGGAGTGCCAGTGGTCCATGGTGGCCACGATGACGAAGTCGATGTCCTTGCGGTCGAGAATTCTGCGGTAGTCTTTGGTGGTATCGAGCTTCTTGCCGGCGTGCTCCTGGGCAGCAATCAGCCGGCCGTCGTAAAGGTCGGAGACGGCCACCATCTCAACTCCAGGGGCGCGCAGCGCGGTGGACAGATCAGTGCATCCCCGCACGCCTGTGCCGATGGAAGCAAATCTGAGCCTGTCCGAGGGTGGCACGGGCCGGGGTGACGCCATCGCCTGCGCGGGTTCCAGCAACGTCACGTTCGCCGCTGAACCAACTGCGGCAGCCCCCGCTCCCACTTTCATAAAGTCTCGACGTGTCATCGAATCTTTGGCCATGAACCCCCACCCTCCTTGCGAAAGTCTGCAAACAAAATCGAAATATTTCGGTTAACGGGCAAGTTTGACAGAAACCCACGCGAAGTGAAAGCCCTTTGTTTGCCAAAGCCCGGCACGAATTGCAATTCCGCAGTGGGTGGGTTGCCCTCTGATGCACGCGCATTCATGCCTGGCTGAGAAGCAAACCCTTCATTCGCACACTGGCTCCCAATCTTATGATTTGCTCAACGAGGCCAGCTTCCTGAGCGGTTCGCCAGTGACCCGCATCGTGGACCACTCATCCATCACACGCGCACCCAGCGCCTTGTAAAACTCCAGCGCCGGAGTGTTCCAGTTCAGCACCTGCCATTCAAACCGGCCGCAACCTTCTTCAACCGCAATCTTCGCCAGGTGCGTCAGCAGTCCTTTGCCGATTCCCCTGCCGCGGAACGCGGGCCGCACAAACAGATCCTCAAGATAGAGCCCGGCTCGCCCCAGCCATGTGGAGTAGTTATAAAAAAAGAGCGCAAAGCCGGCCGCATCGCCATCCCACTCGGCAATGACGACGCGAAACTTCGGATTGGCAGAAAATCCGTCGCGCAGGATGTCTTCTTCCGTGGCCACGGCCTTGTCCGGCTCCTTTTCATACTCCGCCAGCTCGCGGATGAGCTGGACAATCAGCGGAATGTCTTTGGCCTCTGCCGGACGAATGTGAAGCATTGAAAAACCCCCGAAGCATCTTACCTGAATCACTGAGAAATTGAGAAAGGGCGATTGAACCCGCGCTTTGCCTGCGTTACTCTGAGGCAGCAGCATTGCAGGATCTCCAAACAAGACGCGGCACACATCAGGCTGAATTTCCCGGCTGGAGAAACAGCGCATGCACGGCGAATACGGGCGCGTGGTGGCCCCACGCTTTCTGATGACAGTGATTCATGCGGCGGCTGTTGCGGCAACCGGCTGGCTGCTGCTGGGCGGGGGTCTGGAAATCCTTTGGGCGCACTGGGGAACCGGCTGGAGCCTGGCATCTCCCATTCGCAGATGGCTGCTGTTTAGTGCGGCACTCATCTACTTTCTGCGTGTGCTGATTACAACCTTCGTCACACTCAAGCGCAAAATGGGTTGGGGCGAGGCCGTGCTGATCGCCGTCTGGGTCCTGGTGATCGACTTGCTTTTCGCCCTGCTGGGCGGGGCCAATCCTAGCGCCGCGGGCTTTGTCACCGCACTCGGCGTGGTGCTTTATGCCGTGGGGTCCTGGCTCAACACCGGCTCGGAACTGCAGAGAAAATGGTGGAAGGAACGTCCGGAAAACGCAGGCCGTTTGTTTACGGGCGGCCTTTTCCGCTACGCCGTGCACATCAACTACTTTGGAGACGAGCTTCTCTTCACCGGATATGCTCTCATCACCGGCCGCGGCTGGACGCTGCTGATTCCTTTGCTGATGCTGGTCGGCTTCTTTTTTTTCAGCATTCCCGAGCTTGACCGGCACCTGCGGGCGCACTATGGCGCAGACTTCGACGCCTACGTTCGCCGCAGCCGCCGCTTTGTCCCGTTCCTTTATTGATTGTTGAATGATACGCTGCAACCGGCCTCAACCGTTGACACCGCGCCCCATCTGATATTAAATGGCGTCCTTACATATAAGGAGGCATCATCATGCTTACACGTCGTAATTTTCTTGGAGTACTGGGCGCAGCGGCCGCTGGAACCGCCCTGCCCATTCGTGACGCACTGGCGGCGGGGCGATTGGCCTGGCCGGGGCCCATCGGGCTTGAGATCTATACCGTTCGCGACAAATTTGCGAAAAATCCGACGGAAACCTTAAAGAAAGTCGCTGCCATCGGCTACAAGGAGGTTGAGGTCGGTCGTATCAACACCTGGGATAATCTGAAGCAGGAACTGCATGCCGCCGGCCTGACCGCGCCAAGCGGATATGTCAACCTGACCAAAACCCTTGATGAGTGGAAGAAGAAAGTGGGTGAGGCCCACAAATACGGCCTGCAATACATTGTGGTTGGCGACAACCCGGTCCTCACCGCTGCAGGCTGGCACCGGCGCGCCGAATTCTTCAATAAATGCGGCGAGGTTGCAAAGCAGGCGGGAATCCAGTTCTGTTACCACGCCCATTTCCACGAATTCGCCAAGATAGATGGCACCACCGGCTATGACATCCTGCTCAAGAACTGCAGCCCCAGGCATTTGAAAATGGAGATGGATATCTTCTGGGTGACCTATGCCGGGGCCGACCCGCTCCATTACTGGCGGCTCTATCCCGGGCGGTTTCCTCTGCTGCACATCAAGGATATGCGCAAGGGTGTCAAGATCCACCCGCAGCAGGACCCCCCTGCCGGAGGTCCCAACCCCTTTGCACCTGTGGGACGGGGACGCATTGACTGGAAGCGAATTTTCGCCCACGTCCACGAGGCAGGAGCCAAACACATCTTTGTCGAGCAGGATAAGTGCAACCTGCCGGAGTACCAGGCCATCCGGATCAGTTACAACTATCTTCGCCATCTCCGGCTGGGCTGAGTGGTGCAGCGCAGCGGCTCGATGTCGTCAAATACCTCTTTCCAGGTCTCCGGGAAAGGGATGGTCAGGCGCGGCCGTGGCAGCCAGGGCAACATGCCGCAAGCTCGCGCCTGATCGGTTTGAACGATTTGAGGGTTCTATAAAATGGAGGGGAGGATTAGTTGTTCAGAGGCGTGAAGGCCTGTGGATTGGCCTGGCTGATGAGTGAGTGGTGCTGATGAGGATAGGACAGCACCTGGATCCGCACGGGAGTCACTCCCTGCCGCATGAAGCCCAGCCTCTTTGCAGCGGCCATGCTCACGTCCAACACGCGTTTGCCAACATACGGCCCGCGGTCGGTCACTTCCAAGTCCAGCTTGCGGCCGTTTAACAGGTTTGTGACCTTCACATGGGTTCCCAGCGGAAGATGCCGATGGGCGCAAGTCATGCCCTCCATGTTGAAAGGCCGCCCGCTGGCGGTGGGAAGTCCCTGGAATTCCGTTCCGTACCAGCTGGCCACGCCGAACTGTGTTTTTGCTGCCAGCGCCGAATTTGATTTGAGCATTTTCAGCTCCGGCGGTCTTGCTTCAGATCGAGCAGAAAGAACCACCAGGGCCGCTACTGCGCAGCCCATGACGAGGTTTCTCAATTTGTCCCTCCCTTCTACTTCTTCGTTCAGTCCCCCGCTGGCCAAGCTCTTAACTTGACCGAACCCATTCTTTCTGTTCGCGGGGGTGTGATACTTTTAGCCTAAAAAGGGTTGGAAGAGACTGTCAAGGCGAATTACCACCTGCACCTACCGGCCGGTTGGTCGTGCAGGCTGAGAGGTTTCTGCCGTTTGTGCACCGCTTCACTTCAGGATCAAAGTGAGCGGCCGGCCCTGGGCGTCGGAGGGCTGCGTCACGCCCAATGCTGCGGCCAGCGTTGATGCCAGGTCAATAGGCTGTGCGGGCCTGGTGTAGGTTCCGGGTTTAAACGCCTGTCCCCAGAAAACCAGCGGCACCTGGGCGTCATAATTCCACGGAGTGCCGTGACTGGTTCCGGTCATCTTATTCGTGATAACCGCAAAGGGTTGGGCAATCAAAAAGACATCTCCACTACGGGTTGGGTTATAACTGTTCTCCGCTTTGCGCGCCAACGGAGTGTGAGGAAGCTGTCCCGTCAGGAATTCCGTCCGCGTATAGGCCGCCCGGATAGTCGGGACCGACATTGCCGCCCGTGCCGCCACCGCCTGTGCGTGGGGAATATTGATGTGATGGCTTTCAAGCGCCGGGTGATTCAGGTTCAGGTAAAAATCGCCCGCGTCGGCCAGCCAGTCACCAGGTCCAAAGGCTTGGGCAAGCGCCTGCTCGACCGCCGCCTTGACGGCTTTCCTGTCCAGACGGCCAGGTCCCAGGTGGTGCTTCAGAATAAAGGCGGGGGTAGGCGCCACGCCGTGGTCTGCGGAAAGCGTAATCCAGACTTTATCGAGCCCCACAAGCTGGTCAACCTGCTTGAAAAAAGCCGCCAGATAACGGTCGGTTCGCAGTGTGGCGTCGGCAACTTCCGGGCTGTAGGGTCCGTAGCCATGCCCGATGTAATCATTGGCGCTCAATGAGATAGCCAGCAGGTCGGTCGCGGGGCCGTGGCCCAGGTGGTCGTTCCGGATGGCGGCTGCGGCAAAGTTCAGTTCCAGTTGGTTGGCAAAGGGCGTGGACGGCAGGTGCTCTGAAAATTTTCGGCTGGGGCATGGCTCGCCCGGACCGGTGGCAGCCGGGTGCAGCAGCTTTCCGCCCACGCTGGGAGTTTCCGGCAGCGCCCGCCAGGCCTCGCCGCAATACTGCTTGGCTGGGTCCTGGGAATTGAACTCCTTCACCCAGCCGGGAAGCGCGTTGGTGTACCAGGTGCTGGTGATAAAGTGCGCGTCTCTCGGGTCGGCCCAGTAGACAGCGCTGGGCATGCGCCCGCCCATCATGATAGCCGCCCGGTCTTTCCAGGAAATAGCTACTACGCGCGACTTCAGCCCCGAGGCCAGCCGCAGCTCGTCGCCAAAAGTGCTGGCCGTCAGGTTGTGGGGCGACATGCCCATGCCGGAAGCCGCTCCCACCAGGTGAACCTCGGGGTCGGCCACGCAATAGACATCCTTGCCGAGAGCCGGCACGTACCAGTTGTTGCCGATAATGCCGTTCAGGTTGCCGTAGGCGCCGGTGGCCAGCGCGGCATGGCCCGGACAGGTGGCCGTGGTGGCGTAATCGTACCGGCAGTTCACAAAGTTGGCCCCTCCCAGCAGCAGGTTGAAGCCTCCCTGCACAAACTCCGGCCGAAAGCGCAGCAGGTAGTCGTAGCGGAACTGGTCAATCACCAGCATGATGATCAACCGGGGCTTGCGGATGGCCGCACGCCCGCCGACAGCCTGCGGAGCAGCCGCCCGGATGGGCACCCAAAGTGCCGTCAGGCTGGCCAGGAATAAAAAAATCGCCAGACGTTTGCGCACAACGCCCCTCGTTGAATCCTGCTATTGAGGTTTAAGCGAGTTAGTTTAACACAGAGATCCGATGAGGAAGCCGGGGAATCAAAGCGCGCCAGTCGAAAACAAGCGGGTGATCGAAGCTCCGTGGCCCGAGCCGAAGGCTGGTCGAAACACCCGCTGAAAGCGCAACCCATCCGCCCTGCCTTTCAGTTGACGCTAGGCGGGTTTTCGCTTAAATTACAGGTTCAAAAGAACAGCGCGTCGAGCCTTCGGTTCCCAGGCGCTGCGGGCGGATTCCATTGCCCGGAAAAATCCCTTTCTGCTTTTTGAACGCG
>Ga0209919_1001169_pt1 | contig 13000 bp, 10 predicted proteins | sample SalPon2A_C_D2_MG_FD_185721 | JGI IMG/M metagenome (GOLD analysis project Ga0209919, IMG submission 185721) | Soil microbial communities from South San Francisco under conditions of wetland restoration - Salt Pond MetaG R2A_C_D2_MG (SPAdes)... | ecosystem: Environmental > Terrestrial > Soil >... | reverse complement strand
ACAAATAAGCATGCCGGATTGCAAAAATCTTTTTGCTATACGACTTCTGGTTTCTCTAAGATGATTGAACATTTCAAGGTTTTTTTCATAATCTGCCGAAATTTTTTCAGGGATTTCACTTTTCCGCTTTTTGATTTCCTTTTCCAGTTCTTCTTTTAGATTTAATGATTTCCCGTCGCCGGTATTTTTCTTAATATGTCCCTGGGAAATTAAACTGTGAATCACAAGTTTAAGATCATTAGAAGAATAATTTACACAGCTCCCAAAAGAAGATAACTTGGAATATTTTGCTGATTTTTCTTTGCCGGTTAAAATATCAACTAATTTTTTCTCGGATAGGGAAGCTCCACCTTCATCAATTGTCTGAAAAATTATTTCTTTCAGATAATCAGAAGTTGCGTCCGGAAGTTTTTCGTTTACAGTGCACCTGTCGCATTTTCCGCATTTATAATTCTTTACATCTTCACCGAAGTAGCTCAGGATGTATTTGAACCTGCAATCATCTGTATAAACTAAATCAATCATTGAATCAATTTTGCTTTGCAGGTGCAGGTAATTCTCGTTAATCTTTTTATAATCGAGAACGAGTCTCTTTACGTCAACACGTGGGGCTGTCAAAATAACATTTTCTTTCGCCAGGAGTTTGTTATAGGTGATGATTCCAAGGTTGTCAAGTGTGACAAGTTTTTCGTCAAAATCGATATCCCTCATTCCCGCTTTATCTGAAAGCTGGGACAGAACAAAATTTATTTTTCCGGTAAATATTTCACTTCCAAATTCTCTTACAAGAAACAATAAAACCTCTTTTAAGCCTTCACTCGTCGATTTCTTTGTGAAGGTTTTCAGTCGTTCCTTATCAAAATTTATTGTGATTGAAGACCTGCTGTTATATTCTGAAAGTGATTTCAGATAACCGCCTGATTCGAGGATCCTTAAAGTAGAATGTAATTGTCCCCGGCTGATTTTCTTTTTGCAATAAGCGGTAAGATATTCCATATTAATCGGTATTTCATTATCCGGTTTATTACCTACCGCGACTTTTGCGTAATCACAAATTCCGTTATAAATATTTTGGATAAGCTCTTTGTCCGGATTTGCATTAGTAATAAAAAACTTCTGAATATTTATATCGCTTTCTTCGTGAAGAAGGAATGTATAAGAGTTTTTCCCGTCTCTTCCGGCACGGCCAATTTCCTGGTAAAAGTTTTCAATCGATCCGGGTGTGTTATAGTGTATTACCAGCCGGATGTCTTTTTTATCAATCCCCATTCCGAATGCATTAGTTGCTGCAATAACCGGAGTTTTATCCTTAAGAAAATCTTCCTGTATCTTTTTTCTTTCTTCAGGAGCAAGTCCCGCATGATAATAAGCACAGTTTATCCTGTTCATATTCAGGAATTCAGAAACTTCTTCTGTTTTTTTTCTTGAAGAAGTATAGATAATTGCCGGAGTTTTAAATTGTCTTATCAGATCGAAGCATTTCTCTTTTTTCTTTTTTGTAACAAGGGCACTTAAAAAAAGATTTTCTCTTTCGAATCCTCTTACAAACTTTCTTGCTTTTTTAATCCCCAGTTGTTCAATTATATCGTCAACTACTTCCGGAGTGGCTGTAGCTGTAAATGCTGAAATCTTTTTGATTCCGACATACTCTGCAAATTCTTTTATCTTTCTGTAGCTTGGTCGAAAATTATGTCCCCACTCACTTATGCAGTGCGCTTCATCAATAAAAAGATAATTAGGGTTTAGCGATTTTATCCTGTCAGCAAAAGCTAAATTTTCAAGTCTTTCAGGAGCCACATAAAGGATTTTAGTTTTGCCGTAACCGATATTTTGTAATACGTTTTCTGCTTCGTAGAATTCCATAGTGCTGTTAATGAAGGCGGAGAGGTCATCTGTAGAATTAAGCGAATCTACCTGATCCTTCATTAAAGCGATTAATGGCGAAATTACAATCGAAAAATTATCTGAAATCAGAGCCGGCACCTGGTAACAGATTGACTTGCCCGCACCCGTAGGAAGAACCGCAACAGCGTTTTCTCCATTCAGAATCGCATCTATTATCTCTTCCTGATTTTGCCGGAAATTTTTATGTCCGAAATATTTAAGTAACGCTTCGCCAGGTTTCATCTAAAATATAATTTTAGTAGATTTTGAAATGATTGACTAAATTAATAAAAAACCGGAACAATTATTTGATTTACATAAATTGATTCCGTTGCTAATCACAATGTACCGTTTATATATCTTTACTCAGGTTTCATCAATAATGCTGGTAATTTATGGCTATATTGAGTTAATTTACCTGAAGTATTTATCATTAAAAACAAATAATTTATGAATACAGTAGAAACAACAGGACTTACAAAAGTCTACTCGTCAGCATTCGGAAATAAAAAAGTTCAGGCCCTTACCGACCTAGACCTTACCGTTGCACCCGGAACTATTTTTGGACTGCTGGGACCAAATGGCGCTGGTAAAACAACCCTGGTTAAACTGTTGCTGGGTATTACTTATCCTACAGTAGGCAGCGCAAAGCTCCTTGGCCAGAATATTAATAACTACAAAATTAAAAGCAAGGTAGGCTATCTCCCTGAAAATCATAAGTATCCTCCGTACCTAACCGGTGGAGAGGTAATGAATTTTTTTGGAAAGCTAAGCGGACTTGATAGCAGATACCTCGACAAACGAATTGACGAACTTCTTGATATGATGAAATTGCTTAAATGGAAAAAGACAAAAGTAAAAGCCTACTCAAAAGGTATGATGCAGAGGCTGGGACTTGCTCAGGCGATGATTAATGATCCTGAAGTAATTTTTCTGGATGAACCGACCGATGGAGTTGATCCAATCGGACGAAAAGAAATAAGAGATATACTTCTCGAATTTAAAAAGCAATCCAAAACAATTTTCCTTAACAGCCATCTCCTTTCAGAAGTTGAGATGATTACCGATCGTGTTGGAATTCTTAATAAAGGTAAACTTCTACGGGAAGGAACTGTTAGCGAGCTGACCGAGAAGAAGGAAGAATATTTATTGAGTATGGATGAAAAGGCTGATGTCAGCTCGATTGATGATATTAATAATAAAATAATAACAAAATTAAATGAAGGCCGTTATTCTCTCAGAGTTTCAGATACTGCGGAATTAAACAAAATAATTGACGGGTTGAGAAACAAAGGGATTATGATAAATGAAATTATTAAACATAAAAACACTCTTGAGGAAATGTTTATTTCAGTGATACAGGAGTCTGAGAAGGAAGGTGCGGCATGAAAAATATAGCAATTGTAACATGGTATACAATTAAAGAAGCGATGGCCAGAAAAGTTTTTATTTTCTTTGCGGTCATTTCTGCACTTGTGATAATATTTACCGCCGTTATACTGGGAATTACTGATGTAACATCCCTGGCGGAAGGATTTGCAAAAGGTAATGGAATGATGGACATCGGTATTATTATTTCCAAACTGGAGATAGCGATTGTTTCCCCGCTGGCAGGACTCGGACTTTTGCTGGCTATCTTTGCGAGTTCCAGTTTTATTCCGATCATGCTTGAAAAAGGAAATATAGACCTGCTGCTATCGAAACCGGTTTCACGTACTCAGCTTTTATGGGGAAAATATTTCGGCGGAACCGCAGTTGTTTTCCTGAACATAGCGATTCTTATAATAGGCGTCTGGTTAAGTATCTCTATAAAATTTGATTACTGGCAGTTCACATTTTTATGGTCGATACTAATTATCACATTTACATTTGCCGTTTTATACTCACTGATAGTTTTATTCGGAGTATTAACAAAAAGCTCAATGCTCGGAATGATGATTGCGTACCTGATTTTTCTGATAATTAGCCCTTTGTTGAGACTCGGTCATTACGAACTTCAAACAGTTATTTCAAGTGAGTTTTGGCGTTCTGTAATTGACGGTGCTTATTACCTATTACCGAAAACTGCGGAATTGATGAAAAATGTGATAGAAAAGCTTGCTTCGGGTGAAGCGATTGAAAGTTACCAGCCAATTTGGACTTCATTTCTTTTTCTTTTAGCAATGATGGGCATCAGCACATATGCATTTAATAAAAAGGATTTCTAACTTTACTATTGTATTTTTATTAAATAATGAGACAGGCTATGGAAAAAGAAAATCTTAAACTTGAAGACCTGTTGGGAAATGCTAAGCATGCTTCTACAGGGGAAAGAATAAATCAGGTTGCAATAGTTGGTGGCGGAGTTATGGGACAGGGAATTGCACAGACTATCGCAGCATCCGGTATAGATACAGTAGTAATAGAAAAAGATAAAACTCACCTCACCCGTTCCAAAAATTCACTTAGCGAATACATGGAACGTGAAATTAAAAGATGGTCACTTACAAACTCAGAAAAGAAATCTATACTCAGCAGAATACACTGGGAAACATCACTTGATAAAATAAAATCAAGTGATCTGGTAATTGAAGCTGTTGATGAAGATTTTGAACTCAAAAAAGAAGTGTTTAAAGATCTTGATGTTCTGGCAAAACCTGAAACAATCTTTATCTCGAGCGCTTCTACTTTAAGTCTGACAAAAATAGCCGAAACCACGGAGCGTCCGGATAAAATTATCGGGATGCATTTTCTAAATCCCGTTCCTAAAATTCCACTGGTTGAACTTGTAAAATGTTTGCATACTTCAAACGAAACTCTGGATGTTGTAAAATCATTTGCGCTAAAAATAGGAAAGACACCGGTTGAAGTTTATGAATATCCCGGATTTATAACCACGCGCGCAATTGTACCTTTGCTTAACGAAGCTATGTATATTCTGATGGAAGGCGTGGCAACGGCAAAAGATATTGATACTGCTATGAAACTTGGATACAATTTTTCCAGTGGTCCTCTCGAAATGGCAGATATGATGGGATTGGATGAAGTGCTTACATGGATGGAAACATTATGGAAAACGCTTGGCGAACCACGTTATCGTGCCTGCCCGATTTTAAGAAAACTGGTTCGGGAGAGAAAACTTGGCAAAAAAACCGGAGAAGGTTTTTACAAGTATGATGAAAATGGGAAAATTATTTAATCCGGAATTATTAATAGAATCTAAATGTACCGGGGGTGACTAATGAAAGTTCTCGTTCTGAATTGCGGAAGCTCCTCAATAAAATATCAGTTTATTGATACAGAACAAGGTATCTGGCTTGCAAAAGGTATGATTGAAAGAATAGGAATGATGGGAGCCGTTCTTACTCACTATAGATTTGACGGCGACGATATCAAAATTGTAGGGGAAATTCTTGATCATACAATGGGTATTGAATATGTGCTTGGAGTTCTGCTCAGTAAAAATCACGGTGTTATTGATATTAAAGAAGATATAGATGCCGTTGGACACAGAGTAGTTCACGGTGGTGAAACATTTTCTGATTCAGTATTAATAACTCCTGAAGTAATAAAAGTTCTACAGGATAATATTGAACTGGCTCCGCTTCACAATCCGCCTAACATAAAAGGTATACAGGCAGTTGGCAGAATTTTACCAGACACACCACAGTGCGCGGTTTTCGATACTGCTTTTCACAGCAGGATGCCGGCTAAAGCATTTTTGTACGGTATTCCATACGATCTTTACAAAAAATATAAAATAAGAAAATACGGGTTTCACGGAGCTTCGCATTATTTTGTATCGCACAAAGCTGCGGAAATTCTAGGTAAGAATTACGAAGATTTAAAGATTGTTACAGCTCATCTTGGTAACGGATGCAGCATGGCAGCAATTAAGGATGGAAAATCTATAGATACCACAATGGGATTTACTCCGCTTGAAGGATTGCTGATGGGAACAAGAAGCGGTGACATCGATCCCTCAGTAATTCTTTACATAATGGGTAAAGAAGGCTTATCTCTCCACGAAGCCGGAACTTTATTGAATAAACATAGCGGATTGATAGGCATAAGCGGTGAAAGCAGCGATATGCGCGAAATTATTGAAGCGAAAAAAGAAGAACACAAACGGGCAAACCATGCTTTTAATCTTTTTAGTTACAGGATTAAAAAATATCTGGGTGCTTATGCTGCTGCTATGGGTGGAATCGATGCCTTCGTCTTTACCGGTGGAATCGGTGAAAATTCTCCCGATGTGAGAAGGGAAGTTTGTGCGGATATGGAATTTTTGGGAATCAGTCTGGACGAAGAAAAGAATAATAAAAATGAAATAAATATTTCCGCTGAAAAATCAGGCGTTGCTGTACTCAGAATTCCAACAAACGAAGAGATGGTTATTGCGATTGATACGAGTGAAATAGTTGGCGAAATGATGAAAGAATCGAAATAACGAATAAAAAATAAAATTGTAAATATATTATCGTTCCTTCTTTGATTTTTGAGTGTTATCTTTAAGTCTTAAAAAGATTGAGGCTGAGGATGACACTCGAAATATTTTTACTCTCCTTTATCCCGCTCTTTGTTGCGATGGACATTATTGGAACCACCCCTATATTTTTAGGCTACATTCACGGCATCTCTGACAAAGAAAGAAAAAAATTAATTCTTGAAGCACTTCTTGCGGCATTTATACTTGCCAACGTTTTCCTGGTATTCGGTAAAGCAGTTCTTGTTTTTCTTGGAATCACGATCGATGATTTCAGAATTGCAGGCGGAATTATATTACTTGTAATTGCGGTTATAGATATAACTTCGTCGTCTGATACACGGAGAAACCCGGGATCAAGTGTTGGTGTTGTTCCGCTTGGTATACCACTGATTATGGGTCCTGCAGCCCTTACAACAATTATTATTCTCGTGGATAATTTTGGCTACCTTCCTACAATTTTATCAATGACACTGAATTTTATTATTGTATGGATAATACTAAGCAACGCAAAATGGCTTATCAAATTAATAGGAGAGGGCGGTACTAAAGCGTTTGCAAAAATTGCTTCACTATTTCTTGCGGCAATTGCGGTGATGATGATAAGAGTAGGTGTATTAAGCATTATTGCATCATATAAATAAGGAAGTTATTTTAAAAAATACTCTGAAATATTTTAGGAAATTAAAATGGATCTTGGAATAAAAGGAAAGAAAGCACTAATCACTGCTTCAAGTAAAGGAATAGGCAGAGCAGTTGCTGAAGAATTATTACAGGAAGGTTGTGAGATTGGAATTTGCTCACGGAGCAAGGACGATCTTATGACAGCCGTGGATGAATTAAAATCAAAATCAAAACGGGAGCCCTTCTGGTGTGTTTGTGATCTGAATAAAGCTAAGGACATTGAAAATACCTTTAACGCATTTATTAAAGAATTCGGGCAGATTGATATACTTGTCAACAACTGCGGCGGTCCGTCTCCGGGTTCACTGAGTGATCTTGATGAGGAAAAGTGGCAGGCTGCTTTTGACCAGGTGCTGATGAGTGCTGTCAGGTTAAGCAAATTTGCCGTTTCTGATATGATGACGCGTGAATGGGGGAGAATAATAAATATCACTTCTGTTTCTGTTAAACAGCCAATTAATAACCTGATGCTTTCCAATTCACTGCGCAGCGGATTAATTGGTTTTGCGAAATCATTAAGTAACGAAGTTGGGAAGTATAATATTACGGTTAATAATGTTGCACCGGGTTACACGCTGACAAACAGGCTTTATGAACTGGCTGTGATGAGAGCGAAGCAATCGGGTGTTTCCCACGAAGCAATATTATCGGATATGTCAAAGGAAATCCCAATGAACAGGCTTGCCGGTCCCGAAGAAGTTGCTGCCGCCGTTGCATTTTTTGCATCAGCAAAAGCCGGCTACATTACAGGTACTACAACACAAATTGACGGCGGTTTGATTAAGAGTTTATTCTAATTATGAGAATTAAATAAAAAACTCAGTCCCCGGCCTTTTTCTTAAAAGAAAAGGGGAAAATGAAGAGTAGTTAAAGTCCCTCTCTTTTAAGAGAGGGATTTAGGGAGAGTTTGTTAAAAAATGCGTAAATAAAAATAATTTTAACCTATTAAGATAGTTCAATTTTCTGTTACTAAACCTCTAAAAATAATCAGGGGAAAAAAATGCAAAGAACATTGCCAGTTTTTTTTGAAGATTGTGTAAACAAATATTCCGATAATGTATTTCTCTGGGAAAAAACTTCCGATAAATATGAGGGACTGAAATATACCGGTATGCGTGATCTTGTTCATAAATTCGGTGCCGGTTTAATTTCATTCGGAATACAAAAAGGAGACAGGATTGCCCTGATTTCAGAAGGAAGGGTAAACTGGATTGCCAGTGAACTCGGAATGTTGTACGCCGGTGCGGTAGATGTTCCTATCACTACAAAAATTGAAGAACTGAACGACCTGAAATTCAGATTGGTGCATTCCGGCTGTAAAATGGTAGTGGTTTCACAGAACCAGGCACAAAAAATCAGGAAGATAAAAAATGATTTGCCTGAGCTGGAAAAAATAATTTTGCTTGATGAAATTGACCGTGTGGACAGCGATGAAATGTATTTTACTGAAGTGCTTGCCGCGGGCGAAAAATTTCTTGCTGCCTCAAAAGATAAATTTGATGAAAGATGGAAAGGATTAAGCGAAAGTGATCCTGCAAATATCTGCTACACCTCCGGCACAACTGCCGATCCAAAGGGAATAATTTTAACACACCGTAATTACACGGCAAATGTTGAACAATGTGTTGAAATGCTTCACCTTCCGCAGGAGTACAGGAATCTTTTAATACTTCCCTGGGATCACGCATTTGCTCATACGGCCGGTGTTTATTTGTTGATGTCGCATGGCGCAAGCATAGGTGCTATTCAGCTTGGCAAAACACCAATGGAAACGCTGAAGAACATTCCTAAAAATATACAGGAAGTAAAACCAAGTTTTATGTACAGCGTTCCGGCTCTTGCAAAAAGTTTCAGAAAAAATATTGAGAACGGAATACGCGCGAAAGGCGAAAAAGTTGAAAAACTTTTTAATAAAGCTCTGAACGTTGCTTATCAATATAACGGTGAAGGATGGAACAGGGGAAAAGGAAAACGAAAACTCTTAAAGCCAATGTACCTGCTTTACGATAAACTGATCTTCAGCAAGATCAGGGAAAATTTTGGAGGTAAACTTGAGTTTTTTATCGGCGGCGGTGCTGCACTTGATATCGAACTACAGAGATTTTTCTATGCAATAGGAATTCCAATGTTCCAGGGATATGGATTGACGGAAGCTTCACCTGTAATCTCAACCAACACACCCGATGTTCACAAGCTCGGTACGTCTGGTACAGTGTTACCAGGAATTGAAGTTAAAATAAAGGATGATGCAGGCAATAATGTAGAGACCGGAAAACAGGGAGAGATTTGTGTGCGCGGCGAAAACGTTATGGCAGGTTACTGGAAAAATGATAAAGCAACAAAACAGACATTGAAAGACGGCTGGCTTTACACCGGGGATATCGGTTACATGGATGAAGACGGGTATTTGTACGTGCTTGGTAGAATTAAAAGTCTGCTGATTGGAAACGACGGCGAAAAATACAGTCCTGAAGGAATTGAAGAAGCAATAACCGAAGCGTCCGAATACATTGAACAGATTATGCTTTACAATTCACAGTCGCAGTACACTATAGCTCTAATAGTTCCGAATAAGGAAGCAGTGCTAAGGTGGGCGAAGACTAAAAATATTTCTCACCACACACCGGAAGGGCAGAAAGCGATACTTAAATTAATTGAAGACCAGGTTACCAAATTTAAATCTGGCGGCGAGTTTGCCGGGCAGTTCCCCGAAAGATGGATTCCGGCAGGTATTGCCGTACTGGGTGAAGCGTTCACTGAAGAAAATAAATTTATGAACAGCACGCTGAAAATGGTCAGAAGCAAGATAACCGATTTCTACATGAACAGACTCGATTATATGTATACGCCCGAAGGAAAGGACGCATTCAATCACCAGAATATGACGATCATCAGCAGGCTTAATTAAGAAAGTTTGGTAAATGTCATTTCGAACGAGTCCGCAAAGCGGAGGAGTGAGAAATCTTTCTTTTTGGTAACAAAAAATTTCTCACCCGCTTCAGCGGGATAGAAATGACATAAAGTAATTTTGTTTATAATCCTATTCTAAACAATTCCACTTTTACTATTTGCGATCTTTCAAAAATATCTTTTGCCAGGCAGCTATTCACTTTTAGATTTCTACTTTCAAAATTATTTACAGCGGCGGGTTTTTGTGGCCAGTCAGCTAAAAATAAAGTGTAAGCCAGTGATCCCGCAAGTGGTGACAGCATCATTACGATTAGACCTGCACCGGGAAGTTTTTGGTTGGATGAGGCAAGGGCCAAACCGGTTATTACACCAACTCCTCCGCCGATTGCGGCGAAACCGACATTCTTCCAATAGGAATGATTTTTATTTTCGAGATGCGCCACCCAGTGTACACCGGTTGCAGTCCCGAATATATAAGCAGGAATTGTCAATAGTAATGCAATATCAGTTGTTGATTTTGATCCTCTGTCAGAAAAAGCCGAACCCCAGGCAATAGCATATGGGATGAACCCGGAAACTAATCCCATTCCCTGGCCTACAATTACCTGGAAGCCGATATTCACACCTGAATGCCTTGTTCTGTAATTTATATTTGTTGAATCTTCTAAACTGAAACTTTTTGAAATAGGTCTGTAAGCAATTTGTGATTTTAGATGAGATTGTGCTGCAGTTTCAATTACAAACACAAAAAGCAGAATAAAAATTTTCCCCATTTTATTTCTCCCATTATTAAATAATTCTGTTGCATTTGCAACTGTCATTTCGAACGAGTACGTGAAACGAAGGAGTGAGAATCTTTACTCTTTTATCTTACTTCCCCCTATGCACCGTTTTTACTTTTGACTTTTTAATTTTGAATTTTTCTGGTACTTCCAGTTTCTCGTTTTTCCTTCTTCGAGCCATTTAATAGTTGTGTCAATTCTTTTCTCACGTGTAGTTTCTGTCTTCGCTTCCCTTATCCATTCGATAAAATCTTTTTTGTTCGAATAGCTGAATTCATCGAAAGTTTCTTTGGCTTTCTTGTTTTTGTTCAGAGCTTTTGTAAAGTAAGCGGGAATTATGAGTTTCTTTCTTACGGTGGCTTTTTTCTTTATGGGTGATCTTTTACCTGACTCATTTATCTTTGCGGCTTCTTTTACGACTTTTATAAGTTTCGTTTCGGCGGGTAAATCAGATGTTTTTTTTATTCTGCCGTACTGTCCCATTGCTTTTTCACCGGAAGGTTTTACCAGGCCTCTTTTTCTCAGTTCAGTAACACGCCAGAAACCGAATGTGCAGTGTTCTTTGAAGCCCGCCATGCTGCAGAGAATAGAACCGGAGTAAACGAAGCAGGGGAAACTCCATTTCATTGCTTCTTCAACATCGGGGCAGCCGGCGTGAACAACTTTGCGCAAATGTTTAAGCACCGGTTTTGCGAAAGGTTTTTGTCTGGCAATATACGCATCTACTTTCTTGTCTTTTTTACCCATTATTATGCCTCTAAACTCTTTATGAATAACAAAATAATTATTACAAGTAGAGAAACAAAATAAATCCTGCTAAAAAGAAGAATATAGCTCCAGAAATGGACATAAAATAGTCTTTTATTTCTTTTCGTTGTGCAATGATATATAAAAAAAAGTAGTAAGTACCACAAGAATAAAACCAACAGTTGTAATCATATAGGTAGCAGGTTTGTTCAATTTCTTTACGTAAATTTTTTTGACTTCGGAAAAGGGTATTATTTTTTCAGATTTACCTATTTGTTTATATACGACTATTTTATTGTTCTTATACTGTGCGTATTCAACTTTTTCATTATTAAAATAAATTGTTCTTCCGTCTTTCATTTCTATCTTTTCAATCTTTAATGGTCCTGAATTATCAAGAGAGGCTTCCCTTGTATAATAACAGCCGCTGAAAGCGAGGTTGATAAACAGTAAAAGCAGCACTATAATAAAAGATTTGAATATTTTGTGTTTCAAAAGTTATCCCCTCTATATAAATAACCAGACAAAGTTAAAATATTTTTTGAGTTTTTGCTACAAAAATTAATCCTTTCATCTGTCGGAGGCTCTCCATGGGTAAATCTGACTAATAGTTTGAGAAAAAAATTACGACAGAGTTAACTGAGAACAAAGGAGAAAACAGAGATGTTTTTTATGTAAATTTAAATATCCAATAATTTTCCTCATTGATAGCCTGTCCGCCGAAGTAATAAACCTTTGTCGGAGCCTATAGATGAACGAAGGCGGAAGGACACTAAATGAAAAAGCAAATCGAAATAGTTTTATCCCCGGATAAATTCAACGACAAAGAAGCACTTTACAAAGCAGCGGCTGTAAAGCTAAACATTTCCTCAGAAGAAATTTCTGCTGTCCTACAGCTAAGAAGATCCGTAGATGGGAGAAGCAAAAACCCGGTTTTCAGAATTACAGCCGAAGTTTACGTGGGTGAACTTCCCGAAGAAGATAAGAAAATTGAATACATCCCGGTAAAAAATAAAAACGGGGGGAAAATAATAATCGTTGGTTGTGGTCCGGCCGGAATGTTTGCCGCCCTCAGACTAATCGAACTTGGAATTAAGCCCGTAATTATAGAACGCGGAAAGGACGTACAGGCAAGACGAAAAGATCTGCGTGCTATTCAGCAGGATCATATTGTTAACCCGGATTCAAATTATTGCTACGGTGAAGGTGGAGCGGGAACTTACAGCGACGGAAAACTTTACACGCGCTCAACAAAGCGGGGTGATGTAAAAAAGATTCTGAAAATTTTCGTTCAGCACGGAGCAACGCAGGATATTTTAGTTGATGCTCATCCACACATCGGTTCCAACAAACTCCCGAATGTGGTGAAGGAGATGAGAGAAACGATACTGAAATGCGGCGGAGAAATTCATTTCGATTCCCGTGTAACCGGGTTTATTCTGAATGATAAAAAAATGAAGGGAGTGATAGTAAATGAAAAAGAAGAGTACACCGGTGACTCAGTGATACTCGCCAACGGGCATTCCGC
>Ga0209919_1001167_pt1 | contig 13011 bp, 12 predicted proteins | sample SalPon2A_C_D2_MG_FD_185721 | JGI IMG/M metagenome (GOLD analysis project Ga0209919, IMG submission 185721) | Soil microbial communities from South San Francisco under conditions of wetland restoration - Salt Pond MetaG R2A_C_D2_MG (SPAdes)... | ecosystem: Environmental > Terrestrial > Soil >... | reverse complement strand
TTCAGTAAGCCAACCATCTGGGGCATTCCTGTCATTTGAACCTTGGTTGCCATTAAAGCCCCTATCAGAGATCCGATAAGTACTCCAATAATAATCCATTCAAACGTTAAGACATGCTTATCCAGTAAAGTTATCACGATAGCCAATAGCATTCCTATTGATGCATAAAGGTTTCCTTTTCGTGCGGTTTTTGGTGAGCTTAGATTCTTAATTCCGAATATGAAAAATATAGACGAAATCAGATAGGTCAATTCAATAATTATTTTCATATTTTAACTCACTTCTTTTTAAACATTTTAAGCATTCTGTCAGTCACCATAAAGCCACCTACAACGTTTATCATTGCAAATATTACGGCAACCATTCCTAGTATTGTACTTATTGTGAACTCTTGCATACCGGCACTAAGCAATGCACCAACAATCGTAATTCCGGAAATTGCATTGGAACCTGACATTAATGGCGTGTGAAGAGTTGGGGGAACTTTTGTTATTAGCTCAAATCCGACAAAGATTGCTAATACAAAAACGTATATCATCATTAAAAGAGAGCCATCCATAGCATTTCCTCTATTTATTTAATAATTCTTTAATTCTTGGGTTTACAACTTCATTATTATGAGTTATCAAACACCCTTTTGTTATTTCATCTTCCAGGTTAATTTCAATTTTTCCTTCTTTTCCGATATGCATAATAAGAGCAAGAAGATTTTTTGCATACATCTCACTGGAATGAAATGGAACTAAGCTTGGCAAATTAGGTTCACCAATTATAGTTACTCCGTATTTATTAACTACTTTATCCTTTTCACTGATTTCACAGTTTCCACCAAATTCAACAGCCATATCAAGTATTACGCTGCCTTCTTTCATGTTTTTAACCATTTCTTCAGTTACAAGGACTGGTGCTTTCTTACCCGGAACAAGTGCTGTTGTTATTACAACATCTGCTTCGGTAATATGTTTAAATATTAATTCTTTCTGCTTCTTTAAGAATTCTTCGGAAGCTTCTTTAGCATAGCCTCCTTCATCCTGCATTTCTTCATCGGTCTCTACTTCAATAAATTTTCCACCGAGAGATTGCACTTCTTCTTTAACTGCAGAACGAATATCCGACACTTCGACAACCGCACCAAGTCTTTTCGCTGTGCCCAGCGCCTGCAAACCTGCAACTCCAGCACCCATTATTACAACTTTTGCAGGAGAAATTGTACCGGCTGCAGTCATCATTAAAGGAAAGATTTTTCCAAGATGATTCGCTGCAAGCAGCACACTTTTATATCCGGCAAGATTTGCCTGAGAACTTAGTGCATCCATTTTTTGCGCAAGTGTTGTCCTCGGAACAAAATCCATAGAAATTGCATTTATGCCCTTTTCAGCACATTTTTTTGCAACTTCTGAATAATTTAAAGGATATAAAAAGGTTATTAACAAAGAACCTTTTTTCATGAGATCTAATTCATTCTGATTTAAATCAGGATGATCCAGAGGCCGCTGAACTTTTAATACAATATCAGCATTTGCATAGAGATCTTTAACGCTATCTACTACCTTTGCACCCGAATCAGTATATTTTTGATTAACAAAACCAGCTTTCAAACCCGCATCCTTTTCGATTTGAACTTCAAATCCGGCTTTTATTAATTTAGATATGACATCGGGAGTTACGGCTACTCTGTTTTCACCAGGTAGGATTTCCTTTGGAACAGCTATTATCACAGTAAACTCTCCTCTGATATTTTCAGAATATTTTACTTAAGTTTTTGATTTTTATAAATCGATAATTAATCAGGATTAAACCACTATAGAAATTATTATGCCATAAAATGCCGCATAATCCAAATTTCTAATAATCAAATAATTATAAAATAACCACTTATAAGGGTAAATAAAATGATCTGGGTAAATAATTCTAAAAAAATTTATTGGTTAAGAGAATAATTTTTCTCTATTGAGAAGAGTTGTTGAATTAATTTACTATGCGGGTTGTTCGTGGGTAAGACAGTGAATTGTTCCCAGTCCCCAGACAAGATCGACTGCATGAATGCCCGTAACTTCCCTGTCCCTAAAAAGTTCGCTCAATATGCCAAGGGCAATCCTGTCTTTAGGATCATTAAATGTGGGCACAAGCACATATTTATTAGAGATGTAAAAATTAGCATAGCTTGCGGGTAATCTTTCCCCTTTAAAAATAACGGGATCCGGCATAGGCAAATCAATTACATGAATCCTTGATCCATTTTCAAGTTTTGCATCCTGAAGACGCTCCCGGTTTTCCTGCAGGAGTTTGTAATTTGCATCCGAAGTTTTTTTTTCCTGAACCAGAATAACTGTATTTTTATTTACAAATCGACAAAGATCATCTACGTGTCCGTGGGTATCGTCACCGGCAATTCCTTTACCGAGCCACAAGACATTTTTTATACCCAGGTAATTCTTAAAAACCTGTTCGTAATCATTTTTTGTAAATCCGGGATTTCTTACCTGTACTTCGGAATCCATCAAACATTCTTCTGTAGTTACAAGGGTCCCTTTCCCATTTATATCAATACTTCCACCTTCAAGACAAACCAATTGATCATGGTGAGTCGGGATAAATTTTCTCATTTTTAATTTTTTTGATATAAAGGCGGGAAGCTTTTCGTCTTTTTTATAATTAGAATATTTTGCCCACGCATTAAACTTAAAATTTACAAGAGCAACTTCACCAGATTTGTTTTTGACAAAAGCAGGACCAGAATCACGCAACCATCCGCGATCAGTATTCATAATAAAAAATTTTACACGCTTTTTATTTACACCAATGGCATTTAGAACTCTTTCAGCATTAAGCTGATGCTTTTTTGATTCTACTACGATATGAACATTTTCACCTTCGGAAATTTTCCTTACTATTTCCCCATAGACCCACGGAATTGGTGTCAATTTTCCCGGCCAGTCTTCCCTGTTATGAGGCCAGCCAAGCCAGGTTGCTTCGTGTTTTTCCCATTCTGCAGGAATGCGGTATTTCAAGTCTATGGGATTTTTTTTTTTGAATTTTAAATTTTCAGTTTTCAATTTTTCTTCCTGTCCAAAAATCTTTTTTCAATTCCACCGTAGGCATCAATTCTCCTGTCGCGCAGAAAAGGCCAGTTTCTTCGGATATCTTCAATGTGATCAAGATCAACTTCTGCCATTACAACTTCTTCTTTATCTATTGATCCTTGTGCAATTATTACTCCCTGCGGATCACAAATGAAAGAAGTGCCCCAGAATTCGAGACCAGGGGTGCCGGGGACAGTTATTTCGTGTCCTATTCTGTTAGTAGCTGCTACATACACACCATTAGCAATAGCATGTCCACGTTGAACAGTTTGCCACGATTCAAACTGTGCTTTACCGTATTTCTCTTTTTCGTGCGGATGCCAGCCAATAGCAGTTGGATAAAATAAAATGCTCGCACCCTGCAAAGCTGTAAGTCTTGCTCCTTCAGGATACCACTGATCCCAGCAAATGAGCGTTCCAATATTTCCATACCTGGTTTCAAAAGATTTAAAACCAAGATCACCCGGAGCAAAATAAAATTTTTCATAAAATGCCGGATCATCCGGGATATGCATTTTCCTGTACATTCCGGCTACCTCACCGTCTGCATTTATTATTACTGCAGAATTATGATAAACACCCGGAGCGCGCTTCTCAAAAATTGGTACAACAATTACAACTTTATTCTTTTTTGCAGCTTTCTTCATAGCAATTGTTGATGGACCGGGAAAAGTTTCAGCAAGATCAAAAATATCCACATCTTCTTTCTGACAGAAATATTGGGTCCTAAAAAGTTCGGGCAAACAAATAATTTGCGCGCCTTTTTTTGCCGCTTTATCTACCCACTTAACTGCTTTTGCAAGGTTTTTTTCTATATCGGGACTGAATTTCAACTGTAGTAGTCCAACAGTAAATTTATTTCTCTTTTTTGTTCTTTTTGTGGCCATTTTTAACTCAACTTAATATTAGCTATTCTTCAATCTAATTTGTGGAATCAAGAATGTCAATTAAGCAATTATTGATTTTTCTCTGATTTGTCCACGTTATATGTTTTTGTAGTAATCAAAGTGCCGTATGTATATTTTTCTTCTTTTATTAATTTTCCTTCCTCTGAATAAGTTTTTACCATACCATCCAGTCTTCCCATATAATAATTTTCTTCTTTCTTCAAACCACCATACCTGTAATAATAAGTTTTTTTACCTTTAAGTTTTAAATCAGAATAATTCGATTCTGTCTTAAGCAGTCCGTTATCATAATAGGTTTTATAATTTCCATCAGGCTTTCCGTCTTTGTTATAAAAAGCAGATTTCAATTTCCCATTTTCATAATATGTAAGTTCAATACCATTAGGAACTCCGCCTTCATAATTTACCTCAGATTCAATCTTTCCTGATGGATAATAATTTCGTGTTATGCCTTTTTGAATTCCCCTTATATAATCGACTGATGCTTTAATAATACCGTTGTCATAAAAAATTGTTGCTCTGCCGCTGAGCGTGTCGTTTACATAATACAATTCTTTTTCAAGGTAACCACTTTTATAATATAATTTTGAAACATCTTCTTTTTTCCCATCTTTATAGAAGACTAATTCTTTCAGCGTTCCTACCGGATAATAATGTCTAACTGTTTTTTCCTGTGATTCGAACTTACCGGTATAATCATACTTTATTCTATTTATCAGTTCTCCGTTTCTGTATATATCTTTTACCCTGAGGTTTGCTGAAAGATCATAAATATTTACTTCTCCTTCGAGTTTATCATTTACAAAATTCGCTTCAAGTGCAACAACCTTGTTTGTATGATAAACAGTTGTTCCGCCGTTGAGCTGACCGTTCACATATTTTTTTTCGACCTCCACATCACCACTCTTAAAATATGTATAAGACGATCCGTTCAGTTCACCGTTTATATAATTCCATTCCCCTTCCAGTTCACCCGATTTATAATAAGTTTTAGTAACACCTTCAAGTTTACCATTAATATAATTCTGTCTTGCCCATAGCTCTCCACTTTCATAATACCAGAGAGCGGAATCTTCTTTCATTCCATTTTTGTAATTCCATTCTATACTAAGTTTTCCATCCGGAAAGTACCAGAAAGATTTACCGTTTTCCTTACCGTCTTTATATTCCCATTTTTTCCAGATTTTACCGGTTTGATAATATTCGAAATAATATCCATTTAGCTCTCCTTTGACATATTCACCCAGGGTTTTTACAACACCGTTTGCATAGTATGTTCTCTTGAAGGTAGAAAATCTATCCTGTTGAGCATTTGCACTTAACTGGAAGGCCATGCAGGCTACAATAAATAAAATTAAAAATTTAGATCGAACTTTCATCTATATCCGATTGATTGCGAAATGAATTCTGAAATTAAGGTCTAAAATTACCATAAAATGATGATAAGAAAAACTAATAAACAGGTCGCTTATCATATATTTTTGCATAAAAGTACAAACTCACTTAACTTTCAGGAAAATAAAATGAAAAACCATGAGTCATAACCACACTTCACGCGGATCAACAGAAAAAAATATTACAATATCAATTTTCCTGAATGCAATTATAGTTGCCGGAGAACTTACAGCCGGTATATTAAGTAATAGCCTTGCACTTATTTCCGATGCACTCCATAATTTCAGCGATCTTATTTCACTTGTTTTGAGCTTAGTTGCAGCTAAGATGAAGTTCTGGAAAGCAAATTCGAAAAAAACGTACGGCTATATACGAGCTGAAATTATTGTAGCATTTATTAATTCCTCCACGCTGCTTATCATAGGAGTTTATATTATTTATGAAGCAGTGGGAAGGCTACTACATCCCGAGCCCGTAATAGGTAAATGGCTGATAATTGTCGCGGGAATAAGTTTTGTAGCAAACGCTCTTTCAACATACCTGCTACATAAAAATTCAAAAGAAGATCTCAATGCAAAAAGTGCTTACCTGCATCTTTTCTACGATGCAATAAATTCTTTAGTTGTAGTAATTGCGGGAATACTAATCTACTTTTACAATTGGTTCATTCTCGATCCGATTTTTTCAATTTTAATAGGCCTCTTTATAATTAAAAGTGCCTGGGATATAATTCTTGAAACGGTTAATATTTTAAGTGAAGGCACTCCGGAAGGAATTGATCCTGAAGAGGTACAAAAATTTATTGAATCAATGTCTGACGTTAAAGAAGTTCATCATCTACATATCTGGACACTATAATTAAAAGTGCCTGGGATATAATTCTTGAAACGGTTAATATTTTAAGTGAAGGCACTCCAGAAGGAATTGATCCTGAAGAGGTACAAAAATTTATTGAATCAATGTCTGACGTTAAGGAAGTTCATCATCTACATATCTGGACACTGGCTTCTAATTTTTACGCTCTGTCTGCACATGTTGTTATTAAAGACCAGATGCTGAGCAAAGGCTATTTAATAATTGACAAACTGGAAAAAGAACTGGAAGTAAGGTTCGGGATAAATCACCCGACCTTCCAGCTGGAAGCTGATTTGAGTAATGAGCAAAACGAGGTTATAAAGATTTCAAGAGATTCGGATAAAAAAGGATAAAATTTAGCTCTCCTTTTTCCTGCTTTTAGATTCCCTGAACATTTTTTCTATACTATCAAAGTCTTCACATTGCAGGTAATCTTCAATTTTTGTCAGATTGAAATGAAGTTTTTCAATTGCAGTAATAATTTCTTCACGGTTATATTTTAAAATCGATTTCCAGCTTGTAAACGGGCTTGAGGCGAGTCTTGTCATATCTTTAAAATCAGGGCCAGCAAATTCCAGGCAATTAGTGCTGTCTTTTTCATCGATTGTATTCATTAGAGCCACTGACATAAGCTGCGGCATATGGCTTATTCTCGCAACAATTTTATCGTGAATTTCAGGATTCAAAAAAACAACTTTCGCTCCAAGAAGTTCTATAAAATCTTGAAAATCTTTTATGCGTGAACAATTTTTTGCGAAAGAAGAAATAATGTATCTGGAATTCTTAAATAGATCCGCGACCGAATTCTCAAAACCAGAACATTCCTTGCCGGCCATCGGGTGAGCCCCAATGTAATGGCCCTGTGATTCGATACGATTTCGAGTTTCTTCAAAAATATTTTTTACCCCGCATACATCAGTAATAATATTTTTTCTAGAGAGCATTGGCAGAAGAGTTTCGAAAGCTTCGAGAGATTTATCAACCGGCATCGCCAATATAATCAAGTCTGAATTTATAGAGTCCTCAACTGATTTGAGTATCTCATCGATAATGTTTTCTCTCTTTGCTTTCTGAAGAACGCGGTGTTTCTTATCAAAGGCACTTATTGCAATATTCTCTCCCGCTGCCTTTACAGCTTTTGCAATAGATCCGCCAATAAGGCCAAGTCCGAGTATGGAAATTTTTTTTATCTGCAATTTTAATTTCCTGAACTTTGAAGAATTCTAAAATAATTTAGTATATAATAAAACTGAAAAAATGATTAAATAAAATACCAAATAATGGCCACATTCTATTTCTTCATTTGTGTAGCCCGTTCCCTTAGCATAAGAAATTTTTATTTTTCATACAAAATCTTAATAAAGTAATGTGTTTTGTATCTTACTGTTAACTAATTTTAGTTTTAATTAATTGAATCCAAGGGGAGGATTGATGAGAAGCAATACAAAATCTTAATAAAGTAATGTGTTTTGTATCTTACTGTTAACTAATTTTAGTTTTAATTAATTGAATCCAAGGGGAGGATTGATGAGAAGCATAGATATTTTCCTGAACTGTTTTCTAATATTTTTTTTTCTATGCACTCCCCTATTCTCCCAAGGCAAGACAAAAGTTCTTCCTTATCAAGAATCCCGATTGAATAAATTAACAAACATTCCTGACAGCCTTAATGAAAATTCAAATTTGGCCAAAAGGGGGCTTGGCATTCAGGTCAGGGCAGGCATAAAATTCCCTGAATCTTCAGATTATTCTTATGCTACAGAAATGGGCTTCTATGGGGGGGTAACTTTTATAGTTCCCCTTGGCAAGTCGATCGACTTACAACCGGAATTCAACTATTCAAATTCAGCGAACCCGGGAAATATTGCAAATGGGCACAGGCCAGGTGAAAATATTAGCACAAAAGAATTTGCTCTAATGCTCGGGTGCAAGTACTTCCTGAAAGATTTTATAATAAAATTTATACCGGGTTTAGGTTATGTAGCAAAATCGGGAGACAGGTTCAGTTCCAATAGCGACAAACTGTTATCGATAACATTAGGCCTCGGTTTTTACAAGGATATCTCCAGCCAATTTTCGGCGGGTTTTGAATTAAGAGGGCAATGGGCCGGCTCTTTAGAACCCGGGGGAGGAAGCACATTCGCCCCTTTTATAGCCAATTTTGCGGTAACTTATTTTATACCAAAAGTAAATAATTGATTAATCACAGAAAAAATCAATTCTAATGGAATCCCTATATCTTCCTTCCAATCACTTCGGCGATCGCTTTAACCTGTTCCATAAGCTCTGTAAACTGTTCGGGTAGTAAAGCCTGTGGACCGTCAGACAGAGCTTTTTCAGGTTCGTGGTGAACTTCAACCATTAGTCCGTCAGCACCTGCAGCAACTGCAGCACGAGCCATTGGAATGACTTTATCTCTCAGTCCGGTTGCATGTGACGGGTCTGCTATAATAGGTAGATGACTTCGTTTATGAATTACAGGAATTGCTGAAAGATCGAAAGTATTTCTTGTATAAGTTTCAAAAGTTCTGATTCCCCTTTCGCATAACATAACTTCCTGATTTCCGCTGGCAAGGATATATTCTGCTGACATTAAAAGTTCTTCAACTGTTGCAGACATTCCTCTTTTGAGCATAATAGGTTTGGTTGTAAGTTCTGATTCCCCTTTCGCATAACATAACTTCCTGATTTCCGCTGGCAAGGATATATTCTGCTGACATTAAAAGTTCTTCAACTGTTGCAGACATTCCTCTTTTGAGCATAATAGGTTTTGAAGTTTTTCCAAGATCACGAAGCAGCGGAAAGTTTTGCATGTTCCTGGCACCGACCTGCAAAATATCTGTGTAACTTTCAATCAAATCAATATGGCTCGTTTCCATAACTTCAGTAATCACCAGCAGACCGTGTTTATCAGCAGCTTTGCGCATGAGTTTCAAGCCTTCCTCTCCCATTCCCTGGAAAGAATAAGGAGAAGTTCTTGGCTTAAATGCGCCGCCTCTTAAGATTTTTGCACCCGCCTTAGAGACAATTTCAGCTAATTTGAAAATCTGTTCTTCATTTTCCACAGAACATGGTCCTGCCATAACTATAACTTCATCCGATCCGATAACAACATCTTTTATCTTAATTTCTGTATTTTCATTTTTATAACTTCTGCTCGCTAACTTAAAGGGCTCAGTTATCCTGTAAACTTCTGCTACGCCGTCAAGCACTTTAATTTTTCTGATATCAAAAGTAGGATGCACACCGATAGCACCAAGTACAATCTGCTCATCTCCGGTAGACTTATGAACAGAAAATTTATAATCTTCCAGATGTTTTATAATATTTTCTAATTGTTCCTGTGTTACATTTTTTTCTAATACAACAACCACAATGTTCTCCGTATAAAATTAATTGTGAAAATTCTTTTCCCCTGCCTCAATCGCCAAATCAATATGATCTTCTTTTGTCGGTACCGCGCATGAATATTTCGCACTGTATGAACAGTACGGATTAAAAGCTAAATTAAAATCAATTGTGTATATATAACTTTTATCCGGCTTTAACTCAAAATCTAAATAACGCCCTACCCCATAAGTATCTTTGCCTGTTGTTTTATCAGTAAACCAGATTGAATAATATTCCTGACCGCTGCTTGTCCAACCTTTATAAACATTAATTTTGTAGGGATTGTTCAAATAATTAAACTTAACGTAGCCATACCTGATAGATTTTCTTGCCTCTCCTTTCGTTCCCATTACAGTGACAGTATCTTTCTGGGGATATTCATAGAGTTTACTTTTAAAAACAAAATCAGGATTTACATCATAATATTTAAGGGGATGAAATTTTGCTTTTGGATCCTGGTTAAAGGGTGAAGAAGAATCATTTTCCATTTCGTTGTCTTTTTGCTGTCTGAAATTTTCAATCTCAGAGATATATTTTTTCTGATCGGGAGTATAATTATTCCCACACGAGAGAACCAATAAAGGTACTACTACCAATAAGAAACCATAAATACTATTAAGGTAAATATTATTCTTTGTTCTTAAGGCTGAAATCTGGATTCTAATTTTCACTTCTCTCCCTCTTTAACTTTTTTCTTCAACTCACTTAATTTATTAAGAGCTTCAATCGGTGTAAGGTTATTTATCTCAATATCGTTCAGTTCATTTCTTATTTTATCATCTTTAATTTCAAATAGCCTTAGCTGATTTTCATCCTCACTTTCGAGCTTGCTTAATTTTTCCTTTTTTATTTCATACGGAGTCAATTCTTTTCCTTCGAGATTCTGCAAAATCTCTTTTGCGCGATTCGTAACAAAAACCGGAAGCCCCGCCATTTGCGCTACCTGTATACCGTAACTGTGATCAGCTCTGCCAGGGCTAACTTTGTGAAGGAATATTACCTTGTCTTCATACTCCCGAACTTCAACTTTATAATTTTTTATTTTCGGAAATATTTCCGACATTTCATTCAGTTCGTGATAATGAGTAGCAAATAAAGTTTTTGCACTCAACATTTGGTTTTCATGAAGATACTCAGTTATAGCCCAGGCAATTGAAATACCATCGAAAGTGCTTGTTCCTCTTCCTATTTCGTCCAACAAAATTAAGCTTTTTGAAGTTGCGTTGTTCAGAATATTTGCCGCTTCCTGCATTTCCACAAGGAATGTACTTTCACCAGCAGCAATGTTATCGCTTGCACCAACACGAGTAAATATCCTATCAACAAGACCTATTTTTGCATTTTTTGCCGGTACAAAAGACCCGATCTGTGCCAGTAAAACTATGAGTCCGGCCTGTCTTAAATAGACAGATTTTCCTGCCATGTTGGGACCCGTGAGTAAGATTATCTGGTTTTTACTGTTATCTAGCGAGCAGCTATTCGGAGTAAATTTTTCTCCCGGCGGAAGAATCCTTTCAACAACCGGATGCCTTCCTTCAATAATTTCAATTGAATCATCTTCACTTAGCTCCGGCTTCACATAATTATACTGAACAGCGCATTCGGCAAAGCCGAGAAAACAATCGAGCATTGCAATCAGTCTCGCGTTTTGCTGAATAGCTTCTGCTTCCGAAGAAACCATAAATCTTACTTCATTAAAGAGTTGTGATTCAAGTTCGTAAATTTTTTCTTCAGCGTTCAGAATTTTTTCTTCATATTCTTTCAGTTCGGGAGTTATAAATCTTTCCGAATTAACCAGTGTCTGTTTCCTGATATAATTTTCTGGTATTTTATCTTTGTGGGTATGGCTCACATCGATGTAATAACCAAACACCTTATTAAAGCTGACTTTCAATGAAGATATTCCGGTCTTCTCTCTTTCCGATTTTTGAAGAGTGGCGATCCAGTCTTTCCCGTGAAGAGAAATATCGCGCAGGTCATCCAATTCAGGACTGAAACCGTTCTTTATAATTCCACCATCAGAAATACTCAGAGGGGGTGAATCAATTATTGCTTTCTCAATTCTTTCTACTATTTTTTCAAGCGGGTTCAGACCCTCTTCAACCTGCTTTAATGTTTTTCCTTTTACTCCCTTCAGCAATTCTTTAAGAACGGGAATTTTTTTCAAAGAACTTTTCAGGTAAATAATTTCCCTGGGATTTGCTCTTCCTGTACAAACTTTTGAGATTAATCTTTCAAGATCCCCAATCTCTTTCAATTCTGTGACTAATTTTTCGCGGAGAGTTTTATTCTTATAAAATTCGTTTACACTTTCCTGTCTCTTTAAAATCAAATCCAGGCTTTTTAGCGGAGCAGATATCCATTTTTTCAACAGACGTCCGCCCATGGCTGTCTCGGTTTTATCAAGGATTGAAATAAGTGAACCTTCCCTTCCGCCATCCTGCATTGAAAAAGTAATTTCAAGATTTCTTTTAGTCGAGTAATCAAGCGTCATATATTCGGAAGGATTATACGCTGAGACTTTATTCAGATGTGAAAGATTTGCTTTCTGTGTTTCCTGAAGGTAATTCAGAACAGCACCGGCTGAGATTATCCCGGTCGTAAACTGGTCAATTCCGAATCCTTTTAAATTTACGGTCTTAAACTGCATCACCAGCAATTCTTTTGCGTATTCAAAATTGAAAACCCAGTCATCAATTTTTGTGATGCGTATTGAAGCATTAACTTTCAGGATTAATTTTGTAAAATACTCTTTGTCTTTTTTCTGAACCAGGATTTCCGAAGGCGAAATTGATTCTACCTGTTGGGAAAGCTGATTTTCAGGAACTTCGTACGTGAAAAATTCTCCCGTGGAAATATCGGAAAAAGAAATTCCGGCAATTTCATCCTTTAAGCAAACTGCCATCAGGTAGTTGTTTTTTTTATGATCAAGAATCTTATCCGAAAAATTTACTCCCGGTGTAACAACTTCAATCACTTCCCTTTTAACAATTCCCCTGGCAAATTTCGGATTTTCAACCTGTTCGCAAACTGCAACCCGGTAACCGGCACGTACCAGCTTGGGTAAATAAGAATCAATTGCGTGGTGTGGAAAACCGGCAAGAGGAATATCTTCAACTGCACCGCTCGAACCTCTTTTAGTCAGCGTAATGCCCAGTACTTTTGAAGCAATTTTTGCGTCTTCCTCAAAAGTTTCAAAAAAATCGCCCATCCGGAAAAGTAAAATTGTATCCGGATTTGCGGCTTTTATCTTACTGTATTGCGCCATTAAAGGGGTTTGCTGCATAGTCTAATAATAATTAAGGGTAAACTTAAAATTACCTCAATAACTAAAGAATATCAATTAAGTTTAATTTGGATTAGATTATTTGATTTATGCT
>Ga0209919_1001166_pt1 | contig 13013 bp, 13 predicted proteins | sample SalPon2A_C_D2_MG_FD_185721 | JGI IMG/M metagenome (GOLD analysis project Ga0209919, IMG submission 185721) | Soil microbial communities from South San Francisco under conditions of wetland restoration - Salt Pond MetaG R2A_C_D2_MG (SPAdes)... | ecosystem: Environmental > Terrestrial > Soil >... | reverse complement strand
AAATGTCCGTGCGCCGACTCGATCAGCGCCTGCGACTCCGACGGATTCAGCGGCTCCTCGCCCAGCCTTTGCAACAGCAAGCGATCCCGGTCCGGGCTGAGCATTACCGGCTCGGCCAGAAACGCGCCCGAATCCGTCGTCCGGCCTTCGGCGAGGCGGGTCAAAGCAGCCGCGGGCGGTGCGTCGATGCCTAGCGCCAGCGCAGCCAGTGCGAGCGGGGACCCGGCCGTGATCGGGCTCGGCCGGGCACGCCTGAGACGCCGCGGGATGGCCCGCTCGCCTGCCGCCGCTTCGGGATCGAAATGCGGCCAGATCAGCGCCGGTGATAACATCGAAGCACTCCCTCTCTCGGACTCGTCTCATGGAGATCGTACGCGACTTTCTGGTGACCGGCGAACAACCGATCGTGCGCCACTACCATCCGGGCGAGCTGCGCGTGCGCAACACCACCTACGAGGAAAGCCTGATCATTACGCCGCGCGAAGGTGCCATCCCGTGGTCTCCGCAGACCATCGACGAACTCGCCACGGAACACCTCTTGCAGTTGCTCGAACTCGATCCGCGCCCGGAACTGATCCTGATAGGCACCGGCGAAAACCAGCATTTCCCCCCGCGTGAGACGATGGCGCCGTTGATCAACGCCAACATCGGGGTGGAAATCATGACCAGCGTTGCCGCCTGCCGGACCTGGAATATCGTGCTCAGCGAGGGACGGCAGGCCGCGGCGGCCATCATTATCCGCTAGAACAAGAATCGCGACGGGGACCATCGCTCCTACACTCTCTCCGGGGGTGTGCCGTTCGTCCGCGCCGAGAAGCACAGCCCGCAACGGGGGAACAGGGAGGAGTGTCTGAGGCCGGAGCCGCACGCGGCGTAGGCCGAGTTGCCGACCGGCCCGTTGCGGGCGAGCATCGCAGGGAAGCTGCAAGGCCAGAGGCCTTGCAGCCGCGAGCGCCCGGCACGATGGCTTGGCCTACTTTCGCCGAAACGAAAGTGGGTCCGCCGGAAGGGCCAAGAGTGTGTATCCCGACCCGAGGTCGGGATTCGTCTTTGGACTGGATACCGGCCTTCGCTGGTATGACGAAAGGCAAGCCGGCGGGATGCCGACACTTCCTAGTCGAGGAGGACTTCGCGGCTGATACCCGCCATCCCCAGCTTGCGCCGCAGCCGGCGCATCGCTGCTATCTGTACCTGGCGCACGCGCTCGCGGGTGAGCCCCAGGACCTGGCCGATGTGCTCCAGGGTCAGGCGTTCGCGTCCGTTGATGCCGAAACGCATTTCGATCACTTCGCGGTGGCGCGGCGACAACTCGTTCAACCAGCCCTTTATCAGTGCCGCCATTTCCTGATCGCAGGCGCAGTCTCGCGGGTTCCTGGCATCCGCGTCATCCAGGCAATCGAGCAGGATATGCCCGCTGCGATCGTCGAGCGGAGCATCCACGGATACCGAGCGCTCGCGTATGCGGCGCAACTTGGCAATGCGCTCGATACCGAAGCCGGTGCGCTCGGCAATCTCCGAGGTTTTGGGCGTGCGGGCCAATTCCCGGCGCAGTTCCTGCTCCGTGCGCACGTAGCAGGACAATTCGCGCGCCACGTGGATGGGGAGACGTACGGTTCGCCCCTGGTTGATCACCGCACGCTCGACCGCCTGGCGAATCCACCAGGTGGCATAAGTGGAAAACCGGCAACCGCGGTCGGGATCGAATTTGCCCACGGCATGCATCAGGCCCAGGTTGCCCTCCTCGATCAGATCGAGCAAAGGCACGCCACGTCCCACGTAGGCCCTCGCCACGCTCACCACGAGGCGCAGGTTGGCCTCGATCATGCGCTTGCGGGCGGCTTCGTCACCAACCTGTATACAGCGCCCGAGGGCGATTTCCTCCTCGGCGTTCAACAGCGAATGGAACCCGATCTCGCGCAGGTACATATTGGTGGCATCGAGTTCGGTCGGAGTGGGGGTAGGCGCGGGCTGGTCTTGTGCCGGCTTGTCCGCATGATCCTTGTCGCGCGCCGATAGCGCTTGGGCCAGAAGGGTTTCCGCTACCTCGCTCTCATTATCGTCAAGCGCCTCTTCTATTTCGAGGGCATCGCTTTCTTCGTCTTCTTCGAGGCTGGCCAATTCGTCGAGGATCAGTGTCTCGACACTGTCGTCGTTCGTTTCCGTTTTGCTGTTCCGTTTAGTCCTGCTTTGCCTGCATGACGTGGAAGCACCGGTCACGATTGAAACCCCCCTACTGGCACAATCACCTTGACACGCATGATGCTAACCCGGTTTGGGAAGATAACGCAATGGGTCGACCGGTTTCCCGTCACGGCGGATTTCGAAATACAACGCCGGTTTGTCGTTCGAACCGATTCCCATCGTTGCAATTTTCTGCCCGGCTGAAACACTATCCCCCTCATGCACGAGCAAGCGCTGGTTGTGTCCATAGGCGCTCAACCATTCGTCGTTGTGCTTGATGATGATCAACCGCCCGTAACCTACCAACGCACTGCCGCTGTAGACCACCGTGCCCGATGCGGCGGCCACTACGGGCGCACCCAGGTGGCCATTGATCACGATGCCCTTGCCGGCAATCCCCTGGTCGCCGAAAGTGGCCTGCGCCTGGCCCTGGCTCGGCCACTGCCAGTGAATCGGCCCGCTGGCCACGGGCTCCGAAACCTGTCCGGAGGGCGCCGGGGCCGCGGGTTGCGAAGGCGCAGAGGTGGATTGTTCCGGGTACGACGCCGCTGCCCGGCGACCGCCGTGCGGCGGGTACAGGCGGATACTCTGACCGGGATAAATCGTGTACGGCGGCTTGATGCCGTTCCACACCGCCACCGAGTGATAATCCAGCCCGTAGTGCCAGGCAATCGAGTACAGCGTATCGCCCTTGCCTACCGAGTAGGTGGACGGACGGCGGCCGCCATTGTCCGGCAGGTTAAGCGCGCCCGCGCAACCGACCAGCAGCAACGCCGTCAGCAACGGCAACAGGAAGCGTGCGCGGCGGTATTTCATCGCTGACTCGTTCCCGAGGTGAACGGGACAAAGCTTACCGCGCCCAGCGTCTCGAATTCGACTCCCCGGTCGGTGCGCCGATACACGCGCAACTCCTGCACCGCTCGCGTACCGACCGGCGCGATCAACCGGCCGTCGGGCGCCAGTTGCTCGAACAGCGCCTCCGGCACCACCTCGGGCGCCGCGGTGAGCACGATCACATCGAAGGGCGCCTGCTCCGGCCAGCCCGCGCTACCGTCGCCGTAGCGCAGGCTGACGTTGCGCAGGCCGAGTTCCAGCAGGTGACGGCGCGCACCGGCCATGAGCACGCGTATACGTTCGATGCTGTACACCGTCGGCACCAGGCGTGCCAGCACCGCCGCCTGATAGCCGCAGCCGGTGCCGATCTCGAGCACTTTTCCGGGAATGTCCTCGGCAATCACGGCTTCGGTCATGCGCGCCACGATATAGGGTTGGGAGATGGTCTGGCCGTGGCCGATGGGCAGCGCCGTGTCCTCGTAGGCCCGGCTGGCGAGCGCCTCGTCCACGAACAGGTGGCGCGGTGTTGCCCGGATTGCCTCCAGCACCCGTGCGTCGGCAATGCCTTCCGCCCGCAGGCGCTCGATCAGGCGCTCGCGTGTGCGCGAAGACGTCATGCCGATCCCGTCACGCGTCATCATCCGATCGACCCCAGCCAACGCTCAACGCCTTTCAACACCGCACGGTGCGTCAAATCCGTGGTGAGTGGAGTCACCGAGACCGCGCCCGCCGCCACCGCCGCAAAGTCCGTGTCCTCGCCGGCATCCGCCGCCCCACCCGGCGCGCCGACCCAGTACACCGGCTTGCCGCGCGGGTCGGCCTGCTTCACGACCGGTTCCGCCTTGTGGCGCGCACCCAGACGCGTCGCACGCACACCGGCAAGTTCCGTCCAGGGCAGGTCCGGCACGTTCACGTTTAGCACGGTATCCGTCGCCATCACCCCCTCATCCATGCGCTCGACCAACAGGCGCGCCACGCGCGCCGCTGTCTCGTAATGCCGGGGTTCAGAGGAGACCAGCGAGACCGCGAGCGCCGGACGGCCCAGGAAACGCCCTTCCATGGCCGCCGCCACGGTGCCCGAATACAGGACGTCGTCACCGAGGTTGGCGCCGTTGTTTATCCCGGAGACGACCAAATCCGGCGCCTGCTGCAGTAGTCCGGTGATCGCCAGATGCACACAGTCCGTGGGCGTGCCGTTGACGTAGTGGAAGCCGTTGTCGAGCTGTCCCACGCGCAGCGGCATGTCCACCGTCAGGGAGTTGCTAGCGGCGCTGCGGTTGCGGTCCGGGGCCACCACGGTCAGGCGGCCCAGCGGCTCGAGAGCCGCCGCCAGCGCGGCCAGGCCCGGCGAATGAACGCCATCATCGTTGCTGAGCAGAATGGATAACACGGCACAGGGCTGAAGGATATGAGGTAATGATAGTCGACTGGGAGCTTGCCGGGCTTGCGGGTTCTTAGCGAGCGTAGCGGGAACGCGGCAGAAGCGGTTTCGGATTTGAGGCACGCAGTCGTTTATGCAACGAAAACCGGTGCTTTTTATGACACGCTTCCGCTCGCGCAGTAGAATCATCCCAAGCCCGCCTGGCGCCTGGAGCGCGGAGACCGACATGAGTCTCGACGACGAGCAACGACGCCAGTTCCGGCAAGCCGTGGCCGATGCCATCCGCACGCCCGACAAGCGCACCCGCTCGCGCAAGCCGCTCCCGAAACCAGTCGCGCAATTCAGCCAGGCCGACAAGCAAAAAGCCCTCGAGGAGAGCTTCCACGACCCGCGCCACCCCGATGAATTCGGTTCCGAGCCGCCGCTGGAATACGTCGCTCCGGGCGTGCAAAAGCGCCTCATGCGCCGTCTGCGCCGCGGCACTGTCCCCGTGCAGGCTGTGCTCGATCTCCATGGCAAGACCCAGGCCGAAGCCCATCCGCTGGTCGCCGACTTTCTCGGTGCGAGCACAGCCCGTGGTCTGACCTGCGTGCGCATCATCCACGGCAAGGGCTTTCGCTCGGGCCCCGGCGGTCCCGTACTCAAGATTGCCGTGGCCCGCTGGCTCTCGCGCCGTCGCGACGTGCTCGCCTACTGCAGTGCCCGTCTGGTGGACGGCGGTACCGGCGCCGTCTATGTGCTGCTGCGCCGCGGCAGCACATAGCACTGACCACGCCAAGGCTACCCCAAGCTCCTCCAACCTGTTAAAATTGCGCGCCTCGGCGGGCGGCTAGCTCAGCGGGAGAGCACTGCCTTCACACGGCAGGGGTCGCTGGTTCGATCCCAGCGCCGCCCACCATATAAACCAAGAACTCTTCAAATCAGCTTATGGGCTTGACGAGCCAGCCCTGGCTCTGCTCGAGGAGCGCCTCCTTGCCTACTGACATTGCACCGGAAACGGCTGCGCTATTCGCTATAGCCAGAAAAAACTTGGCCCACACCGATATGAGTTAGTCCGCTCTCGCCCGCTCAAGGCTGGAAAAGTGCGTTTTCGTGGAGTACCATGGATAATGATACATAAAAAAACAAGTCATATTGAGTCATCAGGAAGGGGCTGTTGATGTGACTGGTCCATGCCATCCCTCAGGAAATCATTTACTGGACGCATTGCCGGAAGAGGTTCAGAAACGCTTATTCCTATCCCTTGAATTCGTATCGCTGCCTCTTGGCAAAGTGCTGTATGAGGCGGGAAGTCCTCTGAAAAACCTCTACTTCCCCATTGATACGATCGTCTCCCTGCTTTACGTGATGGAAAACGGAAGCTCTGCCGAGATTTCCGTCGTGGGCAACGAGGGGGTCGTCGGAACCGCAGCATTCATGGGCGGAATAAGCACCCCCAGCCAGGCACTCGTACAAAGCGCCGGCTCCGCATACCGTATACCAAGCAAGGATCTCATCGCCGAATTCAACAGGCATGGCGATTTTCAGGAGCTGCTTTTGCGCTACACACAGTCCCTGATTACGCAAATGGCGCAAACCGCCGTCTGCAACAGACACCACTCCATAGATCAGCAGCTGTGCCGCTGGCTCCTGCTTGCCCTTGATCGCCTGCCGGGCAACCGGCTGACGATGACCCATGAGTTGATTGCGAATATGCTGGGGGTTCGTCGAGAAGGCGTCACGATCGCAGCCGGAAAACTGGAGAAAATGGGCGTAATCGAATATGTGCGCGGAAAAATTACGGTCCTCGATCGACCCAGGCTGGAAAAGCTTTGCTGTGAGTGCTATGCCATGGTGAAAAAGGAAACGGGTCGCCTGCTCTACTACCTGCCGCACTGAAAGTCTTACAGCTACGGAAAACTGCTGCGAATTATTTGCGCAGATAAAACAGCATGTGTCCTTATATCACTATCCGGCATCAGGATCAGGCTCCAGCCTTGATGTATTCCGTAGCCGCCAACTTGCAATAAAAAACCACTGCACGGTGGTGATACCCGTTTTCTGCGGCTCGTGAGAACAGTTAGCCACGCCAGCTACCCGTGCCCCCCACACTCGCAGGCAGTCGCCCTACCGGGAAAATCAATATAACCCGCTGCATGGGTAATTCCTGCCAGGGGCATATTAACTTGATGGCACACAGTGCCCCTGCAATAATTGGCCACCAATTTCCAGACTATGCGGCGAACACCGCAAAGTGCTGATCAGAAAATCCTCACCCGCCTATGTAAATTACCGGCATCAGGGATGGCAGTCGATTAATCAATACTCACATGGATATACTCAAACCGCTTCACGGACCGGTGAAGTGGTAACCAGACACGGACGTCACATTAGACCTACACATTGAGAAGAGGACATTGAAATGAAATTTATTACACTGTTCCTGGTGCCACTGGCTACGCTTTTTTGCATGGCTGGTGCCCAGGCCGCAGGAATGGATCATTCGAACGTCGTCAGGGATTACACCGATACGGTATCGCCGGCCGAACAAAAAGCCTACGAAGACGGTGTCAAAACTTACAACCAATGCTTGAGCCAGCATGGATTCAAGTTCACATGGACCGCCTGGTCCCATGTCACCGGAAACACGTATATGTATTCCTATGACACCAATCCCTCGACATGGGCCGATTTCGACAAGATGCATGATACAGGCGGCGTTTGCGATGAGGTATGGCAGTCAGCCGTAAACCCTCATTTAGTGAGCGAAACGAGCGCATTCATGGTCGGCATGCCTGAACTCAGTCACATGCCGAAGAACATGGGATTGGGTTCGGGTCTGATCGATGTCACCTACTTCAAACTCAAAGCCGGGCATGAAGCCCGGGATACGTTCACGAATACGATCAAGATGATAGCCGAGGCCGCCACGAAGTCGAATTGGCCCGGTCACTACCAGTTTGCATCGGTCCAGGATGCCGGTCCCGGAGCGCCGGATTTCATTCTGGTGTGGGCATCGAAGAACTGGGCGGACTTTGGAATGGATATCAATCCACCACTATGGAAAATGGTCGAAGACACGTACGGTAAAAAGAAAGCCAACGAACTGCGCATGTCCCTGAATGACGTGATCGTGGACTCGTCATCACATGTAGATGAATACAACCAGGATTTGACTTACAAGCCAACCGGCAATTAATCGAAAGCAACAGTCGAGGCGGCCCCTCCCGGGGCCGCCTTTTACACTTGTAGTCTTGCTTGCCCGTTTTCGATGTTTTTTCAGTTGCTCGGAAATGTCCTTCCTGAAAAGGAGGACATGAAGCCTATTGACAAAAATATTCGCATGCCCTGCAATTTCATACATCACGGCCAAACAATCAAGACGCTGGCTCTGCCAACCGGACGCCTTCGCCCTTGTCGACGGTTGTCCAGTGCGCGCCATCCTTCGATATCCGGATTTCGACGCCTACCTGCGTCGGCGAAGCATAAGTGTAGATGATGCGCTCCTTGATCTTTTTTCCATTGCTTCGATCGCTGCCGTATTCGGTCCAAACGTTGCCGCGGATGGTCATGCGCGAGGAAAAGGGGTGCTGTCCGCTGGCGCCTGCGGAAAACATTTCGTAGTGCCAGTAACTTTTGTCGTGGCTGTTCCAGGTATCCACCACCAGCGACCTGACGGGCTGTCCCGACCAGGTGTTGGCGAAAGTGCACTCGAGGTAGAGGCGATCCGAAGACCAGCGGCAATTCTCGTGCCAGGTCCATGTGCCCGCCTTGCTGTAGGGTGTGGCGAGCGACTTGCCATGGAAGACCCAACGCCCGGCTGCAATATTCAGCTTCTTCAGCTCGGGAGACAACGGCTGCGGGTTCGCAGCCCGTACGTCCGGGCCGGCAAGCAGGCCGGCTAAGGCCAGGAAAAGCATCGCGTATTTCATCTATCGGCTCCTTTTGACAGTAGGGTTGGAGCGTTCGCAAAGCGCGTCCGCAAGCGCGGGTACGGCTTCTCCCGCCGGCGCTGCGATCTTGCACGCAAACAGGGCGTCGGCCCGGGTGCGGCCCAGGTTCAGTCCAAATACGGGGATGCCGGCACGCGCGGCATTACGCACCAGGCGGTAGGCGGAGAACACCATGAGCGAGGAGCCGATAACCAGCACCGCATCGGTCTGCGCCACGGCGGCTTCTGCCCGCCGGGTACGCTCCGGCGGAATGGTTTCGCCGTAGAACGTGACATCGGGTTTGAGCATGCCGCCGCAACGCGGGCATGGCGGCACGTTGAACGCGGCGTAATCAGTGTCCTCGAGATCGGCATCGCCATCGGGTGCGAGCCGGGCGGTGCGGCTCTCGAAATCCGGATTGAGCCGCAGCAAGTCGCGTTGCAGCAGCGTTCGCGCCGAACGGCGCCTGCAATCCAGGCACCGTACGCGCGACAGCCGTCCGTGCAGGTCGACGAGGCGCCGGTTGCCGGCACGCCGGTGCAGATCATCCACGTTCTGCGTGACGATGGCGCTCAGGCGCCCTGCCGCTTCCAGAGCCGCCAGGGCGCGGTGAGCGACGGACGGTCGCGCGGCCTCGAAGCTCGGCCAGCCGCTCATGCTGCGCGCCCAGTAGCGGCGGCGCACGGCAGGCTTGTCGACGAAGTCGCGGAACATGACCGGGGCGCGGCGTTTCCAGTTGCCGTCGGCGTCGCGGTAGTCAGGAATGCCGGAATCCGTGCTGATGCCCGCCCCGCTGATGGCCGTGATGCGCCCGCACTTGCTCAAGGCGTCGGCGAGCGCGCCAACATCATCAGCGCCGGATGCGGATGTCTGGAGGGCTTCGCTGCACTGGACCATGCAACGATTGTATTACCCTCTGGGTAGCGAATTCACGCTGGAGGCTCCATGAAAGCAGTCGTCATAACCCAACCCGGCGGTCCCGAAGTACTCGAGGTCGAGGAGCGCGAGCGGCCGGAACCGTCGGGCGACGAGGTCCTGGTGCGCGTGGCCGGCGCAGGCGTCAACCGCGCCGACCTGCTCCAGCGCATGGGCGGCTACCCGCCCCCGCCCGGCACCGTTGTGGACGTGCCCGGGCTGGAGTATGCCGGCGACGTCGTCGCGACGGGACCGCGGGCCACGGTCTTTTCGAAAGGCGACCGCGTCATGGGCCTGGTGCCGGGCGGGGCCTACGCCGAATACGTCTGCGTGCCGGAAGCGACCGCAATGCCGGTCCCCGACGGCATGGATCCGGTCCGGGCCGCCGCCATTCCCGAAGCCTTCCTGACAGCCTACCGGGCGCTGTTCCTGGAAGGTGGCCTGGAAACCGGGCAAACCGTGCTGATCCGCGCGGCGACCTCGGGCGTGGGCCAGGCGGCGGTGCAGCTCGCCACCTTGGCAGGCGCGCGCGTGGTGGCCGGCAGCCGGCAACGCGATCGACTCGCCTCCCTGGAGGAACTGGGGGCCGACGCGGCCTTCGAGGACACGGGTGAGGCAGTGCGGAAGGCGGTCGGGCCCGACGGGGTCGACCTGGCCCTGGACTTCCTCGGCGGCCCCTGCTTTAACGAAAACCTGCAACTACTGAGTCGCGGCGGACGGCTGGTCCTGATCGGGTTGATCTCGGGTCGCGAAGCGTCGCTCGACCTCGGTGCCTTCCTGATGCGCCAGCTCCAGGTCCATGCCTTCACCATGCGCTCGCTGCCCGCCTACCGTCGCGCAGACATGACGCAACGCTTTGCGTCATGTTTTCTCCCGGCCTTCGAATCCGGGCGGCTGCATCCCGTGGTCGGCGCCACCTACCCGCTGGCCGACGCCGCGCGCGCCCACACCGACATGGAAGACAACAAGATACCCGGTAAACTCGTCCTCGTACCGTAGCCGCTTTCCGAATCCCTTGGAGTTCAGTCCAGGCAACGGAGCGGCCCCCCGCCCACTCCCCCAGGCTGTCAGGGGACGTGGAACCAGGGATGGGTGTACCAGAAATAGCCGCCGCCGGGGGCAGGCGCCGTGCACGTATACAGAGAACGCCCGGCGGGCAGCGCCGAAGGTGCCCGCAGGACGACGTGCGTGGCCGACGCCGGCGTCGGCTGCATGCGCCTGCCGTCGGAACGGAAACAGGCCAGGCCGCGCAGCGGACGGGCCAGGACCAGCCTCAGGCGCGGCGGGTTGTGCCCACCCTGCACTACCGGACTCCATGGGGCAACCGAGGAGAGCGGCATCGGTCTTGAAACGGCCCGGCGGGCAAACATATCCAGGGCGTCAAAATGGGTGTCGATCGGAAACCGCGGCAAGGCACGTGGGTCGAGCGGCTCACCCAGCGCGCCCGAGGCCTGGGCGAAGGCGACGAAACCGAGCGCGTTGACCATCCTGGCCAGGGCCGGATTGTATTCCCCGTACGGGTAGGCGAAGAGCTTCGGATCGGTATTGGTCTTCGGACCGAGTTCACGGTGGATGCGTTCCTGGGCATCGAGCACTTCGGTGCGCAGGCGTTTTTCCCACGCCTCCTCACCCTCTCCCGGCTTGCGCTCGAGCGGATGCGGGTGGGTCACGGTGTGGTCGGCGAAGGTGGCGCCCTGAAGCTGCATGGTGCGCATCTGCGACCAGGTCATGTAGGCGGGATAGTGGCGGTCCACGGCCTGCGTGCTGACGAACACGGTGACCGGGAAATGGTGGGCGCGAAGCAGCGGCCAGGCGTTCTCGTAGACACTCCGGAACGCATCGTCCACGCTGAGCGCCACCGTCTTGTCGGGCACGGATCGTCCCGCCTGCAGCGTACGCACCAATCGCGGCAGGGACCAGACATGGAAGCCGTGGGCGGCCAGGTAATCGAGCTGCGCCTTGAAGGCCTCCACCGGCGTGTTCGTCGAGGGATATTGCGGTTCTCCGAAGCGATGGTAGACGAACACCACCGCATGATCCACGGCGAACGCCGGGGGTGCCAGCATCAATAAAGCCGCCGCCAAGGCCAGCACCGACTGTTTTAACGCGGGGCAAGAGATGCGGCCCTGATCCTGCGCTGTATGTGGACTTGCCATGGCCAAAAGCTTGACGCCTGAACCACTCGTCGTCAAGCCTCGGCGCGGCAATAAGCGCCTATACTGAATTGGACTTGATCAGGATCGCACACCATGAGTGAAATCAGGCCCTGGTTGCTTTACGGCGCCTATGGCTACACCGGGAAGCTGATCGCGCGGGCGGCAACGGGACAAGGCGTGCGATTGCTGCTTTCCGGACGACGCGAGGACCCCCTGGCCGAATTGGCCAAGCCGCTCGGTCTGCCCTGGCGACGCCTTGATCTCGATAATCGAGCCAGACTTGTAGAAAGCCTCCAGGATTGCGCAGGCGTACTCAACTGCGCCGGCCCATTTGTGCGGACCGCCGCTCCCATGATCGGGGCGTGCATCGCCGCCCGCCGTCCCTACCTCGACATCACCGGGGAAATCGAGGTTTTCGAGTTCTGTCATAGTAAGGACGATGAAGCACGCGCCGCTGGCATCCCGCTCTGCCCCGGCGTAGGTTTTGACGTGGTGCCCACCGACTGTCTCGCCGCCGTACTCGAGCAGGCACTGCCCGCCGCGCAGGCACTGGCGCTGGGCTTCGACGCCCTGCAGCGAATCAGTCCCGGCACGGCACGCACGATGACGGCCGGCATCAAGGATGGCGGCTGCATTCGCCGCGACGGCCGGCTCGTTCGCGTGCCGCTCGGCTGGCACACTCGACGCATCGATTTCGGCAGCGGGGAAAAACTCGCGGTGACCATACCGTGGGGCGACGTGGCCACGGCCTATTACTCCACCGGCATCGGCAATGTGCGGGTCTACGCACCCGCCTCGCCTCGTTCGGTAAAGCACATGCAACGGATCAACTGGCTCCGTTACCTGCTGCGCATCCCCGCGCTCCGCGATTTCATGGAAAATCAGGCGGCGGCGCGCACTCGCGGCCCGAACGGCGAGGAGCTGGACAAAGGCCGGACCCATGTCTGGGGCGAGGCCTGCACGGCGCAGGGCGAGTGTATCGTCGGCACACTCGAAACGCCGAACGGCTATGCGCTGACCCGTGATTCGGCGCTCGAGGCCATCCGCCGACTCAGCGATCAGCCACCGGACCGGGGCGGCTACTACACACCCTCGCTGCTGTTCGGTACCCGCTTCGTGGAGACGCTGCCCGGCGTGGGCGCCATCAAAATAGAGCGCCGGCTGCCCCTCTCCAGAGAACAGCAGCCCCTATAGCGTCGACGTTGTTTTCCGGGTTTCCCCGGGCACCGGCAGGCCGACTTTTTTGCAGAAAGCACTGAAGCGCGGATCATCCTTGTAACGGAGCAGAAAGGGATCGTAGAGAAGCAAGTTACTAAGCCGAACGTTAGCAGGGTGACACTCAGAGCCTCGCAGCGGTTCGCCGGCAAGGCGCGTTCGCGCAGGCGTAGTGGTTCTACGGCAAGCGGACGCAACACCGCCGGCGGGACGCTGCGAGGCTCCCCCCGGGCGGTTCCGAGCCGGGCCGTGTACTGCGTTGCGCAGCCTTGAAAGGGAACGACCCTTCCTGCGGCTACGCGCCTTGTATACGATCCGGCTCGAAGCCGCTGAATGTCACCCTGCTAACGTTCGGCTTAGTATATCGGCAAGGATTACTGGAACCGTATTATCCCGCTGTTCAACGTCAATACACGGCAT
>Ga0209919_1001165_pt1 | contig 13023 bp, 10 predicted proteins | sample SalPon2A_C_D2_MG_FD_185721 | JGI IMG/M metagenome (GOLD analysis project Ga0209919, IMG submission 185721) | Soil microbial communities from South San Francisco under conditions of wetland restoration - Salt Pond MetaG R2A_C_D2_MG (SPAdes)... | ecosystem: Environmental > Terrestrial > Soil >... | reverse complement strand
TTGGATATTTGCTACCATGCATCACATTTACAGGAATGAATATGAAAAATTATTCGTATAATATCAAGAAGATTATTTGTCACGATTTTCTCAAAATCGTAATAAAAAAGCCGGATTGTTCAAATCCGGCTTGTACATTCCTAGAAAACTGTTTAAATATTATACATTATATAAACTATCTCAAAAAAAATGCTAAAACCTCCGTTAAATAACCAGGTTTATCTCTTTAAAATTATATAAATTTTTTCGTCTATTATATAAGATTGGAAGAAAACAAATTGTTATTTTTACTATTGATATAATGAATAAAGGTAATCTCATATTTGAGAGAATTATCAAACACAGTTTTAAAAATGCTATCTATCGCTCATAAATGGAGTTTTTAATATATGGCATTTATCTTGATATTGTTTAGGAAAATAAAAAAGTTATATTTGTCACTTAATGTTTAAGAAAATATCCATATCAACACTTTTGCTGCTCTTTTTCATTTCTACAACGGGATTGCCGCTTACTATACATTTTTGCAATATGGCAGAAAGTATGGAAAAAATGGATATGTCCTCCTGCTCCTGCCATGTGAAAAACACGAACAGGATGCATAAAGACTGCTCTTTATTTAAGATTGACACAAAAGAAGTTTCAGTAAAATCTAAAAACTGTTGCGATACCGAAGTTTCATTTATAAAATATGTTAAAGATTCCTACTTAAGCAACAAAACTGAGATTCAGAAAGAAGTATCTGTACAGAAAACATTAATAGCAGATATTCTCCCGGTTAAACGGGTACACGCAGTTTCATATTTAATATTTACCGATACTTCGCCGCCCCCACTTGCGGACAACCACCTTTACAACTTCACTACTGTCCTACTGATTTAGAATCCCACAATAATTACGCAGGATTCCGCGGATGACTATACCCCTTAAGGAATCCTTAAAGCTCAATTAATCTTTTGATTTATTTCAAATTGATAACGACCGTATACAATTATTGAGGATTTCAGATGAAAAAAATATTTCTTATATGTTTAACTACACTTTTGCTACTGAGTTTAGGCTCTGTAAATGCACAGACGGCAAAATTGGATTCGCTGATTAATAAAGCAATTAGAGTCAGTCCGAAGCTTTCCATGCTGCGCGCAAAAAGAAACGTCGCGGAAAACAAGATCCCCCAGGTTTCTAATTTACCGAATCCAATGCTGATGCTGGGACTTATTAATCTTCCCACTAACTCATTTTCATTTAACCAGGAACCGATGACACAGAAAGTAATCGGACTGCAGCAAACTATTCCCTTCCCGGGTAAATTATCCGCGATGGAAGACGCAGCATCTATAGATACTCTGATAATAGATAAAGAGATAAAAGATGCGATAAATGAAATTAGAAAGAATGTAAGTGAAAAATATTATTCTTTAAGCTTTTTCAGAAAAAGTTTAATGTATGCTAAAGAGAATAAAAACCTGCTCGAAAAAATTTCTGATGTAGTAAGTACAAAGTATTCAGTATCTACAGCAAGCCAGCAAAATTTAATAAAAGTACAATTAGAGATAACTAATATCTCTGATAAAATTGAAGATTTGAAAAGCAAGGAAGGTTCGGCGCTTTCGTCTTTGAATGCATTTCTTTTACAGGATTCAAACACACCGATTGCAACGGAAACATTTGATTCAATAGACACAATTGATATTACAGTAAAACAACTCGATTCACTTGCGCGCGCGAACAGGCCTTACCTGCAGGGCATACAGCTCTCACAGGAAAAAGGTAAGCTAAAGCAAAGTGCAGCCGAAAAAGATTATCTGCCGAATTTTACGGTGGGCGTTCAATACGGTCAAAGAGGAACTCTTGATAAAACCGGTATGGAACAGGCTGATTTTCTTTCTTTTTCACTCGGTGTTTCTCTACCGATAAACTATGGCGGCAGAATTTCATCAAAAGTCCAGGAAGCGACTTCGATCCAGGAATTATATAATCAGCAGTATTATCAGGCCTTTCAATATTTGGATGGAGTATTTGGTACAGATGTAACCGAACTTAACTCTTTAAAAGACAGGATCAGCTTATTTGAAAACGGACTTCTGCAACAGGCCAGACAAAACCTAAACTCAGCTTTATCAAGCTACCAGGTTAACGCGGTTGATTTTATAAATGTTATTGATGCACAAAATCAGCTTTATATGATAGAGACGAAACTATACAAATTAAAAACAGACTATCTGAAAAAAATAGCTGAATTAGAATTTTTAACCGGTTCAAACTTGTCTGCCGGCAGGTAATTTAAGAAAATAATTTTGGAGAAAAGTAAAGTGAAAACTCAAAACATAATTATCGGAATACTAATAGTAATAATAGCAGTGATTACATATCTCTGGCTCGGTGGTTCCAACAGAACCAGCAATGCTGATAACATGGCCGGAAATACGGCAATGACAACACAAAAAGATAAAAAAATTTTATACTGGCGCGCGCCTATGAATCCTAACGAGGTATATGATAAACCCGGAAAATCAAAAATGGGGATGGACCTTGTCCCTGTTTATGAAGATGAAGCCTCCGGCGGGGGAATTGTTTCAATCAGCGGAGCAGTCCAGCAGAATATGAACGTTAAAACAGCCGTTGTTGAAGAAAAAAATCTCAGCTCGCAGGTTGTAACAAACGGGATACTTCAGACAGATGAACAAAAAGAATACATAGTAACAACAAAGGTCAGCGGTTGGGTGGAGAAACTTTACGTGAATTACACAGGGCAAAAAGTAAAAAAGGGGCAGAAGCTGGTTGATATTTATTCACCGGAACTTGTCGCGGCCCAGCAGGAACTAATCACAGCTTTATCATACGGCGCATCTGTAATGAAGAGCACAGATAAAAATATTTCCGGCAGCGGGAAGGATTTAATTGCAAACAGCGTGAGAAAACTTGAACTGCTGGATGTCCCTGACTCTGAAATAAAAAGAATTGAAAATACTAAAGAGATTAAAAAATACATTACACTTTACGCCCCTTTCAACGGGACGGTAATTCATAAAAATATAACCGAAGGGCAAAAAATAGGCGCCGGCACGGAACTGCTGAAAATTGCAAACCTGAATAATCTATGGATGATTGCTGACATTTACGAATATGAATTACCAAAAATAAGTTTAGGTTCGCAGGCTGATATTACTTTTTCTTTTCTTCCGGGCAAAACTTTCAAAAGTAAAATTTCTTTTATCTACCCGACACTCGATGAAAAAACAAGAACGGTAAAAGTAAGATTTGACATTCCCAATTATAACGATCAACTAAAACCATCAATGTTTGCAAACATTGTAATAAATGGTAAAAATCTTGGTAGCTATCCCGTAATTCCTGAGCAGGCCGTTCTTCGCACAGGCCAAAAGGATGTAGTAATCCTCGCACTGGGAGAGGGGAAATTTAAGCCGGTTGAAGTAAAACTCGGTGATTATTCGCAGGGTGAATACCAGGTACTTGAAGGACTGGTAGCTGGAAATACAATTGTTACTTCTGCACAATTTCTTATAGACTCTGAGAGCAATTTAAAAGCAGCACTATCACAATTCGGCGGTTCAACAGCAAAAGATACTATGAAATCGGAAGTTAAGAAAAAAGACAAAGCAGAAACGATGAAAAACATGGATAAAAAAGAAGATACTGAAAAAGCTGATTCAAGAATAAGAAAAGGTACAATTGATCTTTCTGCCATAGATAAAAATGCAGACGGCAAACTTTACCAGGATATAATGGATTGGAATGTTATTTCTGATGAACCTGGAGAATGCCCGTTATGCGGAATGACTTTAAAAGAGTTCAGCATAAAAGAAGTAAAAAAGAATTTAACAGAACACGGATTTGAATATAAAAGGTAATCAGATTAATTGTCATTCCGAACTTGTTTCGGAATCTTTCTCAGAAAATTATGAGACCCTGAAACTAGTTCAGGGTGACAATTAATGAACTAAGAAATTTTTGGAGTAAATGATGACAACAAATAGTCCTGAAAAAGAAGGAATTATTGCCAAAATAATTGAATGGTCAATTAACAATAAAATATTAGTGCTGATATTAACAGCCGCTTTGATTATGGGTGGTCTCTGGGCAATAAAGAACACACCGGTTGACGCAATACCGGATCTCAGTGATGTGCAGGTAATTATATTTACAAAATACCAGGGTCAGGGCCCACAGATAGTTGAAGACCAGGTAACGTATCCGCTTACATCGAAAATGCTTTCTGTGCCTTATGCAAAAGATGTAAGGGGTTATTCGTTCTTTGGTTATTCTATGGTGTATATAATTTTTGAAGACGGAACCGACCTGTACTGGGCACGCAGCAGGGTGCTTGAATATTTAAGCTCAATGCGAAGTTCACTACCCGAAGGCATCTCGCCCGAACTCGGTCCTGATGCCACCGGCCTGGGCTGGGTTTACCAGTACGCGTTAAAATCTAAAACAAGAAGCCTGCAGGAATTACGAACACTTCAGGATTGGTTCTTAAAATATGAATTATCCGCGATACCCGGAGTCTCGGAGGTAGCAAGCGTCGGAGGTTTTGTAAAACAATACCAGGTAAACGTTGATCCAACAAAACTAGCTTCGTACGGAATTCCGCTCAGCAAAATTAAAATGGCAATAAAGCAGAGCAATAATGATGTTGGCGGAAGATTAATGGAGATGGGTGAAACGGAATTTATGGTCAGAGGACTCGGATACATAAAGAGTGTTGATGATCTGAAAAACATTGCTATCGGAAAAAATCAGAGCACCGGAACACCTGTTTACCTTAAAGATGTAGCTAATATTGATATCGGACCTGAATTAAGAAGAGGCCTCGCAGATTTAAATGGCGATGGCGAAACTGTAGGTGGAATTATAATTCAACGCTACGGTGAAAACGGGCTTGCAGTAATTAATAAAGTAAAAAAGAGATTGAAGGAATTACAGTCCTCGCTTCCCGCGGATGTTCAGATTGTTCCGGTTTATGACAGAAGCGAACTTATACACAAAGCAGTTGATAACCTTGGAGATAAACTTCTTGAAGAAGGACTCATAGTTGCTCTGGTAATTATTCTATTCCTCATGCATTTCAGAAGTTCCCTTGTTGCAATCTTTACGTTGCCAACTGCCGTACTTGCTGCTTTATTAATTATGAAATTACAGGGACTAAATGCGAACATTATGTCGCTCGGAGGCATTGCAATCGCGATCGGTGCGATGGTGGACGCCGCGATAATAATGGTGGAAAACTCGCACTCTCATATTCTGCACAATCAGCAATTGCCTGTAGAAAAGCAGAGGCCTCACTGGGCAGTAATTCTTCAGTCATCAAAAGAAGTCGGACCGTCTATATTTTATTCGCTGCTGGTTATAACGGTTTCTTTTATTCCCGTATTCACGCTCGAAGCTCAGGAAGGCAGAATGTTCAAACCGCTGGCATTTACAAAAACTTACTCGATGGCTGCCGGGGCTATACTTGCGATTACAATTATTCCGGTGCTTATGGGATACTTTATCCGCGGTAAAATGAAAAAAGAAGATGAAAACCCGATAACAAGATTCCTGATGAAGATCTATCATCCTATTGTGGACTTTGTGATGAAAAAAAGATGGTGGGTAATTGGTGTTTCATTTTTAATTGTGGTAGCTACTGTGATACCTTTCTCAAAATTAGGTTCTGAATTTATGCCGCCGTTGTATGAAGGCGACCTGCTTTATATGCCCACAACATTGCCGGGAATATCAATTACAAAAGCTAAAGAATTATTACAGCAGACCGATAGAATCATCAAATCATTTCCGGAAGTCAAATCTGTTTTCGGCAAAGTAGGCCGGGCTGAAACTGCAACTGACCCGGCTCCTTTATCAATGATTGAAACAACTATTCAATTAAAACCCGAAGACGAATGGCCTGAAGGAATGACCAGGCAAAAACTCGTTGATGACCTTGATAAAGCCATTAAAATACCGGGGCTCACCAACGCGTGGACGATGCCTATTAAAACAAGAATCGATATGCTTTCGACCGGAATTAAAACTCCTGTTGGAATAAAAATTGCCGGACCTGACTTAAAAGTACTCCAGGATATTGGGAAAAAAATTGAAGAAGTAACCAGGAAGATTCCGGGCACCCGTTCGGTTTACGCTGAAAGATCTGCCGGCGGTAACTATGTTGATTTTAATATTGACAGAAATGCAATTGCTAGATACGGACTGACTATAGCCGATGTTCAAAATGTATTTATGTCGGCAGTCGGCGGTATGAATGTTACACAAACGGTTGAAGGTTTGGAACGTTATCCTGTAAATCTTAGGTACCAGAGAGACTACCGGGATAATATCGACGCCCTGAAGCGGGTACTCGTTCCAATACCTGGTGGCGGCAACATTCCGCTGGATGAACTCGGTGATGTAATCATCCGCAAAGGCCCGCCTATGATAAAAACAGAAAACGCCAGGCCAAATTCCTGGGTTTATATTGACATCGAAAATATTGATGTTGGTACATATGTAGATAATGCACAAAAAATTATTGCGAAAAAAATTGAACTTCCTGCTGGATATTCGATAATCTGGAGCGGTCAATACGAATACATGGAAAGAGCTGCAAAAAAATTAGCAATGGTACTGCCGCTTACTTTATTGCTTGTAATAATGCTCCTTTACTTCAATACAAAATCATTTACAAAAACGGGAATAATACTTCTCGCTCTCCCGTTCTCAATGGTCGGTGCAGTCTGGTTTCTTTATCTGGCAAATTTCCATATGAGTGTAGCAGTGTGGGTTGGAATTATTGCGTTGCTGGGCGTCAGCGCTGAAACCGGAGTTGTGATGCTGCTTTACCTGGATATTGCCTACGAAAACTGGAGAGCCAGGGGTTCGTTAAAATCCTTTGCCGATCTCAGGGAATCCATATTTGAAGGAGCCGTAAAAAGAATACGTCCTAAAATGATGACTGTTTTAGTTCTATTCTTCGGCCTTCTCCCTATTCTTATCGGGCATGGAGCAGGCGCTGATGTAATGAAAAGAATTGCCGCCCCCATGGTTGGCGGTATATTTACGAGTTTGATTATGGAACTGACAATCTTTCCGGCAATTTTTTATGCTCTTAAAAGAAGAGAAATGAGAAAAAGCAACATGCTAACAGAAAATATTCAGGAGATTTAAAATGAAAAAAATAATGGCATACATAAGACACGATAAAGCCGATCTTGTAATTGAGAAATTAGAAGAAGCCGGTGTAAAGGGTATGACTCTGCTGGATGCTAACGCTCTGGCAGAATGGGCGGATAAAGAAGCATTTAGTTTCTCTATCGAATATGTTCAAAAATATTCTAAGGTTGTTAAGATAGAATTAATCTGTAATGATGAAGACAGCGACAAATTAGTTGATGTTATTTCAAAAAACGCTCATACAGGTAAAAGCGGCGATGGCTGGATATTTGTCACCCCTGTAGAAAAAGCTGTTCGAATCAAAACAGGTGAAGTAAACGATTATAATAATTTATAAACACTTAATATAAGGGAGCACTGAAATGATAAATAATATCAAAAACACATTAACTATCGTTTTTGTATTTACAGTTTTTCTCACGGCAACTTCATTTGCACAAGAGAAACAGGATTCTTCAATGAAGGGTCATAATATGAAAATGCACAAAACGGAAATGATGAAAGATCATAAAATGAATATGATGAATGACTCTACTCATCATAAGATGCACAATGAAATGAATTGTACTGATATTGCAAATTGTGAGAATATGAAAGCAGATATGGACCACTCAAAAATGATGAATATGAAAGATCACAAAATGAAAATGATGAGTGACTCTACTCATCATAAAATGCACGGTGAAATGAATTGTACTGATGCTGCAAATTGTGAAAAAATGAAAGCAGATATGGATCATAAAATGATGGATTCATCAAACCAAAATATGACAAAAGAAAAAGGATCGATAGTACGCGAAGGTGTAATTGATTTGAAAGCAATTGATAAGAATAATGACGGCAAAGTTTTCCAGGATATGATGGACTATAATGTAATATCGGATAAGGCAGGTAAATGCCCTCTTTGCGGAATGAAACTGAAAGAAGTTTCACTGGATAAAGCTAAAGATACTCTGCTTAAAAGCGGTCATAAAGTAAAATAACAGACTTTAATAACAACATTTTTGTTATTAGTAATAGTTATACTTCTAATAGAATTTGGCTATTATTAAGGTTAAAATTAAAATGATTTTTAAAAAAAATTACATTAATGGGAAAAAATTTAATATAAATGGGGCTTTAAATGATTGGTAATATTTTAATTCTATTAGCAATGCTGGCGGGAGTCTTTACAATCCTGATGTACTACTATAGTTACAAAGGGTATTCAAACACACTTAGTTATGCCAGGATTGGTTTTTATGTTATGACCGGATTAGTTACCGCCGCGAGTGCTTTTCTGTATTACATTATTTTATCACATCAGTATCAGTACAGTTATGTATTCGATTACAGCGGCGGAGATTTATCCTTTGGATTACTTCTCTCCACTTTCTTTGCAGGACAGGAAGGAAGCTTTTTATTATGGCTTTTATTTACCGTGATCATCGGGCTGTTTATGATCAAATACCTGTCAGGCAATGCAAAACAGGAAGCTACGTTCATGATATTCTTTACGCTGGTAGCATTGTTTCTTGCAATACTGGTCAGCCCGCTTTTAAAAAATCCTTTTGCTTATATGTGGTCGGAATCCGGATACTTTCCGGCAAAGTATTTCGGACAACAATATTTATCATTACCCGATATTCAGCAATTTATTTTTGCAAATAATAACGGTGAGCAGTATATAAAATTTACGCCGCATCTTAAATCTATTCTGGCAGGACTTAATATTCCGATGAGCAGTTTTATAGTTTCGGGAAAAGGATTAAATCCGCTACTGCAGAATTTCTGGATGCAGATTCACCCGCCGCTTTTATTTGTAGGTTTTGCAATGTCTGCTATACCTTATTCGTTTGCTATGTCCGCATTAATGATGAAAGAATACAAAAGCTGGATAAGCAAATCACTGCCTTGGTTAGTTGCCTCAATGACAGTACTTGGCCTGGCACTGATGATTGGCGGTTACTGGGCTTACGGGGTGCTTGGATGGGGAGGATTCTGGGGATGGGATCCTGTTGAAAATTCAAGTCTTGTCCCGTGGATAATTGGAATCGCATTAATCCATACTCTGGTTATTCAGCGTAATACTCAAACTCCAGATACAAAAGGTAAGTACATAAGAACAAACCTTGTTCTTTCAATTTTAACTTTTGTTTTTGTTATTTACAGCACTTTCCTCACCAGAAGCGGAATTTTATCGGAAGCTTCAGTGCATTCATTTTCAGCTCCCGGACAAATTACGTATCTCTTTTTGCTGGCATTTATTTTAACTTTTACAATTGTTGGGATTGGAGGAATTATCCTGCGGTGGAAAGATTTAAGAAATGAACCCGGCAGTACAATTAAGGAAGAATTTTTCAGCAGGGAAAACGGTTTAATTTACGGATCGGCATTATTGCTCGGTTCGGCATTGATAATTATTGTTGGAACGTCTGCCCCTATTTTCGGAAGATCGGTTGAGACCAGTTTCTATGACACGATGAATCTTCCTTTAGTAATATTAATGACATTTCTTATTAGCGCTACACTTATGCTTAGATGGCGCACAACTGAAACCCAGGTTATGTTCAAAGAGATGGCAACGCATCTTTTAATCGCAGGAGTTATTACCGCCATAATAGCATACCTGGTTGGCATTTCGAACATTGTTAATATGTTGTTCGCACTTTCAATTTCATTTACTGTAGTTACAAACACGACCTACCTTATAAGAAATCTGAAGGTGAGTAAATTAATTACAGGAGGACAAATAACACACATCGGGTTTGCTGTGTTCCTGCTTGGAGTTTTAATTTCAGGTAATTTTTCCAGAGCACAGGAAATTCAATTACCAAGAGACCAGGTAGTAAGGGCATTAGATCACGATTTCAAATTTACGGGCTATACGCCTTTTGATAACGGAAAAAAATACGCATTTAATGTTTTAATAAAAGATAATAATTCATCCTGGCAGGCCGCTCCGGTTATGTTTAACTCAGAATACAATAACAGTATAATGAGAGAGCCTGATATATTAATGGGGCTTAGTAAGGATTTTTATATTTCACCGGTGGAATATTCAGAAGGTAATGCAAATCAAAAAGAGACCTTAACAATTGAAGCAAGCATTAAACCAAACATTAATCTTGTTTGGCTTGGTGTAATAATAATTACTTTCGGAATGATTATATCAACCATTAGAAGAAAACGCGAAGAAAAAATATTAAAGAATACATAAACGTATTTTGAGAAAATAAAAGACCAAAATATTATATAAGATTAACACAAAATTATGTAACGCTTTCAGAAGCAGTAATATTTAAGTTATTTATAGTAAAAGGAGCCACTATTAGGGCTTTCAATGACTAAATAATAACATTACAAAGATTGATACCAGCAGATAAAGTAATGCTAAAAATGATTAAAAAAGGAGTTGAGACGATGTTACAACAATTTGCAAAAAACATCTTCAGTAAAATTTTCATTGCTGTTCTTTTTGCCTTTACAATTACACTTTCGTCTAATGCACAGGACAGTAGTGGTAATATGATGAATAAGGGAATGATGAACCACCAGGGTATGATGGGTGGCCATATGATGAACATGCAGCAAATGATGACAAACATGAACCAGATGTATGGGCAAATGACTGCTATGATGGAACAGATGAATCAGAATATGGGGCAAATGCATTCAAAAGAAATGATGTCATATATGGGGAATATGAGTGCAATGGGTAAAGATATGAAATCCATGCTCGGATATATGAACCAGATGATGAACAATAAAGCAATTATGAAAGACGATAAAATGAATGAACAAATGAATTTAATGAAGAAAGATATGAGCCATATGATGAATAATTATGAAAGGATGATGAATCATATTTCCAATAAAAATGACAACAAGTAATCTTTGTCCTAAATTTTTAATGCAGCCTGAATTGACAGGCTGCATTTTTTATTTAATAAAATTAGATAAAATAAATTCTAAAGTGTGAGGTTTTTATGTATCACAATATGTTTTTTGGTGGAATGTGGTTTAGCTGGTTGTTCTGGATAGTTTTAATTGCATTAATTATTTGGCTGATTGTCAATATGAGCAGTCGATCACAAAAGAATTCCGGCCCCGAATCAGAAAAAGAAACTCCATTGGATATCTTGAAGAAAAGATATGCAAGTGGAAAAATAGATAAAAAAGAATTTGAAGAAAAGAAAAAAGATTTAACCCAATAGTAATTATTAATTAGGAAGCCTATATGAGAACAGGTGTTAGTAGTTTTTTGCGTGTTTTATTGTTTACGATTGTGCTTATTTCTTTAACACGTGCGCAATCATGGGATGACGGGATGTATCATAACGGAATAGATACTATGGACTGGCGGGGATCAGCCCAATTAGACACAGTTAGTGGAAAAATAATTGTTGATTCTTCTTTTACCACTACAAATTATATGGGAAATATGCGTCCCGCATTTTATTATTTAGATACCACGGGTACAGGAAGTAAAGATTATCAACTATTCTTTGGACCTTACTGGTATAAACCAACAAACGGGACAACAAAACCAGTTGAAGGAGATAGTGTCAGTCTGACGGGAATTAAAATGATTTCTATGACACCACCTATGTTGAGCGTTTATATTATCGATGGAAATTTGTGGCGGGATACTGTTGGGGTAGAATCATGGTCAGGAGGCTGGATACACAACTCTGACACAGATTCTTCAAAATTTTTCTGTCCAACGGATAGCATGTCCTTTATGCACCTGGGACCAAATTCAATGGGCACAGGTATGATGGGAATGGGCGGAATGCAGTGGCCTGATTCTATTTTCTGCCAGTTTGAAGAAATGACGCCGGACAGTATGCCGAACAATTCAAATAGTAATTCTATAATGGGATATCATTTGGCTATGTATGACTCTATAGGAAATACTATGATGCAGATGGGATCAATGAATAACGGTAAAATGACGATGAAGAAATCTGTTAATCTTATTTTTCATATTCCACAGGATTCATTAAACGGAAAAACAATGTCTCAGATTTCCTGTCAGTATATGGATAATAACGGAAACTGGAATACGGTAACCGCCCAGGTTAATTCTCAGGACAATACTCTATTAATATCACAGGCCAATTTATATTCATATTACCGTATAGTCCCAACCGGTACAACCCCTGTAGAAAATGGAAAAAATTCTCTACCTGCAAATTATACTCTTGAACAAAATTATCCGAATCCATTTAACCCGTCTACAATAATAAAATACTCTTTGCCTTCAGAAAGTTTTGTATCATTAAAGGTTTATGACCTTTTGGGCAAAGAAGTAAAAACGCTTGTCAGCTCAGAGCAAAATGCCGGTGTTCACAAAATTACTTTCAATGCTTCAGATTTTCCAAGCGGAGTATATATTTATACTTTGTCAACAAATGGATTTACACAGACTAAAAAATTAGTATTGCTCAAATAATTTTTTTGAAATTAATTGGCCACGATGTTTACCAGGCCAGGCGCGAAGTAAGAGGAGGATGTATGCAAAGTCATAATCACTCAGAACATACACATAACTCTCAGAACGAAAACCATAAAATGCATGAGGAACATAATAATTCTCATGGCAACCATCATGCACATATGGTTGCTGATTTTAAAAAGCGATTCTGGATCTCAATAATTGCGACAATTCCTATCTTATTCCTTTCACCAATGCTTCGGGATATTTTTGGTATTTCATCCGAATTAAAATTCAACGGAAGTGAGTACATCCTGTTTATAATTTCGTCGTTTATTTTCTTTTACGGCGGCTGGCCATTTTTAAAGGGATTTTTTACAGAGATAAAATCAAAAAACCCCGGTATGATGACCTTGATAGCGGTAGCCATT
>Ga0209919_1001164_pt1 | contig 13028 bp, 9 predicted proteins | sample SalPon2A_C_D2_MG_FD_185721 | JGI IMG/M metagenome (GOLD analysis project Ga0209919, IMG submission 185721) | Soil microbial communities from South San Francisco under conditions of wetland restoration - Salt Pond MetaG R2A_C_D2_MG (SPAdes)... | ecosystem: Environmental > Terrestrial > Soil >... | reverse complement strand
TTCAGATCTGGAATGTGCAGGGAGAACTGGTCTGCAGTACCGAGAGCGCCGAAATCTGGCACTTAAGCCCGCAACGCGATGACCTGCTGCTGGCCCTGCATGGAGACACGGTTTATCGCGATGTGATCCTTGATGGTCAGCCGATCAGAGTCTTGCTCTATCCGGCCAGTAAACATACCCGCTTTGTCGGGGCGGTACTGGTGGCCAGTCGACAAGGTGAAATGCATGCGGCGCTTGCCAATTTGAGGTTGCTGCTGCTGACCTTCAGTCCGATCACCCTGCTGCTGATGTCGATTGGTGGCTGGTTCCTCGCCGGTCGAACCATCTCTCCGGTGACCCGGATCTCCCGTTCGATGCAACGGATCAACGCCGAAAGCCTCGATCAGCGCTTGCCGGTCTCGCCCGCCGGGGATGAAATCTCCGAACTGGCCGAAACCTTCAACGGGCTGCTGGCCCGCTTACATGATTCCTTTCGCAAGATCCGCCAGTTCTCCGGCGATGCTTCGCACGAACTGCGCACCCCATTGACGATTCTCAAGGGGGAAACCGAAGTCGCTTTGCGCTGGGCCAAGACACCGGAAGAATATCGTAATGCACTGCATTCCAATCTGGAAGAGATCAACCGCATGGAGCGGATCATCGAGGATCTGTTGCAACTGGCAAAAAGTGATGCCGGTGAACTGCAGATTGAAATCGAGGATTTAAGCCTTTCGGATCTGATCCTGGAAATTTACATGCAGGGGCGGTCCCTGGCCGAAGGGCGGCAGCTGGAGATTGAATTCAAGGTCGAGGTCGACCGGGAGATCAGGATTATGGGGGACGCCCTGCGCCTGCGGCAGCTGTTTCTCAACCTGATCGTCAATGCCATCAAGTATACGCCGGATCCCGGCCGGGTTGACGTTTGCCTGGCCACCGAGGGAGACAATGCCGTGGTTCGGGTGATCGATAATGGCATCGGTATTCCCGAACCACAGCAGGCGTATATCTTTGATCGTTTCTACCGGGTCGACCAGGCGCGCAATCGTGAGGTCGGCGGTGCCGGGCTGGGCCTGTCAATCGTCAAGTGGATCGTCGCAGCGCATGCCGGGCAGATTGAGGTGTCCTCGGAGGCCGGGCAAGGGAGCATCTTTACCGTGACTCTACCGATGGCCGGGCCGCAACGCGAACAGGGCAAGGATGTGACCGGGGGCAAGAGCTGATGGGTGCGATGGGCAGGTGTCACCGATTCGGCTTTTTGCAAGTTGCGCTGGCGTCAAGGGGATGGCTGAGGTGGTGATCAGGACCAATGTGCAGCCCGGCGTTTTTACTCCGGTTCTCCGATCTGATTCTGACCGGGGAGCGGGAGTCGAATCATGCTGGAACCACCTGTTGGAAATCGATCAGACTGCGGATAAATAACTGTTATTCGTAATAAAATTCCGAATTTTTCAATGGAATTGACTCGACTGTGGTATTGCACAGTGGACTTGCATTGGCCCTGTGGTAAGAATTGAACATGCGTCTAGCCCTCAAACATCAGATTATCCTGGCTCCGGCCTCAGTCTTGTTGCTGATGAGCCTGCTGCTGGGATTTTTACAGTTTAATTACTGGGATCTGTCGATCAAGCGCCAGGCCGCGCGCCAGCTCGGAACCTTGTTTATCGCCCTGGCCGAAGCCGATCTGGCGGCACAGCGAATGAACAATCTTTCCGTGCGGCTGGGCAAGAACACTATGCTCGATGCCAGCCGTCTGCAGGAAATGGCCGAGCTCTATACCCACCTCAGCGGGGCGTCGCAGCGGATCCTCAACGTCATGAAGATGGACGAGACCAGTCGTCTCGAATGGCGTCAGGCGGTCGCCGATCTCGACCCGGACAATGGGTTCAACAGCGAACGTTTTTTAGTGGCGCTCGGCAAACTGAGACCGCACCTGGACGAGCTGTCTGAGTGGATCCAGAACGACCGGGAGAAGCTGCGTGACGTTCACAGCCAGGATATCGATGCCCTGGTTGCCCGCACGACCTTCGTCTCCATCGTTGTCCTCGGTGCTGCCATCCTGATCGGGGTTTTCCTGTCGCTGACCTTTGCCCGGCGGATTTTAAAGCGGATTCAGGGGCTCTCGGATAATGCGATACGGATTGTCAAGGGCGACCTGACGCCGCCGCCGGAACCCCCGGTGGTGCGTGACGAACTTGATGAACTGGCGCTGTCGATCAACCGGATGACCGATCAGCTCATTCGTGTCGTCGGTACCGAGAAGCTCCTCGAAGGTGCCGAAGAAGAGCGGCGCCGGATCGCCATGGATATCCATGACCAGACCCTCTCCGATCTGTCTGTGGTGCACCGCGGCCTGCAGGATTTGGCCGGCGGACAGGACCAGGCCAAAATCCAGAAACTCGAATTGGATTTGCGCCGGGCGATGACCAATCTGCGCGAGGTGATGGACAATCTCCATCCTCAGACCCTGGAGATTCTCGGCCTCGGGGCGGCCCTGCAGTCTTACGTCGAGCAGTTGCAGGCCAAGAGCGGGCAGCTCAAGTTGCATTGTTATATTTCGTCCGAGCTCGAAGCGCATAAGTTCCCGCGCCTGGTCAGTCTGACCCTTTACCGGATCGCGGTTGAGGCGATTCATAACGTTGTCAAGCACGCCCGGGCCAACACCTGTGAAGTGAACATGGAGGTGCGGGGCGGCGAATGGCTGAATTTTTCCGTCGAGGATAACGGCATCGGTTTCTCCCACGATGAATATTCCGGCCAGGGCGGCCGGGGAATGAACAATATTCGCGAACGGGCCCGGGCGATTGGCGGTCGGGCCCGTTGGAGCAGATCCCGGTTTTCCACCGGAACCCGTTTCGAACTCTCGATGGCGGTAAGTAAAATCAAGGAACAGGAGTAAATTTATGAGTGGCTTGAACATTCTGGTTGCCGAAGACAACCCTAAGGATTATGAGTTTCTCGAACAGATGTTCGAAAAATGGGAGCTGGATGTCAAAATCCACCGGGCGCAGAACGGCATGGTCGCCCTGGAGATGGCGCTTGATCTGAATCTGCCCCGGGTGGTCAGTGACATCCAGATGCCGGAGATGAACGGCATCGAATTCGCTCGTGCCCTCTGGCAACGCAATCAGGACGCGCGAATCGTCTTCTGGAGCCAGTACAAGGATGAGATGTATGTCCGCTCGCTGGCCCGGATTGTTCCGCCCGAGACGGTTTACGGCTATATCCTTAAGTCCAATACCAGCGACCGGATCTCCCAGGCGATCCGCACCGTGTTGCTCGACGAGCAGTGCTGGATCGATCCCGAGGTTCGCAAGGTTCAAGGACGGGCCGGTCACAGCCAGACCTCGCTCTCTGATATCGAGTACGAAGCGTTGGTCGACATTTCGCTCGGGCTGACTGACAACCTGATTGCCCAGCGACGCTATCTCTCGCGCCGGGGAGTGCAGAGCCGCCTGAATTCCCTTTACAACAAGCTCGGCATCGACCAGGAACAGTTCCAGTCGGAAAATGTCGGCGATGCATTCAACCTGCGGAACCGGGCGATCTCGGTGGCCCTGCGGCGCGGGCTGGTCAATTCCTTTGAACTCAAACACGAGGAAGGGGAGTTCCAGGATTGGCTCAAACGCTATAAGGGCAGTATCAAGCCCGAAGCCTAGTGAATCACTCGGCCCCAAACAACAACGGCCCCACCATTTGGTGGGGCCGTTGTTGTTTGGGGCCGAGTCCGTTCAGCAAAATGTGCTGTCTGGCAGTTAGGCTGCGTGGCAGATCGAGGAATGCCACAAAAGTCTTTTCCGGAGTTGGTCACGTTGACCGGGTCAGTCAGGCGTCGCCTGTCCGAGCAGTTCCATCAGGTGCAGGACATCCTGTTTCATCCCGGCCTGTTTCAGTCCCCAGGCGAGCTGGATGTGACAACCCGGGTTGGCGGTTACCAGATGCTCGGCGTTGGTCTCGGCGACATTCTGCAGCTTGCGATCGAGAACCTGCTGGCTCGCCTCGGAGAATTTGAGCCCCCAGGTCGCGGCACTGCCGCAACACCAGCTGGACTCGTTCATTTCACGCAGTTCGACCCCGGGAATCGCCTTAATCAGTTCGCGAGGTTGTCTGGAGACCTGCTGGGCGTGACAGAGATGGCAGGGCTCGTGGTAGGTGACCGTGGCCCTGATTTCCTTGAGCCCTTCGCTGCGCAGACCGACCTCGAAGAGGAATTCGTTGATGTCGCGAACCTTGGCGCGGAACTGCTTCAGTCTGGCGTGATCCTCACGTTTTTCGAGGAGTTCCTCGTACTCCTTTAGCGAGGCCCCGCAGCCGGCACAGTCGGTGACGATGTAGTCGACATCCTGCTGCATGAACAGATCGAGATTGAAGCTGGCCATCTGCCTGGCGGTTTCGCGGTCCCCCTCGTTGAGATGCGGCGCGCCACAGCACTTGGTCTGCCTGGGGGTGACGACGTCAAAGCCCTGGTGGGCGAGCACGCGGACCGTCTGCCGGGAGACACCGGGGTACATCAGGGTCATGATGCAGCCGAGGAAAAAGCCGACCCTGCCGCGCTTTTCACCGCGCGCCGGGGTCAGTTCGGCGAGCTGTGGACGCAACGGCGCTTCGAGCTTCGGCAGCATCCCCGCCGCCTTTTCCATCCAGTTGGGTGCGAGCTTGAGCACCGAGGAATTGCGCACCAGCCACTGGATGCCGAGCCGCTGATAGAGCCGGGTCGGCAGCATCGAGGTCTCCAGCAGGTCGGGTGAGGGGAGCATCTTCTCCAGGATGAACTTGCGGAACGATTGGCCGATATGCCCCTGCGGAAAGTGGCTGTGCGCCTGGCTGCGGCAGACCTCCATGACTTCACCGGCCTTGACCCCGGACGGGCAGGCGGTGGTGCAGGCGCGGCAGTCGAGGCAAAAGAAGCTCTCCTCCTTGAGGACCCTGGTGAAGTCGAGGTCGCCGTCATGGACGGCGCGGGCCAGGGCGACCCGGCCGCGCGGGCTGGAGCGCTCGCGGCCTGTCAGGGAGAAGGTCGGGCAGGTCGGCAGGCAGAAGCCGCAGCGCATGCACTGCAGGACCGATTCGTAGCTCGGGGCATCGCCGGGGGCGAATTTGCCAAGCGGATTTTTCTTCTCGGCCATGACTCAACCCTCCTTGGTGATAATCTTGCCCGGGTTGAGGATCCCCTGCGGATCGAAGCTGTTCTTGATCCGGCGCATCACCGCCACCCCGGCCGGACCGATCTGCTTGGCGAGGTATTCACGTTTGGCGACGCCGATGCCGTGTTCACCGGAAACGGTCCCGCCCCAGGCGAGAACTTTTTCGTAGAGTTCGTCGTAGAAAGCATGGGCGCGCTGCATCTCGTCATCATCCCGTTCGTCGCAGAGCACGGTCGGGTGGATGTTGCCGTCACCGGCATGGCCGAAGGTGCCGACCTTGAGAGCGAATTTTTCGGTCAGACGTTCAATCTCGGCAAAGGTGTCGGCCAGTTTCGAGCGCGGCACGGTAGCGTCCTCGAGCAGGGTGGTCGGCGAGACGCGGGCCAGTGCCGACAGCGCGGTACGTCGGGCAGCCGCCAGTCCTGCCGCTTCTTCGGCGTCCCTGGCGATATGGAATTCGGCGGCCCCGGCTTCCTGCATGACCTTTTCCACCGCCGCCGCTTCTTCCTCCACCACCGCCGGATGCCCATCGACCTCGATCAGCAGTAAGGCGGCCATTTGCCGCGGCAGGCCGATGGAGACGTAATCCTCAACGCAGTTGATGGTCGCCTTATCCATGATCTCGAGGGTTGCCGGGATGATCTTGGCGGCGATGATCTTCGACACCGCGTTGCCGGCGGCCGGCATGGTGTCGAAGTAGGCGAGCATGGTCTTCTTGGCCTGCGGTGGCGGGATCAGGCTGACGGTGACCTCGGTAATAACGCCGAGGGTTCCCTCGGAGCCGACCAGCAGGTCCTTGAACGAGTAGCCGGCGACATCCTTGACGCTCTTGCCGCCGGTCTCGATGATGCTGCCGTCGGGGAGGACGCATTTCAGCGCCATGACGTAGTCGCGGGTGACCCCGTACTTCAGGCCGCGCAGCCCGCCGGCGTTCTCCATCACGTTGCCGCCGAGGGTCGAGATTTTCTGCGAACCGGGGTCGGGCGGGTAGAAGAGCCCTTTTTTCGCCACGGCGTTGAACAGATCGAGGGTCACCACACCGGCTTCGCAGGTGGCGGTCAGGTTCTCCTCGTCGATTTCAAGAATTTTGTTCATCCGGTTCAGGCATAGCACCATGCCGCCGGTCACCGGGACCGAGCCGCCCGACAGGCCGGTTCCCGAGCCGCGGGTGACGATCGGCAGCCCCTCGTTGCGGGCAACCTCCATGGCGAACTGGACCTGTTCGGTCGAAGTCGGGTAGACGGCGATGTCCGGCAGGTGCATCAGGCCGGGGGTGGAATCGTAACCGAGCGTCAGAAGATCTTCTTTCTCGGTGATGACATTGTTCCTGCCGAACTTGTCGATCAGTTGGTCGATTGTGGATTGACTGAGCATGATGCTGTCCTGTCGTTTATAGCCCTTCAACCTGATGATCGTCAGGGATACGGACCAGCAAGACCGGAAGGGCGGAGCTGTGCAGGACCTTGTGGGCGGTCGAGCCAAGCAGCGTTTCGCCGACGACCGAATGGCGATGGGTTCCCATCACAATGATATCAGCCTCGAGATCGGTGGCCTGCTTGATGATAGTTTCGGCCGGTTGCCCTTCAATAACATGGATGTCGGCAACCAGATTTTCATCGGCCAGGCAGGCTTCCTTTTCGCAGAAATCGTGCAGTCGTTGCCGCAATTGGTTGAGCAATGATTTTCTGATGTCGGCATGTTGATTTTGCGAATCCTGGTGGCTGATGTGTAATTCTACCAAGCTTTGCGCAAAGGTGCTCAAAGGCTCGACGACATTGAGGATGGTGACCTGGGCCTGGTATTTACTCGCCAGGCTCAGCGCGAAGCGAAAGACATGCGTCGAGCCGGAGCCGAGGTCGGTCGCGTAAAGGATCTGGTTGATATCTGGAAGCATGTTCAGTAACTCCTGTTTATCCGCTTAGCCAAAGAAAACCGTTGGCAGCCAGGTGATGATCTCCGGAAAGACAATCATGACCGCCAGCCCGATGATCTGGATGGCGACAAAGGGAATGATCCCCCGATAGATATGCCCCATGGTGTATTCCGGCGGTGCGACGCCCTTGAAGTAGAAGAGCGAATAACCGAACGGGGGGGTCAAAAAAGAGGTCTGCAGATTGACGCAGATCAGCATGGCGAACCAGAGCGGGTTGAAATCGAGATCCATGGCGATCGGAGTGAAGATCGGTACCACCACCAGCAGAATCGCCGCCCAGTCGATGAACATGCCCATCAAAAAGACCACCGCCATCATGATCGCCAGCACCACGTAGGGGCTGACATCCATACCGAGCAGCAGATCGGCCACGGCGTCGCCACCACCCATGCTGAGGAACACCACTGAAAACAGTTTGCCGCCGACGAACAACAGCATGATCATCGAGGTAGTCCGCAGGGTGGCGGTCGAGGCCTGTTTGATGACCTCCCAGTTGAATTTGCGCCCGACGATCGCCAGCACCACGGCGCCGGCACAGCCGAGAGCGGCCGCCTCGGTCGGCGTGGCAACACCGGCCAGGATGGTCCCCATGACGGTCAAAATCAGACCGAAGGGAGGGACGAAACTCTTCAGGGTCATGCTGATCTTCTGGGCGGTCGTGTGGGTCCGTTCCTCGGGCGGGATCGGGGGGCCGAGTTCGGGCTTCAGGAAACAGCGGACGCCGACGTAAAGCAGGTACAAGCCGGAGAGCAGCAGACCGGGGAGGATGGCGCCGGCGAACAGGTTGCCGACGCTGGTCTCCTTCATCCCGGTCAGGCCCCCGTAGACCACCAGCATGATCGAGGGGGGGATCAGGATGCCGAGGGTTCCGGACGAGCAGATGATGCCGGCCGAGAGGCTCTTATCGTAGCCGCGCCGCAATAGGGCCGGGCCGGCCATCAGGCCCATGGCCACCACCGAGGCACCAACGATGCCGGTGGTGGCGGCAAAAACCGTCGAGACGACGATGACCGCCATTCCCAGGCCGCCGCGCAGACCACCGAGAACGATGTAGAGGGCGTCGAAAAGCGCTTCGGAAACCTTGGAACGGTCAAGGATCTGCGCCATGAAGATAAACAGGGGCACGGCAACCAGGGTGTAGTTCTGGAACAGGCCCCAGGAATTGTTGACAAAGAGGTCGAGCAGGGCCGGAATGTTGCCACCATTGTCGATCAGGCCGAAGATGGTCGCGACGCCAGCCAGGGTGATGGCCAGGGGATGCCCGAGGGCGATGGAAGCCATCAGGAAAATGAACATCGATATTGCGAGGAATTCGGGACTCATGGGAATCTATCTCCTGCTGAACATTATTGAGCTTTACCGGTCAGGGAGCGGAAATCGCCGATCCCCTTGGCAACGCCCTGCAACAACAGCAGGATGAAGCCGATGGCCATCAGGGTTTTAAACGGATAGAGCGGCGGCGCCCAGGAGGTCGAGGCGTGCTCCCAGTTCCGCCAGGAGTCTGCGGCGTAAATCACCGACCAGACCGACAGCAGGCCAATGGTCGGCATGAACAGCAGCAGGTTGACGATCAGTCGCAGGATGGTGCGCGGACGCTCAGGAATACGTGCTTCAAAGACATCGATGGCGACATGGCCGTCGTGCTTATGGGTATAGGCGATGCCGAGCATGTAATGGGTGCCGTAGATCAGGGTGGTCGCTTCGAACACCCAGATAGTCGGGGCATTGAAAAGGTAGCGCATGACCACCTCGTAAGCGACCACCAGGACCAGGGGGATGACCAGAAAAGAGGTCAGGTTGCCGATCTTTTCGTTCATCCCGTTAATGCTCTTCTCAATCAAGAACATCTCAGAACCTCTCTTTGTTATAAAGCGCCGCTGACGGCGCAGGTGACATGGCCGGCCGGGAATTTATGCTTCCCGGCCGGCTCTCCAGAGTTTAGGTGTTACTGGGTGTGCTTGCCGCCGATGTAGTCGTCGATCGGCCAGGGGGTGACGCGACCGCGCTGCTCGCGCCAGGTCGAAAAGTCCTGCTTGAACTGCTCCTGGGAGTCGAGGGTCTTTTTGACGTCGGGGTTTTTGGCCTTCAGGCCATTCAGATAGGCCTTGGTGGTTTTGGCCATCGCGGAAAGGGCCTCGTCGTCCATGGTGACGAATTCAACCTTTTCCTTGAACTGGTTGATCGCCTGGATGTTGAGGTTCTCGATCCAGGTGTTTGACCAGAGCTGAGTCTCCGTGGCGGCAATCTTGACGATCCACTGCAGGTCGGCCGGCAGGCTGTCCCAGGCGTCCTTGTTGAAGAAGACCGAGCACTGGACCGACGGCTGGTGGATGCCCGGCTCGATGACGTACTTGGTAATGTCGTCGAAGCCCATCGGGAAGTTGATCGCCGGAGAGGAGAATTCGGCGGAGTCGATCACGCCACGCTCGAGAGCGAGGTAAACCTCGCCGCCCGGCAGCGGGGAAACTGAGGCGCCTAACTGATTCATGATGTCCATGAACCAGCCGACGGTCCGCAGGCGCATCCCTTTAAAGTCTTTGAGGGACGTGGCCTTCTTGTTGGAGAACAGGCCCATTTCCTGGCCGCCGTTGCCGCCGGGGAAGGCCACCAGGTTGTAGCGGCCGTAGAGTTCCTGCATCTGCTCGAGGCCCCCGCGCTCGTAGAGCCAGATGTTGTAGCCCTCGGCGTCAAGCCCGAACGGAACCGAGGCAAAAGAGACGAAGTTTTCGTTCTTGCCTTTCCAGTAGCCGGGCCAGTCGTGGCCGACCTGGGCAGAACCCTTGGAGACGGCGTCTAGGGTTTCCATGGCGCCGACCAGTTCGCCGGCCGAGAAAACCTTGATGTCGAGGCGGCCACCCGAGGCGAGTTTGACCGAGTCGGCAAAGTGTTGGGCGAAGTCGTAGAACAGCAATCCTTTCGACCAGGGCATGACCATTTTCCACTTGAACTCTTCCTTGCTCGGCTTGATCCTGCGCAGTTCCTTTTTCACTGCTTCGTGACGGGTGTCGGTGCCGAACTTCTCGCGTTTGGCGGCAAACGCGCCAGGGGTGATGACCAGTGACAGAGCCACCAGCAGGCTGACGATGAATCCGAATCTTTTCATTTTTCATCTCCTTTTTGCCATGGGTTATAGATAAAAGTGACGACAGATCCTTGCTGTCGCGACTGATGACGACTTAAGGCCAGACCAAAAATAGTCATGATGTATAAATGGTAAGGCCACTTGTGTTGCTTACCATAAGGGAGAGGTTTGCTGGTGGTCAAGAAAAAAATAAAACAATGTACTATTTTCTTTCTAAGTAGGCTTGATTTAAGGGTTTTTGTCGGTAGTTTTAGACGGTACCAAGCTGCTGGCAACGACTCCAAGGGGTTGGGGGCGGGAGCAGAAAAACCTCTGATAGGAGGATTCTCCGGCACATATGCGCCTTCGATAGCTCTTCCGGAGGTAGGCTTGGTTGTTTCTTAAATAAAAATACAATGGAATTTTAGCTGGTTAGAAAGTATCCAGCGGGAGAGCCGTTTTTCGGCTTGACTGGAGAAAGGCTCATTGGGTAGGATCAAAACAAAGTGGTAAGACCAATTTCGAGAGGTTGATCATCATGCAACAGGAAAACCTGCTAGGAACCTTCAGCGAGGCTGCCCGGGCGGTCGGCGCTGAAGTCACGGTTGTTGACAGTGTTGAGGCTGTGGTCAATTACATCAAAACGTTTGCCAGGGGTCCGGTTCTCCTGCCGCAGTTTGCCTCGGGTGACCGGCTGGGTCTGGCTTCAGCTCTTAAGGACAGATTCGAGCTGGTCCAATCTGACCTGCGCCAACGGGCAGCAGACGCATCGGTTGGGGTGACCGGGGCCAACTTTGCCTTTGCGGCGACCGGAACCGTGGTGCTGGAGAGCACCGCCGAAGACATCCGCCTGGCCACCACCCTCCCGGAGCATCACGTGGTGCTGCTCGACCCGAAGAAGATTCTCGCTGATGACCTGGCTGCAGTCCCGCACCTGCGAGCCTTTCATCAGCATGCTCCACGCAATTATCTCGCCTATATTACCGGCCCGAGTCGTACGGCGGACATCGAGCGGGTACTGACCATCGGTGTCCATGGCCCGAAACAGCTGCATGTCCTGCTGCTGGAAGGTCTTTCTGCCGATCCGTTGGAGATGTGACATGAATAAAGTTCGCACCAAGGAATATAAAGACCGCATCAATCACGCCCTGGCGACGCCGAAACTGCAGGATGCCCTGCACAAGTTCGGCGATGCCTACCTGGTTTCGCGGGAGAAGGCCTTCAGTGACTATGACTTTGAAGCGTTGCGCCAGCAGATTGCCGACTGCAAGGACGAAGTCGCCGCCCATCGCCAGCAGTACCTCGACCAGTTTATCGCCAATGCCGAGGCCGCCGGGGCGACCGTCTACCTGGCGAAGACCGCCACCGACGCCAACGCCTACATCGCCGAGCTGGCCAAGCGCAAGGGGGTCAAGCTCGCTGCCAAGAGCAAGAGCATGGCCAGCGAGGAGATCCATCTCAACCGCGCCTTGGAGAGTTCTGGGGTCAAGGCCCTGGAGACCGATCTCGGTGAATGGATCATCCAGCTCGCCGGCCAGCGCCCGAGCCACATGGTGATGCCGGCGATCCACATGTTCAAGGAGGAGGTTGCCGAACTCTTCAGCCAGGTGACCGGTGTCGAAGAACCGCCGGAGATCGCCCACCTGGTCGAGGTCGCCCGCGCCCAGCTGCGCCAGGGCTACCTCGATGCCGAGATGGGGATCACCGGGGCCAACCTCGCCGTCGCCGAGACCGGCGGCATTGCCCTGGTCACCAACGAGGGGAACGCCCGGCTGGTCTCGACCCTGCCGAAGATCCACGTCGCCCTGCTCGGCATCGAAAAACTCGTGCCGACCCTCGAGGATGCGGCGGCGGTCATCCGTACCCTGCCGAAGAACGCCACCGGTCAGTTGTTGACCTCCTACGTGACCTGGATCCGCGGCGCCGTCCCTTGCGGTGACGATGATAAAGAGCTGCACATCGTGCTGCTCGACAACGGCCGCTCAGCGCTGGCCGAATCACCACACTGCAAGGATGCCCTGCGCTGCATCAAGTGTGGCGCCTGCGCTAACGTCTGTCCGGTCTATCAAACGGTCGGCGGCCACGTCTTCGGCCACATCTACATCGGTGCCATCGGCATCATCCTGACCGCTTTCTTCCACGGCCTCGACAAGGCCGCCGAGATCGTCCGCGCCTGCATCGGCTGTCGCGCCTGTGTCTCGGTCTGCCCGTCGAACATCGACCTGGAGAATATCATCCTCAGCCTGCGCGAGACCATCGGTCACGAAGAGGGGATCGGTTTCGGCAAGTCGCTCGTCTTCCGCAAGGTGATGCGCAACCGCAAGCTGTTCCATTCGCTGATTCGGGCCGCCTCGCTGCTGCAGCGGCCGGTCACCGGCGGCAGCCGGACCATCCGCCATCTGCCGCTGTTCTTCTCCTCGCTGACCGAGTGGCGAACCCTGCCGGCGGTCGCGGAGAAATCGCTGCGCGACCAGTGGCGTTCCGTCTCGCAGCAGATCGAGAAGCCGCGTTACAAGGTGGCCCTGTTCGGTGGCTGTGCCAACGATTTTCTCTACCCGGAACTCGGTGTCGATGTCATCACTGTCATGAACAAACTCGGCGTTGAAGTCTCCTACCCGCTCGAGCAGAACTGCTGCGGGGTCCCGGCGCTCTACTCGGGAGACAAGGAGACCGCCGTGGCGCTCGCCGAACAGAACGTCAGAGCGATGCTACAGGACGATCCCGATTTCGTCATCACCACCTGCCCGACCTGCACCATGGCGCTGCAGCGTGATTTCGTCGAGTTTTTGCATGACAACCCGGTCTGGGCCGAGAAGGCCGAGCACCTGGCAAAAATCACCGTCGATGCCGCCGGCTTCATCGTCAACCAGCTTGGCGCCGCCGACCAGTTCAAGGGGATTTCCGACCCCGAGAA
>Ga0209919_1001163_pt1 | contig 13041 bp, 11 predicted proteins | sample SalPon2A_C_D2_MG_FD_185721 | JGI IMG/M metagenome (GOLD analysis project Ga0209919, IMG submission 185721) | Soil microbial communities from South San Francisco under conditions of wetland restoration - Salt Pond MetaG R2A_C_D2_MG (SPAdes)... | ecosystem: Environmental > Terrestrial > Soil >... | reverse complement strand
CATAGCGCAAGCTCCCGTCATCGGGATCGTGGAAACAGATTAGATCGCCGAGGTGATCGACGATATTGCGGTAGACCGGCAGGTTCTTGATCTGGGATTCTGACTCTTCCGCCTCGCGGATGAAAGCGATCTTGGCAAAGCTGCCGTCGGCAAGCAGGAGCGGTACATTGGTGACGTGATACCAAAGGCCATCCACCGGGTGCTGGAACAGGCCGCTGGATTTTTTACCGGCAAAGACCTCGGCCAGGCACCAGGGACAGGGCTCGTCGCGCCCGTGCAGGGCCCGGTAACAAAGTTCGCCGGTCGCATCCCGACCGAGGGTTTCGATAAATCGGCGATTCATGAACCGGATGCGATAGTCGGGACCGCCGACATAAATAGGCCGTCCCAAGCCTCGACGATGGCACTTGGCCATCCAGCCTCGGGGACTGTCGTTCCATCCGGAGTAAAGTGAGACATCTTACCTCCTGTTCTAGCCAGCGTTGTGTTCATTATTCTAACGGAAATGTCCGAAAATGCCCAAAGAATCTGCCTGTTGGACGGACGGGACAAGGATTCGATTGTCATCTGCCAGGGAATATGATTACATTCAGCTGCCCCCTGAAAGAGCGGAATCAGATGCTGGGTCTTGAAACCATTACAACTTTTTTTGCCGCTTCACTGCTGCTGGCGCTGGCTCCCGGTCCTGACAACCTGTTTGTCCTGACCCAGTCAGCACTGCACGGGCGGATTCCGGGGTTGCTGGTTGTCTGCGGCCTCTGCACCGGCCTGCTGGTGCATACCCTGGCGGTGGTCTGCGGCCTTGCCGTGTTGTTCCAGGTTTCTGCCGCCGCTTTTGTTGCGCTGAAGCTGCTGGGTGCCGGTTACCTGATTTACCTGGCCTGGCAGGCATTCAGGGCCCCGAGCGCCCGTCTCGAGTTCGGTTCCCTGCCCCGGCAACCCTTGGGTCGCCTTTACCTGCGCGGCATCGTCATGAACGTGACCAACCCCAAAGTTTCAATTTTCTTTCTTGCTTTTCTGCCGCAGTTCGCCGATCCCGGGCGCGGACCCATCCCTCCGCAACTGGTTTCACTCGGCGCCCTGTTTATCCTGGCCACCATCCTGGTTTTCGGCTTACTTGCACTTCTGGCCGGGACTCTCGGCGCATGGTTCAGCCGTTCACAACGGGCGCAGCTGGTTTTGAACCGGATCGCTGGCACGGTATTTATTGCTTTGGCGCTGAGGCTGGCGACGACTCAACGTTGACTCGTCGGTAGCTGCATCGTTCCTACTTGAAAAGTCCCCGAATCGTTTTACTCTTTGGGTAAGAAGTCACCCAACCAACCAGCAAAAGGATCATGGTATGAAAGGTCTACTCAAGTTAGCCGCTGTGCTGATCGTGGTGCTGGTCATTGCCGTTGCCGGGGTCTTGTTTTATGTCGACTCAATCGCCAAAAAGGCGATCGAATACGGCGGCAGCGAAGCTCTCGGCGTCTCAACGACATTGGCCGACATCTCCATCTCCCTGTTCGGCGGCGAAGCGAACCTAAAGCAGTTACAGGTTGCCAACCCGCCCGGCTTCAAGGCGGATAAATTTCTCGGCCTGGGAACCGGAGAGTTCGCCGTATCGCTCGGATCGCTGACTGATGAGACGATCGTGATACCCAAGATCCGCTTGGCAGACATCGAGGTCAATCTCGAACAGTCGGGGAAATCGTCCAACCTCGACCCGATCCTGGCTCGAGCCAAATCAGCCTCAGCAGGCCATGCTGGTGCAGCGCCTCCCTCCAAATCGTCCTCAGCCGGCGAAAAGAAATTTATCGTCAGCCGGTTTGTCATCGAGGGGGTCAAGGTTAACGCCAAGCTGGCCATGCTCGGCGAAGCGGCCAACGTCAAGCTCAAGCTGCCGCGCATCGAGATGAAAAATCTCGGGGCCGACCAGGGCGGGATGCCGATGGATGAACTGATCCAGACCGTCGTGACCACGATCCTTGAGGTCGCCAAGAACAGCTCCGCGGACTTCTCTCCGGCACTGGCCGGATTTTTGAAGGGGAATCTGCAGGGTGTTGATACCATCAAGTCGGAGGTGGTCGGCAAGGCTACGGCTGAAGTACAGAAAGTGACCAGTGAGGTGAACAAGGCTTTAGAGCAGGTTCCGGGCGGAGCTGGCGGAGCGGTCAAGGAGCAGACCGATAAGCTGCTTAAGGGTGTTGAAGGGCTGTTTGGCGGCAAGAAGGAATGACAAAAGGTTGTTTCACTCCCAAGGACCGGCTAGCCCGGTCCTTTTTCTTTGAAAAATAGGGCCCAACATCAGTCGAGTGAGAATAGAGCGAACTAACCTGAGTGTTCAAAGTAGCACGCGAGACAAGGCTAGCAGCGCTTATCTGCTATGGTCAGCCATGGGCTCCGTCGCCCGGCCTCGACACCGCAGCCGCTCAGGATTGATGCAGCCGGTCGCGCAGGAGGTAGAGGGATTCGCTGATCGAAACCTTGTAGCGGTGTGGGTTGTGCAGCCGCAGGGAACCCTCCGGGAGGCGTTTGAGCTCGCTCGCGGCGTGGTCGGCGAGGGCATCGAGTGATGGGGCCGATGCAGTCTGTGCGCCGGCGTTCATGACTTCCCGGTGCAGCTCTTTGAGCACGCCCGCGCCGAGGCGTTTCTGCCGGGACGGGTTTTCTGGATCGTAAATCAGATCGCCGTAAGCAAGCCGGTCATCCAGGCGGCAGATGATGTCGCCGGCGTACTTGTCTTGCCCGTTCACCAGGCGCAGGACCTTCTTCTTCCCCGGCAGGGTTGACTTGACCGCCTCGGCGGTGAATTTCATCCGCGGACTGCCGTTGTATTCGACCAGCTTGTAGACCCCGCCCAGCGCGCCGCCGCCTTCCCCGGCACAGGTCGCCAGGCGGGTGCCAACGCCATAGAGGTCAACCCGACCGTTTTCACTGCGGATGGAATGGATCACCTGCTCGTCGAGTTCATTGGAGGCGACGATCTTCACCTCCGGGAAGCCGGCGGCATCGAACATTTTCCTCGCGGACTTGCTCAGGTAGGCGAGGTCGCCCGAGTCGAGTCGAATCCCCAGCAGTTCATGCCCGCCGGTTCTGAGTTCCGCAGCGACGGTGATCGCATTGGGGACGCCGCTTGCCAGGGTATCGTAGGTATCGACCAGCAGGATGCAGTTGTCGGGGAAGAGCTCGGCATAGGCGCGAAAGGCGCTCAATTCATCGTCAAAGGCCATGATCCAGCTGTGGGCGTGGGTCCCCTTGACCGGAATGCCGAATTCTGCCCCGGCCTGCAGGTTGCTGGTGCTGCGGACCCCACCGATGTAGGCGGCGCGGGCGACGCTGAGCGCTCCGTCGGGCCCCTGGGCGCGACGCAGACCGAATTCGACGACCGTCGCCGGCGCCGCGGCCTGCGTGATGCGGGCGGCCTTGGTCGCCACCAGAGTCTGAAAATTGATGATGTTGAGCAGGGCGGTTTCAACCAGTTGGGCCTCGGCCAGCGGCGCTTCCACGGTGATCAGCGGTTCGTGCGGAAACACCACGCTCCCCTCGGCAGGGGCGGTGACCCGGCCGCTGAAGCGAAAGGCTTTGAGGTAGTCAAGAAAGGCGCGTCTGAACAGCCCGAGGCTCTCCAGGTAGCCGAGTTCGGCATCGGTGAAGCGCAGCTTGTGCAGATAGTCGAGGGCCGGCTGCAGCCCGGCGAAGACGGCATAGCTCCCTTGGTAGGGGGGGGTGCGGAAGTAGAGATCGAACACTGCCGGGGTTTTCTCCATCCCCTGATGCTGATACCCGGCGAGCATGGTCAATTGGTAGAGGTCAGTCATCAGGGCCGGGACGGTCATTGTGGCACTCCTTGGCGGATACCTTCAGTTTAACCGTTCAGGAGAGATATGCTGCAATCTTCTCCAGCCCTTCCACGGCCCCGCAGGGAAGGGACAGATGCGGACGACCGATCCGTGCTTCGCGCGGATTGATGCGGATCACGGTCACGCCGGGCCGGGAACCGAGTCGTTCGCTCAAATAGCGAATGGTCGGGATCGCGGTGCCGGCTCCCATCTCGATCACCACCAGGGCGTCATGCTGGTGCTGGCTGGCAAACAGGTCAAAGCGCATCTCCTGCCCGTGGGTGCGATCCGGCAGCCAGGAATAATCGCCGAACATCAGGATGTTGGGTCGGGCGGCTCCGCCGCAACGGGGACAGGTCGGCACGTGGTCGGCGCGCATGGTGGAAAAATCGACCGGGATTTGTTCGTTGTTGTTCCAGATCGCGTGATGACAGGGGGTGAGGCATTGCAGGTGATGAATCGACCCGTGGACCTCAAGGATCTGGTCTTCGCCAAAGCCGGCTTTCTGAAATTGCCCGTCGACATTCGAGGTGACGACAAACCTGTCCAGGCCGAAGCGGTCACACCAGTCGAGCAGGATGTCGAAGCCCCGGTGAGGCACGGTTTCCCGGTAGAGGTTGGTGCGGTGACCGTAAAAGCCCCAGCCAAAAGCCGGGTCACGTTCAAAGTGGATGGGGTTGGCGGCACCGACAAAATTGATGCCGAGTCGCTGGTACATCGGGTAGGCCTTCCAGAAGCCCTGGTCGCCGCGGAAATCCGGCAGGCCCGAGTCGACACCCATGCCGGCCCCCGCAGTGACCACCAGGGCGGCTGCGTTACGCAGGGCTGTGGCAACTTTCCGGCAGATACCTTCCATCGATTCATTTCCTCCCGATCCTAAATGGCTACATTCACCAGGGTCGGCTGCAGCAGCTCGGCGACTCTTTGCGGTGCGAGCCCGATCAGAAACCCGCGTTTGCCGCCATTGAGATAGATCGTCGTCAGTGCGAGGATCGATTGCTCCATGTAGACCGGCATACTGCGGCGGGTCGCAAACGGCGAGGTGCCGCCAACCTGGTAGCCGCTGTTCTTGTCCGCTCGCTCCGGGGGGCAGGGGGAGACCGTCTTGCAGCCGGCCAGGCGGGCCAGCTGCTTGGTGGACACCTCACGGTCGCCATGCATCAAAATGATCAGCGGAGTGCGGTTCTCATCCTCCATAATCAGGGTCTTGATGACGCTGTGTTCGGGGACCCCAAGTTCCCGGGCTGATACGGCAGTCCCGCCCTTGTCCTCGTAAGCATAGAGGTGGGCGGTGAAAGCGATGTTGTGTTGCTTCAAAAACCGGGTGGCCGGCGTGACCGGGATTTTCTGTTTCGCCATGGGTCGCTTTATCCTGTCACAACGACATAGAGCATACTGCCCAATGCCAGCAGCGTGACTGCGGCACAGCAAAGGCCAAGCAGGTTCCACAGTCGGTTAAGTGTCGGTCGGAACAGGCTGCGCGGCGGCAGCAGCAGGCCAATCAGCGCTCCGCCGGCAGCGCCTCCGAAGTGGCCGGCATTGTCGGCGCCGACCAGCAGGCCAAAGACAAAGGCAAACAGGGCCCATTGCAGCATGAAGTTGCGTAACTGGTGGGCAGGCGGGCCGACCCGATGAAAGTAGACGATGGAGAAGCCAATCAAGCCAAACAGGGCTCCGGACGCGCCGACGACCGGGGCCTGCGCGTACCAAAACAGCCCAGCCAGGGTTGCGGTCAATGCCGTTGCGGTGTAGAGAACCAGAAATCGCCCCGGGCCCAGTTCACGCTCAACCAAGGGTCCGACCTGGTAGAGCACCATCATGTTGAAACCGAGATGAATCAACCCGCCATGGGTATAGGCATAGGTCAGGGCGCGCCACCACTGACCGTGGTTTAAAGTCGCGGGCCAGTATTGCCCGCCCCAAGCCAGCAGCAGCGGGGTCGGCGGCGAGAAGAGACTGGCAAAGCCGATTCCGGCCAGCAGGCCGTGGATCACCATCAGCGTAAACAGGACCAGATTGAGATATAGGATGATGCGGTGCACGGACAGCTCCAGGCTGGAAAAGTCGCCAGCTTGCAGCTGCTTGAGCTGCCGTTCCCATTTCATAATCTTCCACTGCCAGCGGGTTCCGTTCAGTCCCAGCGCATCGAAGAATTTTTTCACATTCAAATCAAATCCTTTCCTGACTATTGCCAACTATGACAAATAAGTCGGCGCCTAGCAAGTCGACCAGACAGACGCCGTCTAGGTGAGTGGTTTTGCTTGAGGACCACGGCACACTGTAACGTATTGAGCGGAGAAGAGACATGCAAAGATTGGTTTTCGGACTCCGCAGCTATCTCTGGCTTGAAAAGCCGGTCGTCGCCTGTCTGACGCTGCTGGCTTCGGTTTCAGCTGTTCAGGCCCTGGCCCGGCCCGGCCTGGCACTTTATGAGATGATAGCTTCGGATCCCCACCTGCTGGCCCTGTTCCGCAAAGTGGTGCTGGTCGATTTCAAGGCGGTCGATTATCCCTCCCTGGTTGGCTTGGCAGTGCTGATAGCGGCCGTAACCCTGGCCTTATGGGTGATACAGCGAGGAGCACTTGCCCCCTGCCAGATGATTTTACGCTGAGGCCACCCTGATGGGCGGCCTTTTTGTTATGATGGATATACACATGGATCCATAACGATGAGCATTGCAATGCGCTGGGTTATCTTCGCCATTTCCGTTTGTCTGCTTCCGGTCCAGTTTCCCGGAGCCGTTTCAGCAACGCCGTTAACGGTTGCGGTGGGGCAGGGTATTGCCCAGCGACTGACCGGTGCTAGCGTGCCACCGGCGGTCTGGCTCGGTGGCGCTCTGGAACTGGATTCAGAATCTTTGCCCGACTTCTATACCCGGCGGCATTATGCTCCGGCCTGGATCAACGAATTCGGGTTAACTCCCGCTGCCGATGAGTTGCTCGAAGCGTTGCGTGACAGCGCCAGTCATGGCTTGTGCTCGGATGATTTTCGTCTGCCATATATCGAATCTCTGGTTCAGCTGGAACGTGACTCTCTTGTTCAGGGCGTTCTTTTCGATACCCACTACCTGGCGATTCTTGACCTGTTGCTGAGCGATGGATTTTTTCGCTATGCCCACGCCTTGTCGGGTGGCGCTGACTCGGTGGCCACCGGTCAGCACAGGCGGAAGCAACATTTGTCTGCGGCGCTGCAGGAGCATCTCGCCAACAATCGTTTGGCCGAGTTGCTGAAGGAGCTCGAACCGCAGCAGCCAGGTTACGTCAAGCTGCGCCAGGCGCTGGCCGAATTGCGTGATTTATCGGCCTATGGTGGCTGGCCGCAGATCGCTGCGGGACCGACCCTGCGGGAGGGGGATCAGAGCGAGCGGGTCAAGGGGTTGAAGATCAGACTCTTTCTGGGCGGGGATCTGGACATGCCTGCTGCCTGGGATGAACCGGGTGTCGGGGCGTTGACAGTTGCCGGTATCAGGAATTTTCAGGAGCGGCACGGATTGGAAGCCGACGGCGTTGTCGGGCCACTGACGTTGGCCGAGATGAACGTCCCCATCGAGGAGCGGATCCGGGAGGTCGAGGTCAACCTGATGCGTCTGCGCGAAGCACCGATCGATTTTGGACCGCGGTTCATCAGAGTCAATATTGCCGACTTTACCCTCGAGGTTCATGAACGGGACGAGGTCGTCATGACCATGTCGGTCGTGGTCGGTACCCCCTACCGGATGACTCCGACATTTTCCGCACAGCTCAGTTACCTGGAATTCGCACCCTACTGGTATGTCCCCGGCACCATCCTGCGGGAAGACAAGTTGCCATTGATTCGGCGTGATCCGGGCTGGGTCGAGCGTAATCATTACGAGCTCGTGTCCTGGCAGGGTGATCCGGAACGGCGGATCGACCCGCAACAGATCGACTGGTCTAAGGTCAAATTCCAGAACTTTCCTGGCATTCTGCGGATGCGCCCCGGGCCCTGGAACCCGCTTGGCCGGGTCAAGTTCATGTTCCCGAATCGTTACGCGGTTTACCTCCATGACACGAATGAACGCCAGCTGTTTTCCCGTGACGAGCGGCTGTTCAGTTCGGGCTGTATCAGGATCGAGCGGCCACTTGATCTGGCGCAGTACCTGCTGGACGGGATGGACGGTTGGGATTGCGAGATGATCATTTCCGCCCTGGAGGGGGCGGAATCCTTAAAGGTGATGTTGCCGGAAAAAATTCCGGTTCACGTGTTGTACTGGACGGCCTGGGTCGATGACCGTCAGCACTTGCAGTTTCGGCGGGACATTTACCTGCGCGATGCCGACCTCGTCGAAACCGCCAGAGCCAGTCGCCAGGGATTAGGCCGTCCGTATCCTGACGCCGCTCCGCAGTTTACAGCAGATTTTTCAGCCAGTGAAAGGCAACTATAGTTCCGATCGATGAACCGATTGACGAGAAGAGAAAGACCAGCATCACGCGGCTGAGCCGGTTGTTCCACCAGCCTTTCAGGCTTGCCAGATCCTCCCCGACATTTTCCATGTCCCTTACCGTTGGCGCGGCTACAAACGCCTGAACCAGTCCGGTCACCATCCCGGCGCCGATGGTCGGATTGAGCGAGGTGATCGGAGCGGCAACAAACGCAGCGATGACGGTTGCCGGGTGCCCCAAGGCAGCGATGGCTCCGAGCGCCGAAAGCAAACCGTTGGCGAGAATCCAGGCGAGTGCGGCGCCGGCCACCTGACTGCGGTCACCGAACAGGAAGCCGACGATGAACAGCACGACCACCACGGCAGGGATCAGCCAGGGAACCAGCTTGGATACCACCGACTTGGGAGGGATCAGGTCCAGCTCTGCGATGGCGGCAGCGCTCTCTGCCGGTTGTTGCAGGGCGCGTAAAATCCCCGGCAGGTGAGCGGCACCGACCACGGCCACCAGCTTGTCGCCCGGTGCAGACCTGATGTGATGGGCCATGTAGCGGTCCCGTTCATCGACGAGGATCGTCTTGACCGCCGGCAGCAGGCTCCCCATCTCGTCCAGCATGGCGGACAAGGTGTCGGTTTCGCGCAATCTGGCGAGTTCATCCTCGTCAATCTGCTGTTTCTCAAACAGGCTGCCCAACAGGGTCGCCAAGAGCATCATTTTGCGCCAAAGCCCGGTACGGCGCCAGGCCCGTAGCAGAGTGGTGCGGATATTCCGGTCGACCAGCTCGACCTGCATGTTCCGTCCGCGCGCTTCTTCCGCGGCGGCAGCCAATTCGGCGCCTGGTTTAACCCCGGTTTGCAGGCCCATGCGTTTTTGAAACGAGGAGAGGGCGAGATTGCTGAGCAGGTAAGGGACCTGCCCTTTCCGCAAGACCTGGATCAGGTTGAGCGATTCCCAACGGTTGCGGTTGGTGAGGGCCTGGTAACGTTGCTCGTCCAGTTCGACGCAGACGGTCTCTGGTTGTTCGTCGGTTATGACCTGGCGGACCGTGTCGACCGATGCCTGAGAGATGTGGGCCGTGCCGACCAGGACCAGTTGCTTTTGGTCGATGCTGAGGTGGTGAATGTCGGAAGGTGTCATTGTGTCGTTCATCATAACCTGTCAAAAAACTCGCAGTCGCGAAGCCTACCTGCGGATCATTGAATCGGGATCGCGCAATGCAAAAGGAGCCCGTCAGTTTTGTCGGCCTGTGCCAAAGGCGGCTGAAACAAAAAGGCGTCGGTTGAACCGACGCCTTAAAGGGTGCTCTCCACACCGGCCGTGGGTCGAGGAGCCTCAGAACGACTCCCAGTAAGGTGGGACCACTTGTTGCCACGTCAGGCTTCCCATGCCGGGATGGGCTTGCTCACGGCGGCCCTGAAGCTGTCCCGAATAAAACTTTATACCGCCTGGGCCTGTGGACCTCACGCACTGGGCAGAGAGCAAACAAAGGTTGATTCAGTATAGGAAATGAGCGGCGGACTGACAAGTGAAATTTCGGATCGGTTGCGTTGACGTTGCTCAGACAATAGGCAGGGGACGTCATTTTCTATGCATCTGTGCGCGAACCAGAGCTGTCAAAAGCAGCAAATAGCCTGTAAGTATAGGCAATTCAACCGTTTACCCGGCTGGCATATTCTATGCGATAAACACTTGCCATGAACCAGCTTGCCGACCAGCAACAAAAAATCCTTCAGGCCCAACTCGACATCAGCCAGGAACTCTCTTCCGGGACGGATGCCGCTGACCTGCTGCACCATATCCTTGCGGTCTCCCGGGATGTGTTTCGCTTCGAAAATGCCATTATCAGGCTGTTCGACGAAAGGCAGGAAGTGCTGCTGACCGCTGCTTCGTTCGGCTACTCGCTCGAGGCTGCTGAGCGGGAAATCCATAGCGGAGAAGGGGTGATGGGGCGTGCCGCCGCAACCGGAGAGCCGGTTCTGGTTGCCGACGTCAGCAAAGTCAGTGGTTACATCAGCGGGATTAGCGATGCCAGAAGCGAACTGGCGGTTCCCTTGCTGGTACAGGGGCGGGTGATCGGGGTGTTCAATGTTGAAAGCAATCGTCCTGACGCCTTTCGGGACTCGGACATCCCGCCGTTGATGACGCTGGCGAGCCTTGCGGCGATCGCCATCGAAAATGCCCGGCTTTACCGCGGACTGCAGCGAGCCGGTGAGCGCAACCAGGCTCTCGACCAGCTCAACAGTCAAATCCTCGAAAGTTCAAGCCTTGGTATCTACACCCTGGATACGCGTTTCCGGATCACCTCGTGGAACCGGCAGATGGAGAAGTTCAGCGGGGTGACCAAGCAGCAGGCGCTTGGCATGAAACTGCAGAAGCTGTTTCCCCGTTTGCGCGATGAGGGGTTTGAAGAGGCACTGCTGCAGGTCCTGGAACAGGCGACCCCGGGAAAACTGAAACTTGCCCATCGCAACCTGCAGGGCGAGCTGCGCTTTCAGAAACGCCGCCTGACTCCCCTGGTTGAAAATGATCAGCTCAAGGGGGTTCTAGTCATGGTCGAGGATATTACTGAGTTTCGGCGGCTAATGGACCAGACGATCCAAACGGAGAAACTTGCCGAAGTCGGCCGGCTCTCGGCGGGCATTGCCCATGAGGTCAACAATCCCTTGTCGGTGATTGCCTACGCGACTGAACTGCTGCAGCGTGAAGAGCCTGCCAGCACCTTTCAGACCGAACTGCTCGAACGCATTGCCAGTGAGGTTGAGCGGCTCAAGACGCTAACCGGAGGTTTACTCAGCTTTTCTCGCAGGGGTGAAATCAGGATGCGTTCGGTCGATTTGGTTCAGACACTGCGTGATGTACTGCTCTTGCTCGAGTATGAATTAAATCGTCATCAGATCAAATTGCAGGAAAATTTCACATCGGTCCCCCAGATTCAGGGCGACTCCAATAAGCTCAAACAGGTGTTTATCAACCTGATCATGAATGCCTGTCAGGCCATGGGGAAAGGTGGCCAGTTGACAGTTTCAAGTTACGTAACCGATGATGGCCAAGTCTGTGTTGCCATTGCTGATAGCGGTCCGGGGATTCCGGCGGATATCCGGGAGCAGGTATTTGAACCCTTCTTCAGCACCAAGAAGGAAGGTGAAGGAACCGGGCTCGGCCTCTATCTCAGTCTGAATATTATTCGGGAGCACGATGCTCACCTGCAGCTTGAGTCGGAGCTCGGCCAAGGGACGAAGTTTACGCTGCTATTTCCCACGCCTCGAGTGCTTGACGAATAGCCAGCCGTTTTTCGTGTTTGCCCATTAATTATGCACTGTCAGGGCTGTTGAATCTGTTGTTGAATTTAACTAATCGAAATTATTGATAAAAATATTTTGGCATGCACTGTGCTTTAACACAGTCAGCAACGATACCTCACTGAGAGGATCAATTCACAACAATAATTATCCAACCTTTGCGGAACAACGAGGTTCTTAACAAAGGTTGAAATTTAGGGCAACGGCGCCCGCCTTCCATCTGGAAGGCCGGGCGCCGTTTTTTTTTGTTCGCAACTCTGGAAAGGAGAATTAACCCATGAAGAAGATTGAATGTATCATCAAGCCTTTCAAACTCGATGACGTCAAGAACGCGCTCACCGAGATGGGCGTAACCGGCATGACCGTCAGCGAGGTCAGGGGGTTCGGTAGGCAAAAAGGGCACACAGAGCTCTATCGCGGTGCCGAGTACCAGATTGATTTTATTCCCAAGGTCAAACTCGAGCTGGTCGTCAATGATGATCTGATCAGCAAAATCGTTGAGACCGTCCAGAAAGAGGCCTGCACCGGGCGTATCGGTGACGGCAAGATCTTTGTTTCGCCAGTCGAGCAGTCGGTTCGGATTCGTACCGGCGAAACCGGCGAAGATTCCCTTTAACCATCAAACGATAACTCTTAAGGAGGTCTTGATATGAAAAAGCTAATTCCCTTTATCACCCTCGTGGCGCTGCTTGGCTTGCCCGCACTGGGGCTCGCAGATGACGCGCCCATTACTGCCGACACGGTACAGAACAACCTGAACTTTGTCTGGACCTGTGTTGCCGCCTTCCTGGTCTTCCTCATGCAGGCCGGATTCGCCATGGTTGAAGCCGGGTTCACCCGCGCCAAAAACGCCTGTAACATCATGATGAAGAACCTGATGGACTTCTCGGTCGGTGCCCTGGCTTTCTGGGCCGTCGGCTTCGGCTTGATGTTCGGCGCCAGCAATGGCTACTTCGGTCACAGCGATTTCTTCTTCAGCGGCGCTACCGGTGACGACGCGCCCTGGAACTACGCCTTCTGGATGTTCCAGGTCGTGTTCGCCGCCACCGCCGCGACGATTATCTCCGGCGCGGTCGCCGAGCGCACTAAATTCAGTGCCTACATGGTCTATTCAATCTTCGTCTCGGCACTGATCTACCCGATCTTCGGCGGCTGGGCCTGGGGCAGTCTCTATCATGGCAGCGGCTGGCTCGAAGGGCTTGGTTTCATCGACTTCGCCGGTTCCTCGGTCGTTCATTCCATCGGTGGCTGGCTGGCACTGGCCGGTGCCATCGTCGTTGGACCGCGTCTTGGTAAGTTCGACAAGAACGGCAAGGTTAAGCCGATTCCCGGCCACAACATTCCGGTCGCCTCCCTCGGTGTCTTTCTGCTCTGGTTCGGCTGGTATGGCTTCAATCCCGGCTCGACCACGACCGGTGACACCTCCATTGCCATGATCGCGGTGACCACCACCATGGCTGCCGCTGCTGGTGCCGTCGCCGCCATGCTCTTCACCTGGATGAAGTACGGAAAAAGCGATAT
>Ga0209919_1001162_pt1 | contig 13043 bp, 11 predicted proteins | sample SalPon2A_C_D2_MG_FD_185721 | JGI IMG/M metagenome (GOLD analysis project Ga0209919, IMG submission 185721) | Soil microbial communities from South San Francisco under conditions of wetland restoration - Salt Pond MetaG R2A_C_D2_MG (SPAdes)... | ecosystem: Environmental > Terrestrial > Soil >... | reverse complement strand
TCTTTTACAACAGTTTTAAGGCCAACCATCACAGCATCGTAGCGTGATCTTAACTGGTGAACCGAACGCCTTGACTGCAAAGATGAAATCCATTTTGAGTCACCCTTAATGTCGGCAATTTTCCCATCCAGTGTCTGAGCCGCTTTTAAAGAAACGTAAGGTAGTTTTTTTGTAATGTACTTGAAAAAAAATTTATTTAGTTCAATACAATCTTTTTCAAGCACACCAACTTTTACTTCTACACCTGAATTTTTTAATTTCTTAATGCCGTTCCCGCTTACAAGAGGATTCATATCCTTTGTACCAACTACAACCTTTTTAATTTTCTTCTCTATTATTTTATCAACACAGGGCGGTGTAAGTCCCTGGTGACTGCAGGGCTCAAGATTCAGATAAAGATTGGCTCCCTCTACGCTTTCTTTGGCAGAATTAATGGCATTTATTTCGGCATGGTTCTCACCGTATTTTTCGTGGTATCCTGCCCCGATAATACGATCTTCTTTGATAATAATACATCCAACCAGCGGATTCGGACTTACGCTGCCCATTCCTTTTTTTGCAATTTCAAGCGCCAGTTGTATATAAGATTCGTCAGTCAAAATTTTTAATTATTTAATTGATAATATCTCAAACTCCATTAAACCTGCAGGAGCTTTAACCTTAACCTTCTCGCCTTTTTTAGAACCCATTAATCCCTGACCAACCGGAGAAGTTACAGAGATTTTGCCCGCCTGAAAATCAGCTTCCTCAGCAGAAACCAGGGTGTATTCAAAAATCTTGTTTGTTTTTATGTTTTTAATTTTTACGGTTGAAAGAATATGTGCCTCGCCATCAGGAAATTCAGACGGATCGATTATTCTAACACGGGAAAGAACATTTTCCATTTTACTTATTTTCAGTTCAAAAAGGCCTTGTTCTTCTTTAGCAGCATCATATTCAGCATTTTCTGAAAGATCACCATGAGCGCGTGCTTCAGCAATCTTTCTTGCAATTTCTTTCCTACCGCTGCCTTTCATTTCCTGAAGCTCCTTTTCAAGTTCCAAAAGTCTTTCTTTGGTTAAATAAACAAAATTTGCATCTGCCATATTTCTAACCCGGTTTTAGTGAAGTTTTAAAAAAAATTGCCACCGTCCCGATATACCGGTACAGTGGCACCAAAAAATATAAAAATTAGGGTCGGTTGTCAAGAAATATAATATAGTTCGGAGAAGGCCCGAATATCCTGCACGAATAGAAAAAAAAGACAACTATTTCTCGAATACTGATTAAAATCCATTATTCGATCACGTACATGCCTCTCGGCGGAGGTATTCCAACATGTGGAAATAAAAGATATCCTTCCTTTGTCAGGCTTGGTCCACCTTCTTTAGAATGAGCCGGAACAGATAGAGTCCAGAGTACGCTTCCTGAATTGTTTATCGCCTTCACGTCATAATTTGCAAAATCATTTGATGTTTCAATATAAATCGTTCCCTGCGCATCACAAACAATATGTGTCCCAAAATCTGCTTGACCAACAGGGACACTCCATCTTTTTTGCCCTTTATTGTCAACAAGATTTAGCTTTCCATTTGACAAATAAGCAATATTTCCATTGGGATCAATAATTACATTCCAATTCCGTCCAACACCAGAGATCCGCCAACGTTCGGTACCGGTCTGAGAAACGGACACCAGGTCATCTCCCAAATAGGTGTAAACGTTCCCGTCCACATCAATACTTATTGCACCACCTTGACGCCCGCCCAATGAATCAGAACGTATAATGTCACCATTTGTATTTAGAACAAAAAGCGAATGCTCTGCTGTGCTTCCCCCAACATATATTCTATCTCCGTTTGGGGCAAAACTTATAGTTGAAGCATCACCCCAATTGAATTCTCCGGCCGGTGCATTATGCTGCCAGAGAATATTTCCGGATTTGTCAATCGCATTCAAAGTTCCCGGTTTTGAAATTACATAGATGGTTCCATCAAGACCAATAGCGCAGGATTTTAGCTCTACCGGACCACCAAGTTGGGTCTCCCAGATAAGGGTTCCGTCACTCCGGAAAGCCGAGATACCTTTAATGGTTCCAACCAAAATAACACCATCCGCGGTAATCATTGGTGGAGAATAATTCAAACCATAAATTGATTTCCCTATATATGCACTCCAGAGTTGATTTCCCTTAAGCGTAAATGCATACAAATTGGTATCGGCAACAATGTAAAAAACGCTATCGGGACCCATCACCGGATCAGTTTGATAAACACCTACAGGAACGATAGCTTTAATTTGCCCTTTTGAAGGTCCATTAAATGAGCCCCAGTGCATTGTGCATCGTGTAAAGATTTTGGCCAGGCTGTCTGATCCAACGAAGGCCAGGAGATGTTATGCTGCGGTTTGAAAACATACTGCGTTGCATTTGCATCAGTTGGTTGAGTTGAATTCTTTTTACATCCAAACGAGAATGTTAAAAACATAAGAATTAAATAAAAAGAGACTTTAATGCTCTTCATAAGAATCCCCAGATATATTATTTATGAAATATTGAGCTAAATTGCTATTATACGTTTACTTTAAAAATAATCTTACCTGTCAATTATCAACAAGTTGAAAGTAATTAAATTGGAAAGATTTGGCAATATAAAAGGGAAACAATTTAAACAATTTATTTAAAGGTAGGTTTCATTGAGTTAACGGTCAGAAAAAAGCGGTAAATGGCCAGCAGATCTTGCAATTAGTTTTATTTCGGATATTCATGAAATATAAGATATTAAAAAACAGGTGCAACAACTGTATTCACTCCTGGTCTATCTTAAATTTTAACTAATTATTTTACTTAAGCAGCAGCATCTTCTTGGTCTGAGAAAAATTATCTGTCTTCAGAGTGTAGTAGTAAACTCCGCTAGCCAGGCCATTTCCATTAAACGGGATAGAATAGTTTCCGAAAGTCTGCTCTTTATCAACCAGGGTTTTTACAAGCCTGCCCAGCTCATCGGTTACTGTAAGTTTCACTTTTGTAATGCGCGGAATATAATACCTGATTGTTGTAACAGGGTTAAAAGGATTAGGATAGTTTTGTTCGAGTTGATACTGGTTGGGAATTATTTGTTTAGGAAGTTCTGTAAATGTTAAATCTTTAAGAATAAAATTATCCGGATCAAATACTAAACGTGATGGCTCCCCCATTACCAGGATACTAAATTCCTGATCCGATTTATTATTGAAAACAGTAACGGTAGTATCTCCGACATCAGTTGTAATTTTCAACTGTATCGGCATAATAAAAAACCGGGGGTTACTACGTTGCTCCTGATTTATTTTGATTGTTACATTGTACATTCCCCCTCTGGCATTAGCATAATTCCAGCCGTAGCTATAACGCGGATAATCTACACCATAAACCCACTCATTAAAGAAATAAGTTAAATCGGTAACCGATACACTGTCGGCTATTGCTTTAAAATCAGAGGTTGATGCAGAATTAAATGCATACCTTGGATCATTGTTGTACGTTCTTAAAATTTTAAAAAAAGTAGAATCGCCAACAACTCCCCGTAACATATGAAGCACCAGGGCTCCTTTAGCATATGAGGTTTCACTTTTAAATATTCTATTAACTGAACTAATATCGTTTACAAATACTGAATTTATCGAATCATTTTTAGCGATCCTCATTTCATTATTAATAAAACTATCATAAGAGCCCCTGCCGTATTTATCTTCGTAGTAAACTGCCTGACAGTAAGTAGCAAAACCTTCATTAAGCCAGATATCATTCCACGTTTTACAAGTGATTTTATCTCCAAACCATTGATGTCCAAGTTCGTGAACAAGTAAGTTTTCTGTAAATATACCTGCAGATGTAATTGTCTGATGTTCCATTCCACCCGACCATCCAAATTGCGCATTGCCGTATTTTTCTTTTAAAAAGGGATATTGACCAAACCTGTCAGAAAATATTTTAATCATATCCGCAACAAGATCTAACACTCCGGTTGTATTTGAATTAAAACTATTTCGCCAGATATAGTTTGATATCAGCATAGAGTCTGTTGCACTATATTTATAGTAAGTATCGTATTCCGCGTAATCAGCTATTGCCATGGAAATGAGATACTGTGCAATCGGATAACTGTTTTTCCATTTGAAAGTATGTGTACCGTTTCCATTATCAACCACTTCCTCTAATGCACCATTTGAAACCGCTTTTAATCCGTTTTCAACAGTCATCCAGACATCAGAAGAATCTACCTTATCAGCAGGAGTATCTTTACACGGCCACCAGTCACTCGCTCCGTAGGGCTCGCTTAGTGTATAAATTGTTTTACCGCCATTACCATCATTACTAAAAGTGAAACTACCAAAACCAGACGATGCAGGATTTCCTTGATAATAAATATCCACGCTCTCTTCCTGATTTAGACTCAATGCTGAAGGAAGAGTGATTACAAGTTGTGCTTTTGCAGGAGGTCGGGAAAAAGAAAGTTTGTTTCCATTCATTTTTACTGAATCAACAACAAGCGTATTTTGTAAATCCAGGTAAAATGAAGTGAGGTTTGCTGAATTACTTTTAAATGAAACTGTAACTATGCCATCAATATTTCTTGCATTATAATTAATCAATAAATTTAATTTATAATAGGTCGCATCTATAGTGGAATCTCCGGGATATGTAACTTTGGAGATTTTATTTAATTTTTCAAAATGAGTTTTTTCAGAATTAACCAGGTCTTTATTAAAATCCTGTGAATGGATAAATAATAATGGTAGGAAAACTATTACCAAAATTGCAGGAATATTTTTCATTTTAATTTACTTCCTGTATTCTGCAGATTGATTTAAAGTTACAATAATTACAAACTTTGTTATCCCGATCATTTAATGTCGTTAAATTAAATTTCCCTTCTACAATAGAGTTTACATATTTTTTTATTGATTCGATACAGATTTTTATCAGTTCATTATTTGCGTTGATATATTCTTCTTCACCTATATTTCTCTTGCGGGAATCTATATTGCTGATTTTACCGGGACCAAATTTATCATCAGAAAACTTCAACGAATAAATATCCGCTTCGGCCGGCAGAAAATCTTTGTTTAGCTGAGCTTTTATCAAATGCTTTGCAGCAAACATATAAAGTGGAAGTTGCAATGATATTCCGGAAATAAGGTCAGTAGCAGATGGCGTTTTCCCGCTTAATTTATAATCGATTACCTTAAAGTGTTCTTTCTCTTCATCAACATCAATGCGATCAATTTTGCCCCTGATGTTGATATTTTCTACAGTAAGATTTGAAACTTTTTTCCCTTCTCCATCCGTTGAAATATTCCCGAATCCTTCCTCAAAGTAAGCCGGCGTAAAACCATCGGGACTATTTCGTTCAGCTTCAAGAAATTTGTACAGGATAGAATTTTGTTTATTCCCATTTATTCCAAGTACTTTTTCTTTTTCGAAAAATGAAACCGGGGAATGGAAATTTGCTTTTTCAATTTTATCTTCAGCAATTTTAAAAATCAGGGAGCCGGCTGATTTAAATTCAGTATTGCTGCAATTTTGTAAACGTATCCCTTTCTCATTTATTTTAGTATAAAATTCGAAGAGAATATTATGCAAAAGGGTACCCATTTCCAGGGCTTCAATTTCCTCGGTTGGTTCTTCGATTGGTTTTAATTTTAATACACGCTCGGCAAAATATTTATAAGGACATTTTGCGTACGTCTCAAGCTGAGAAATTGAAAATTGCTTCTCTCGAAAATTTTCCAGGTAGGATTTGCCGTCTCCTGAAAGATCATTAAAAATCCTGCCTGTGAATTCTGAATCTCCAAATGGTTCAGTTAATCTTATTCCATCAATTCTCAAAGCCTTTTCAATTTCCTCAGGATTAATTTTTAGTTCTTTAAAGGAAACTTCTTTCTTAATTTTTTTTGTCCCTACCCTGCCGGTAATTTCAAGTAGTTCTTCTTTTGAATATACAGTGCTTTCAAAATCCTTTTCGGATTTGTCTGCTACCTCAAAAATATTCAGAAACTCTGTAAGGAAATTAGATTCCACAAGTTCTTTCTTTACATCATGGGAAGAATTTGTGAAATAGAGGCTTTTTTCCCAAATGCAAAGAGCCTGGTAAAAACGGTACCTTTCCTCTGCCTGATGTTTTTGTTCATTTTTTATGAAAGATGGTGAAAAGAAAATCTCGGGTGTATATCTTGTAGGCAAATCTCCATCACACAACCCGGCTATAAATAAATGGTCAAATTTTAGCCCTCTTATTTCGTTGAGTGTTGTAATCTGTACACCATAACCCTGTCTTTCTTTTATATTGTAACGACTTGAATTTACCGCTGTGCGAATATTGTTGAGATAAAATCTTAATGGAAATTTATCGCTTTCATTATATTCTAATTTAAATAGCTCCAATAATTCAGTTACAGTTTCGATAGTAGTGGTTAGTGCTTTAACATTTTCTTCAACTTTGCCGCCGCTTTCTACTAGTTTTAAGGGAATATTTAATCTGTAGATAAGATTTGTAAATTTTTCCAGAAATTCTTCGAATCTCATTTTTTTATCAAATGGGCTGACAAGTTCGTGAATCAATTCAATATCATTTAACGCTTTTTGGTATTCTTCTTTATCGAAAGAAAAATTGGCAAACTCCTCATCGTCATCATCGGAAATTTGAGCAAGTGAATCTTCTATTGAACTTTTCCAGTTATTATACCCGGAAATGATTTTTAGTTCTACAGAAACTCTGAGCAGATTCGATTGGTTTATTCCTGCCTTATCGAGAAAACCTCCGCTCAAAGCCCTTAGAATATTTTTATAATAGAAATCATTTTCCAGAACTTCGAGTAAATTTATTATTGCAATTACCGGAGGAGATGCATTTAAAGCATAACGGTCAGTCAAATTTATTGGAATATTGTAAACTGAAAAGACGTCCCTGATTAACGGTGAATATTTTTGAATTAAATTAAATGCAACACAAATTTTATTTGGAGCAGTTCCCTTACCTGTTATTAAATCTTTTATTTCCTTCGCTATTAGTTCAATTTCCTTTGCTCTGCCCTGGGCAGTAATCTTGGTTATATTTTTTTTGAAGTCTTTTATTTTATCTGATTTTCTTCCATTAAAAAGATCATTTCTTATTGCCGATTGAAATTTGTTATGCAATGATTTAGAAGAGTCTTCAATTGTATTAAAACCTTTTGCTTTAAGTTTACCGTAGCATCGGTCAAGGTGCTTAAACAATTGGCTGTTGGACGAAGAATAATCAAAGGAAAGGAAGAGCTCAGAACCTGGTACCTCAGAAGTGGAATTTATTATTTCGATTTCCGGCATAGTGAACTCATCAAATCCCTGGATAACAATTGCATTAACCTCGGGAAAGAAATTCCGAAATCTTTTCTCAAATTCCATTTTATCTAACCTGTTGAGCTGATTGTAAACATCACCAATTTCTTTAACACCAAGTTTGTCGCAATTAGCCTGGTATTTCTCGTAAATATCAGCTATATCTTCAGCTTTTAATTTTTCAGAACCCGAAAGACTTTCAGACTCCCGTCTCAGGTCAGTGGCAGCTATGCCGTTTTTCTTGTATTCAGAAATTACATTTTTAATTCTTTCAAGTGTGCCCGATGGAATTTCATCTTTATAATTTGAAAAATACTTCGCTTTAATTTGCTGGAAACTTTGCTTCAATAAAACCGTTGCAGCAGCGTCACTCAAAATTGTTCCCTTTATTTCAGAATCATTAAATAAAAGTTTGGTAGATAATGTGCTGAGAGTCTCCAGGTTTATTTTACCGGTTGCATTTTTCGGGGAGAGTGTGATAATTTCTTTTTTTAGATCTCTGATTTTCCTGTTGGTTGGAACAATTATTAAAAGCTGGCTAAGACGGTCCGATTTAATTCTCTGATCAATTTCAAAGTCAACGTCAAACTTTTTTATTTTATTTTTTGTGAGTATCATTTTTTCTTTTCTAACATAAGGTCCCTGTTAGATTTCCTGATTTGCTTCGTTAAATCAAGATCCAGAGCTTGCACCATTTCGTCAAATCTTTTTTTAGCATCCCTTTTCCCATTTAAGACCAGTGTTTCAAGCTCAAGATAATTTCCGAGTTTTTTAATTACATCTAGATGTATCCGGGTATTTTTATAAAGATAGAGTAGTCTTTCCTTTTCAACTACGGTTTCAATTCCGAATAATTCAGAAAATATTTTTTCAGATTCTCCTTCAGAAATTTTAATAAGATAATATTCTGAATAGCGATCATCTTTAGATTTTTCTGCCCTGTTATATTTTATCAGGGTATGGTTGCCATTTTCTATTCTTAATTTCAGCAATCCTGTTTTGCATTTATAATAGATATCTTTTTGATTTAACACACCAACGAATTCTGCATTAATTTTCTTAAGTGTTTCCTTAATGCTTTCGTAAGATTTTACTTTGATCTTCAGTTCAAGGTTTGACGGCATAGTTTTATTTTATATAAAGTTGGATGACTTCCCTGTTTTTACGGGGTTTAATTGAGTTAACTTCTTGTGTAAAAAAGGACAATTTAAGGTAATTAGAAAATATTTTGTACGCTTCAACAGGATTAATTCCAAAAGGAGGTCCGCCTGCTCTTTCTTCTACAGGGAAAAGAATTGTAAGATATTTACCGCCCGGTTTTAATAATCTGGAAATTTGTCTCGCAAATTCATCGCGCCTTTCAGGATTTATTGCACAATAGGTAGTGTATTCATAAATTGAATCAAAATTATTTGCATATTTCTCATCGAGATTGAAAAAATCCTCTGTTAAAAAATTAACCTTTACCTTTTCTTTTTTCGCAAGATTTTTGCCAAATTTTATAGCTTCAGCAGAAAAATCAATTGCTGTAACTTCAAATCCTCTTTTTGCCGCTGCAATTGCATCAAAGCCGTTTCCGCATCCGGGAATTAACAATTTGCCCGGCTTTAAAATATCTTCATTATCAATTAATTCTTCAAAAACAGGATTAGCACTTTTCAGGTCCCAGTTTGCTTCATTTCTCTGATACTTTTTGTCCCAATAAACAGGAAGGTCAATTTCTGAAGGCATTTAAATCCGATTTTCTATGTTGATATTGTTATATGGATGTTTATTTTTGTATAAAAATTTCGGTGTTATATGAAAACCTTATCTCTACTGACAATATTACTAATTACGACCATAAATGTAAATGCGCAGGGAATTGGGAAAATTGCTCCGGCCAAACCTTTAATACAATTTCCATCTAATTCAATTGGGGTTGATCTTGTTTTTACCGAAGGTGGCGTTGGATTTGGAAGTTTTTACAGAAGATCAATTTCTCAGGACATAACTTTTGTAACAACATTTTCAATAAGCGAAGCAAAAGAACCCAGTGAATTTACCAGGATTGATCCATATACGCTTCAAACATTTACGGTTGGTAAAAAGAACAGAATTTTCCTTATTCCTTTAACTTTTGGTCTGCAACATCGTTTATTTAAAAACACTTTATATGAAACTCTCAGGCCTTTTCTTGAAGCCGGAATTGGCCCTTCAATTGTACTTTCAACACCGTACGTTGATAATCAAGGAAGCCAGGTAGAATTCTTTAAATCATTTGGCAAAGCACACGCCAATTATGCCCTAGGTGGATATATTGGATTTGGTGCCAATTTTGGAATTGATACTTCCAGATTGATTGGGCTTAACATTCGATATTATTACGTACAATTATTTAATGACGGAGTTGAAAGTCTCTTCGGAACATCCGTGAAAAATTTTGGAGGAATTTATATTACGCTTAGTCTTGGTAAAATGTTCTGATGAGTGAAAAAAGAAAATTTAACGGTTTTAATAAGGACGTATTTAAATTTTTCTCAGCTCTGGAAAGGCATAATAGCTTAGAATGGTTTTCTAAAAATCGAGAGCGATACCAGGAAGTACTTGTAGCTCCATCCAGAAGTTATGTTGAATCAATAGGCGAATTTTTTAATCACCTCAATCCGGCCATCCGAACCGAACCCAAATTTAATAAAACGCTTATGCGCATAAACAAAGACATGCGTTTTGCAAAAGGGGCACCATACCGGAATTATTTTTTAATCCATTTTGGAAGATTTAAAATGGATAGTGAGTTTTATGTCTATTTTGACAAAACAGGAATAAGTTATGGAATGTTTTTAAACAATGCTGGCGGTGATGACCTTTATTTTAATCAAAATATAAAAAAATTCGGGAAAGAAATTATATCGACATTCAATAATTATTCACTTAACAATAAACTTGCGCTGCATACTTTTGATAAAGAAATTTCAGTAGTGCAAAAAAGATTAAACATTAATAATCATTTTGAGAAGTTTGCTGCCACAAAATATATTTTGCTGGAAAAGGTTTTACCAAAAGAAAGAAAAATTGTAACCTCACCGGATTTTCTGGCTGACTCAATAAAATTATTTTCCAGTCTTTACCCTATTTATTGTTTTGCAATCTCACCAAACCCGTTAAAATTACTCAATAATTTTGAAGAAAGAATGGGTGTTGCCCACTAATCTTTTTTCCATTTAATTGTGCAGCCAATTGAAAAAGTTTCAGGAACAGAAATTTCTTTCCCTGCAAGCATCTCATCAATTGCATTCCTGAGATATTTATTTTTTACCTTTTCGGGTTCCTTCCAGTTATCGTCTATTTTCCCGTGATAAACAAGCTTCTTTTTTGCATTAAAAAGAAATATTTCCGGTGTGTGTGTTGCGTCAAATGCCTTTGCAACCTCCTGACTTTCATCCCGTAAATATGGGAAGTTAAATTCTTTCTCATTTGACCTCTTTATCATATTTTCCAAAGAATCGTCCGGGTAATTCTCGTCATCATTTGAATTTATAGCAATAACTGTTACTCCCTGTTCGGAATAATCCGATTGAATTTCCTTTATTCGATCTTCATAAGCCTGCACATAAGGGCAATGATTGCAACTGAAAATAATAACGAGAGCTTTCTTTTCCTTAAAATCTTCTGAGTTGTAAAATTTTTCAACGACACCCTGAAGATTAAATGAAGGCATGGTTGAACCAATTTGTAAATTTTTTGTAGCCATAGTATTTATCACCTATTATTCGTTTTGGTAAGTAAAAAAGATATAACTAAATTGCAAACCAACAAGAAATGGTTTTTAAGTAATTAAATGATTTCAGAAACGAAATTAGCCGACCAACTTTACTACAATTACGAAAGTTTTATTGAAGCTACACTGCAGAACCGAAGGTTTAAGCATTCCGAAATTCTCCCGCTCATCAATAACTTAAAAAATAAAGATATTTTTACCGTAACCAAAACAGGCAAATCAACCGAAGGAAGAGATATTTTTTTAATAACTGCCGGCACGGGTAAAACAAAAATATTTTTATGGTCCCAGATGCATGGTAATGAATCTACCGCAACTATGGCAATTTTTGATATACTCAATTTTCTTTCATCAGATAATAATTTTGAAAAAGTAAAGACAGAATTACTAAAAAAGCTGACTATATATTTTATGCCTATGGTAAATCCGGATGGCGCTGAGTATTTCCAAAGAAGAAATAGTTTAGGAATTGACATTAACAGAGATGCCGCAAAACTTGAATCAAAAGAAGGGAAATTATTACAAAAAATTTTTACAAAGATTAATCCTCATTTCGGATTTAATCTTCACGACCAAAGTACAGCATATTCTGCCGGAAAAAGTTTTAAGCCTGCTACAATTTCTTTCCTGGCTCCACCAGCAGATAAAAACCGGAAAATGACTCCCGGAAGAAAAAAGGCTGCGCTATTAATTGGAAAATTATATAACGAAATTTCAGCCTATATTCCCGGGCATATTGGAAAGTATTCAGATGAGTTTGAGCCAAGGGCTTTTGGCGATAATTTTCAGAAAGCAGGAACTTCCACAATTTTAATAGAATCAGGTGGCTGGAAAAACGATCCCGAAAAAATGTTCATCAGAAAGATTAATTTTATTGCAATTTTAACCGCGCTTTATAGTATTTCATTTAAAAGCTGGAAAAATGAAAAACTTGAGACATACGACAAAATTCCATTTAACGAAGAATTACTGAAAGATATAATTATTAGGAACTTATCACTGGTTAAGGGTGGTAAAAGAGTTTTAGTAGATATTGGACTAAAACTGCAAGAAGTCAATATCAGGAATTCAAAATCATTTTATATAAAATCTGAAATAGAAGATATTGGTGATCTTTCGGTCTTTTATGGATATGATGACCACGACTTCAAGGGGATGACCGTAGAATACGGAAAAACTTTTCCTAAAAAATTTAATTCCATAGAAGAAATAAAAGAAATCGACTTTTTTGCGCTTTACAAAAATGGCTATACAAATGTATTTGTTAAAAAAGCTGAAAATTTAGAGTTCTCTGAATTTCCTATCAACATAATTAAAAGCGGGGAAGAAATAACCGATAATACATGGCTTGAAAAACCCGCAAATCTGGTTTTCAGAAAGAATGGAACAACAAAATATGTAATGGTTAATGGATTTTTGGTAAACGTAAATAGCCAAACAGGCCAAATAATGAACGGATTGGTCCATTGCTAATTAATATTATTAGGTTAACTTAGAATTGTGTCTGTAAAAAATTTTTAATCAATATAAATAGCGGTAATTACCGATTTATGTTCCCAATCTTATTTGCCCTGTTGGATGAACAGAAACAGCTTTATGCTGATTTTGAGGCAGAAGCCATTCCCCATATGGACTCGCTTTATAATTTTGCCTTGAGAATGACGGGTGATGCCGATGATGCAAATGATTTAATTCAGGACACTTACCTCAAGTCTTTCCGCTTTTTTGACAAGTTTGAAAGGGGAACTAATTGCAAAGCCTGGTTGTTTAGAATAATGAAGAATACATACATCAATTCTTATCGGAAGCAGGTAAAAGAGCCCGATAAAGTTGATTATGAAGAGATTGAAAATTTTTACGAGAACATAAAATCTTCTTATACAGATAGTACTCATCTGGAAAAGGAGCTTTTTGATAATCTACTTGATGATGAGATTTCCGAGGCAA
>Ga0209919_1001159_pt1 | contig 13052 bp, 11 predicted proteins | sample SalPon2A_C_D2_MG_FD_185721 | JGI IMG/M metagenome (GOLD analysis project Ga0209919, IMG submission 185721) | Soil microbial communities from South San Francisco under conditions of wetland restoration - Salt Pond MetaG R2A_C_D2_MG (SPAdes)... | ecosystem: Environmental > Terrestrial > Soil >... | reverse complement strand
CCGAGAGCGGCTGGGGACGGGTGGAGGGGGCGGATGCGGTGGTCCTGGACTGGATGCTCCCCGGCGAGTCCGGCTTGCACTGGCTGGCGCGCTTGCGTGCGCAACGCGGACATACCGTGCCGGTGCTGCTCCTGACGGCTCGAGCTCGCGAGGTGGACCGCGTCGAGGGGCTCGAGGGCGGCGCCGACGACTACCTGGTGAAGCCCTTCAGCGCCGCCGAGCTGGTGGCGCGCGTGCGCGCCCTGCTCCGGCGCGCCCCGCCGCGCGGCACGCTGGCCGTGGGCCCGCTGCGGGTGGACACGGAGCGCGCACGGGTGGCGCTTCGCGGCAGCGAGGTGGACCTCACCCGGCGCGAGTACGAGCTGCTTGCCTTCTTCGCCGAGCACCCCGGGCGCGTGTTCAGCCGCTCGGAGCTGCTCGACCGCGTCTGGGGAGAGGACTTCGTCGGCTCCGAGCGCACCGTCGACCAGCACGTGGCGCAGCTCCGGAGCCGCCTCGGCGCCGAGCTGATCGAGACCGTGCGGGGCCGCGGCTACCGCCTCGCGGAGCCGCCGGGCGCCGCATCCTCGGCCCGCGCGCCGTGACCCGCGGGCCCGTCGCCGGCATCGGCGCCTGGCTCGATGCCCTCGATGAGGGCGTGGTGCTCATGGAGGAGGGCCGCGTGACGCTGGTGAACCGGGCGGCCGCACGCTTCCTGGAGGTGGCGCCCGAGCGCGCCGTGGGCGAGCCGCTCATCCGGGTGCTACGGGACCATCGCCTGGAGGACGCGGTGGCGTCCGGCCGGACCGTCGAGCTGGAGACGCGAGGCCGCCGGCTGCAGGCGGTGCCGGTGGAGGGGGCGCTGCTGTTGCTGGACCTGACCGCGCTCCGGCGCGCGCAGGAGGATGCCCGTGAGCTGCTGGCGGTGCTGTCCCACGAGCTCCGGACGCCCGTCACGGCCATCCGGGCCACCCTCGAGGCGCTCGATGACGACCTCCCCGAGGCCCTGCGGCGTCGCTTCGTGAGGCGCGCTCGTGACGAGTCCGCCCGCCTGGTACGGCTGCTGGAAGACCTGACCGTGGAGGTGCGGCCGCCGCGGGAGCGCAGCCTGGTGCTGGCCGAGGTGGTGGAGCGGGCGGTGGCGGTGGTGCAGCCGTCGCTGCGCGCGCACGCGGTGCGGCTCAGCGTCGACGTTCCGGGGACGGCGGTGTGGGCCGATGAGGACAAGCTGCTGCAGGTGCTCATCAACCTGCTCGAGAACGCCGCGGTGCACGGCCCCGACGGCGGGCGCGTGCACCTCCAGGCGTCGCCGGCGGAGCGGCTCGTGCGCCTGGAGGTGTCCGACGAGGGCCAGCCGCTGGACCCCTCCCGCGTCCCCCAGCTGTTCGAGCCGCATGCCAGGGCGGACGGCGTGAAGGCGAAGGGCACGGGGCTGGGACTCTACATCGTGCGCTCCATCGCCGAGCGCTGGGGCGGCCAGGCGTGGGGCGGCCCGGCTCCGGACGGTGCGGGCAACGTCTTCGGCGTGAGCGTTCCGCTGGCGCGGCTGCCCGGCGAGCGCGGTTGAGGCGCGGTCAGTCGGCGTCGCCGTCGTCGGAGAGGCGGTTCGGGAACGGCTCCAGCTCGCGTTGGTGGCGTCCCCGCTCGAGGGCGCGCGGCAGCTCGGGGTGGGTGAGCGTCATGGGGTCGCGTCTGCCGTCGCGCGCGCGCTCGTGCTCGGCGGCGTCGGCCGGCGCGGGGGCTCCGGGCTCGGGCGGGGCGATGCGGCTCCCCGGGAAGAGGCGGTCGTAGGCGCCGGGCGAGACCAGGACCAGCAGCACGACGGTCACGGCGACGCCCAGGACGACGTGCTGGTGCTGCGCCCAGAGCGCGCTCGGCGTGACCGTGCCGTGCCGGGAGTCGAGCAACGCCAGCCCGCCCGTTCCCCAGGCCAGGGCGTAGGCGAGCACGGCATCGAAGGGGCCCGCCCAGCGGCCGCGACGCGGGGACGGGTAGATGGCGAGCCACCCCAGCACGACCAGCTCCAGCGTGACCAGCACGGCATCCCAGCCTGCCGCCCCACCGCCGGCCTGCAGGCCGGCGAAGAGGGCGCCGGCCACCAGCCCCACCCCGGGCCCGTACGCCAGCGCCGTCAGGTAGAGCGGGAAGCGTGCCAGGCCGCCCACCACCTCGACGATCGGCACGGTGCCGAGGCTGCGTTGCAGGAGGGTGCCCGCCAGCCACAGCCCGAAGGCCAGCAGCACCGCGGCGACCACGCGCAGCAGCAGCCGCGGGCGCAGCAGCACGGCCAGGTCCCGGCGAAGCAGGCTGGTGGCGAGGGAGACCACGGCCAGCAGGGCCGCCGCCAGGAGCGAGTAGGCGAACACCGGATCGTGCTCGATGGCGTCGACGAATGGCGTCAGCGCGTGCGCGGCCGAGGCGGTCACGGGCGGCGGGACCCTTCCAGCCGCTGCGGCGGGGTTCCCGCCGGCGGGTCGACGTCCGCCAGCGTGGCGCCGAACGGGGGGTCGTCGAAGCCGCCGCCGCGCGCCATCGCCGCCACCGTGCGATAGGCGTCGCGGCGCTCGCCGGGAGCCATGGCTGCGGCCACCCCGACCCAGGCGAGCAGGCCGGCGCGATGGGCGCGCCGCAGGGCGGGCGGCAGGTAGCGGCGCGAGAGCTGATAACCGCCGCGTACGCCCTCGACCAGGAAGGCGCCCGCCGCAGGGGTGGAGCTGCCGCCGAGATGCAGGACGGGCGCGTCGACCAGGCGCGCATGGAAGCCCGCGGCGCGCAGCCGCCGGCAGAAGTCGATGTCCTCGTTGTAGAAGCGCAGGCTGGCGTCCATTCCGCCCACCGCGTCCAGTGCCTCGCGGCGCAGCACGTGCAGGTAGCCGGGAACCCACGCGACCCGGACGCTGCCGCCAGGCCTGAGCGCGAGACGCAGGTAGTTGGGGTGGTAGAGCGGGCCGTGGTCCTGACGGCGGCCGCGCGGCGTGCGCGCTACCGGCGCGACCACGCCGGCCGACGGATGTGCCCGCAAGGCGGCCAGCAGCCGTGGCAGGGTGTCGGGCTCCAGGTACAGGTCCGGGTTCATCAATGCCAGGAAGCGCCCGCGGGTGTGCTTGAGCCCCAGGTTCGCCGCGTGGGCGTAGGAGTGGTTGGGTGCGGCCACCGTGACCAGCTCGGGGAGCACCGCGCGTGCTCTGGCGAAGACGGCGGGGTCTGCATCGGTGTCCACCAGCACCACCTCGGCATGCGGCGCCGCCCGGGCCAGCCGGCGCAGCGCCTCCATAAGGATGTCCGGCACCCGGTAGTGCACCACCACCACGCTCAGCTCCGGCTGCGCTCGGGCCTCCGCCGCCTCCGCGGCCGTTACCGTCGACGTCATACCGCTCCAGCATGGCATGTCGGGGTGAGGCGAGCGGAGTGACAAAGAACTCATGGAGCCTCCCGTACACTGAACAGCGATGGACGTTCCCGAGACCCACATCGCAGCCGAGCGCCGCTACCGCATAGGGGTCGCGCTCGGCGGTGGCAGCGCCCGCGGCTACGCGCACATCGGTGCGCTCGCCAGCCTCGAGCGTCATGGCTTCGCTCCCGACATCCTCGCCGGGACCAGCTTCGGCGCCGTCATCGGTGCCCTGTACGCCATGGGGCGCAGCCCGGCAGACCTCCGGGCCGAGGCGGCGGCCATGCGCCGCCGGGACGTCTTCCCGTACATCGCCGACTTCGGCCTGCACAAGGGGGCCCTGTTCGGCGGTCGCCGGCTGGAGGCCTACTTCGACGCCATGGTCGAAGGGCGCAGCTTCGAGGACCTGGAGCGGCCGCTGGTGGTGGTGGCGACGGACGTCGACAGCGGCGAGCGGGTGCTGCTCTCGAGCGGACCGCTGGCACCCGCCCTGCGCGCCAGCGCCTCGATCCCCGGCGTGTTCGCGCCCGTCACGGTAGGTGGGCGCCGGCTGATGGACGGCGGCATCGGCTCGCCCGTGCCGCTCGACACCCTGCGGAGCTTCGAGGTGGATCTCGCCATCGGTATCGGGGCCGGCATGGAGGCCGGTGACTCGCGGAGCATCCGCGCCGCCCGTCGCTTCCTGCATACCGACCTGGGGCAACGCCTGCACCGCTCGCTGGGGCAGGGGACGGGACGCGGCGTCGCCGCGCGGCTGGGTCGCGCGCTCGCCTGCGCCGCCGACGGCTGGCTGATGGAGGTGGACGAGGAGGCGAGCCTGCACGTTCAGACCCGGCCCCCCATCCACTGGCTGAACTTCCACCGCGCGGAGATCGCCATCCGCGCCGGCGACGAGGCCCTCAACAGCTTCATGCCGCGCATCCGTCAGGCCATGGCCACGGCGGCGGTGCCCGTCTGAGCCGGGGCCGCCGGGTGCGGCACGGGCGCGCAGCGTATGGCCGCCGGGGTCAGGCTCCGGCGGCGTTCTCGTGGGCGGCGGCGGGCACGCGGCCCGCGCCGGCACGGGCGCGGGACGGGTGCGCCGGAAGGGTCACAGGATCTTCTTGCCGAGCAGGCTGGCGGCCATCTCGACCATGATGGCGGCCGTGCGGTTGCGCTCGTCGAGGATGGGGTTCACCTCGACCAGGTCGAGGCTGGTGGTACGGCCGGAGTCGCTGAGGAGCTCCATGAGCAGGTGCGCCTCGCGGTAGCTGAGCCCGCCCGGGACGGGCGTGCCCACGCCCGGCGCGAGGTCCGGGTCGAGGACGTCCGCGTCGAAGGAGACGTGCAGCCGGTCGACGTGCCCGAGGCGCTCGATGGCCTCCGACGCGATGCCGGCCATGCCGCGCTGGTCGATGTCTTTCATGGTGTACGCGGCCATGCCGCGCTCCCGGATGAGCCGGCGCTCGGCCGGGTCGATGCTCCGCAGACCGACGAACACGATGTCCTCGGCGCGCAGCGCGGGCCCGCCGTCCCACACGCCGGTGAGGCGCGCGTCCCCGACACCCAGGAGATGCGCCAGCGGCATGCCGTGGATGTTGCCGCTGGGGCTCGTGTCGGGCGTGTTGAGGTCGGCGTGGGCGTCGATCCAGACCACGCCGGTGCGGCGGCCCGCCGCCACCCCCGGCACGGTGCCCATGCTCACCGAGTGGTCGCCTCCGAGTCCGATCACGAAGGTTCCCGGCTCGAGGCTCCGCAGGCGCTCGTAGGCGGCCCTGCAGGTCGAGGCGATGGCGTCGGCGTAGTGGAGGCCGTTCGGGTTGGGGACCGCCTCCGGCACCGGCACCTCGACGTTGCCGAGGTCGGTCACGCGGTGGCCGAGCTCGCGCAGGGTGGGCGCCAGCCGCGCCAGGCGCAGGGCGCTGGGGCCCATGTCGACCCCGCGCCGCCCGGCGCCGAGGTCCATGGGGATGCCGAGTATGCTGACGGAGGTCACGCCAGAATCTACCACGAAAAGCGTCTAGGACGCAATTCGTGCAATTGTATGCGTGTCTGTATGGTGGATATCCAGCGGGCCTTGCAGGTGTCTGCCGGGCGCGCCCGAGGCCATGCGGGCGCCCCCGCCCGGTCGTCCACCGGCGAGGCGCCCGGGGGTCTTCAGTCCTCCGCCGGGCGGTGCCAGTAGCGCCCCTCGTCCTCCAGCAGCCTATAGGCGGGGTCCGGGCCCATGCTGCCGGCCTCGTAGAAGCTGGGCGTGGGCGGGTCGCGGTCGACCAGCTCGAGCAGTGGCCCGATGACACGCCACTGCGCCTCGACCTCGTCCGCCCGCATGAACAGCGTGGCGTCGCCGAGCATCACATCGAGCAGCAACGTCTCGTAGGCGTCGGGGTTGGGACGATCGAAGCTGCGGCCGTAGAGGAAGTCGAGGCTGATGCGATCGAGCTCGATGCCCTGTCCGGGCCGCTTGCCGTTGAAGCGGAGCACGATGCCCTCGTCCGGAACCAGGCGCAGCACCAGGCGATCGGCCTTGAGGCTCGAGGGCAGGTCGAAGGGGACATGCGGCGGCGTCTTGAAGTGCAGCACGATCTCGGTGGCCTTCATCTCGAGGCGCTTGCCCGAGCGCACGTAGAAGGGCACGCCGGACCAGCGCCAGTTGCGCAGCTCCAGCTCGACGGCCGCGAAGGTGGCCTGACGGCTGCGCGGGTCCACGCCCTCCTCCTCGCGGTAGCCGTTCATGCCGTTGCCCGACACGTACTGGCCCAGCACGGCGCGCTCGGGGCGGGCACAGGCCAGGGCGTTGAAGACCTTCACCTTCTCGTCGCGCACGCTCCCGGCGTCGTAGCGCGCGGGAGGCTCCATCGCCACCAGCGCCACCAGCTGGAGCAGGTGGTTCTGGAAGACGTCGCGCAGAACGCCTGCCGACTCGTAGAAGCTGCCCCGCCCCTCGACGCCCATCGGCTCGACCATGGTGATCTGCACGTGATCGACGTAGCGGTTGCTCCACACCGGCTCGAAGATGCTGTTGGCGAATCGCAACACCGCCAGGTTCTGAGCGGTCTCCTTGGCGAGGTAGTGGTCGATGCGGTACACCTGATCCTCGCGGAAGTGCTCCAGCACATGGGCGTTGAGCGCGCGCGCGGTCTCCAGGTCGTTCCCGAAGGGCTTCTCGATCACCAACCGCGACCAGCCCCCGCGCTCGTGGTTGAGGCCCGCGCAGGCCAGCCGGGTGACGATGCTCTGGTAGGTCTCCGGCGGCGTGGCCGTGTAGAACACGCGGTTGGCCTGGCCCAGCTCATCCAGGCGCCGGGCCAGCTCCCGGAAGCTGTCCTCGTCGTCGTAGCCGCCCTGCACGTAGTGGATGCGCGCTTCCAGGGCGGCGCGCGCCGCCTCCAGCTCGGAGCCGGCCTCGGGACCCAGGGCGGCACGCAGGCGGTCCTTCAGGGCCGCGTCGTCGAGGTCCGAGCGGCCGTAACCCACGATGACGGTGTCGCGGTGCAAGCCCCCTTGCGCCTGGAGCTGCAGCAGCGCCGGCAGGAGCTTGCGGGCCGCCAGGTCGCCGGTGATGCCGAAGATGACGAAGGCGGTGGGCGGCGCCTTCTGCACGTCACGCCTCCTTGACCGGGTGCCCGCCGAACTCGTTGCGCAGCGCGGCGACCACCTTGGCGGCGAAGCTGTCTTGCTGCCGGCTGGCGAAGCGCGCGTAGAGCGCGGCGGTGATGGCCGGCAGCGGCAGCGCCTGCTCCACGGCGTAGTCCACGGTCCAGCGTCCCATGCCGCTGTCGTCCACGTAGCCTTGGATGCCGTCCAGGCCGGGGTCCTCGCTGAAGGCGTCGGCCAGCAGCTCCAGCAGCCAGCTCCGCACGACGGCGCCGTGCGTCCACAGCTCGGAGATCTTCTGCAGGTCGAGGTCCGCCCCGGGGTAGGCGGCCAGCGCTTCGAAGCCCTCACCGTAGGCCTGCAGCAGGCCGTACTCGATGCCGTTGTGCACCATCTTCACGAAGTGCCCCGCGCCGACCGGGCCGACGTGGGCGTAGCCGTTCTCGGGCGCCAGGGTGCGGATGGCCGGCTCCGCCAGCTCGAAGGCCCCGTCCTCGCCGCCCGCCATGATGTTGTAGCCGACCTTCAGACCCCAGACGCCGCCCGACACGCCGGCGTCCACCAGCCGCACGCCCTCGCGGTCGGCCTCGCGGCCGCGCCTGAGGGTGTCGGTGTAGTGGGAGTTGGAGCCGTCGACGATGAGGTCGCCCTGGTCGAGGTGGGAGAGCGCTTCCCTGAAGACCTTCTCGGTGGCGTCCCCGGAGGGCACCATGAGCCACACCACGCGCGGGGTGGGCAGCGCCTCGATGAGATCCTGCAGGGACGAGGCCGGCGTGGCGCCCTCGTCCGCCAGGGCCTCGATGTTCCCCTCGTCGATATCGGTGACGACGACGGTGTGGCCGTCACGCATCAGGCGCCGCGTCATGTTGGCGCCCATGCGCCCTAGTCCGACCATTCCGAGATGCATGGTGGCCTCCCTTGCCGGCGCGCTGCGGCGCCGCCCCCGATGCTAGCAAGGGGGAGCGGCGGCGCCTGTTGGGCGCGACCCGTCGCCCGGCCGCGTCCGCCGCTCGGGCGGTCCCGGGTGGGAGGGAAGGCGCTACGGTCGCCGGCCGCCGCAGCGGCTCCCTGGAGCGCCAGCAAGTGCGTGCTAGACTGGCGCGGTTGCGATGCGGCGGCGGCCCGTTGTGGACACCCTTTCGCCGCGAGCCCGGTCACGCGCTCCGGGCGGCCACGTGCCGCCGGCGCGGGCCGCCCTGGAGGACGAGCGTTGGACACGAACGAGGCGATGGCGCTCCTGCGCCGCGGTGCGGAGACGATCCAGCCCGAAGGCGGGCTCGACCAGAAGCTCGCGGAGGCCGCGACCGAGGGGCGCCAGCTGCGCGTCAAGCTCGGCGTGGACCCCTCGAGCAGCGACCTCCACCTGGGGCATGCGGTGGTGCTGCGCAAGCTGCGCCAGTTCCAGGACCTGGGCCATCTGGTGGTCCTGATCATCGGTGACTTCACCGCCACCATCGGCGACCCGTCCGGCCGCTCCAAGACCCGTCCCGTGCTGTCGCTGGAGGAGACCCGGCGCAACGGCGAGACCTACGTGGCGCAGGCGACGCGCATCCTGGACGCTGCCCCCGAGCGGCTCGAGATCCGCCACAACTCCGAGTGGCTGGGGCCGCTCGACTTCGGGGACGTGGTCCGGCTGGCCTCCAGCTACACCGTGGCACGCATGCTGGAGCGCGACGACTTCACGAAGCGCTTCCAGGCCGGCACCCCCATCAGCGTGCACGAGTTCCTCTACCCGCTGGCTCAGGCGTACGACTCTGTCGCCATCCGGGCCGACGTCGAGCTCGGCGGGACCGATCAGCTCTTCAACCTGCTGGTGGGTCGCGACGTGCAGCGCGCCTACGGCGTGGCGCCCCAGGTTGCGCTCACCACCCCGCTGCTCGAGGGCCTCGACGGGGTGGAGAAGATGTCGAAGTCGCTCGGCAACTACATCGGCATCGCCGAGCCCCCCGAGGTCATGTTCAAGAAGGCCATGCAGGTGCCTGACGAGCTGTTGGTGCGCTATGCCGAGCTGTGCACGCTCCTCGACCTGGCTGCCTTCCGGCGCCAGGCGGGGGAGAGCCCGGTGACCGCCCACCGCATCCTGGCGCGCGAGCTGCTGCGCGTCTACCACGGTGAGGGGCCCATCGCGGTCGCCGAAGCGCGCTACGACGCCGTCGCCAGGGGGGCCATCCCCGAGGACGTGCCGGAGGTGGTGGTGGCGCCGCGCGAGTTCCAGGAGGGCCGCGTGGGGGTCTTGCGCCTGGCCACGCTGGCGGGCCTGAGCAGCTCCAACGGTGACGCCCGCCGCCTCATCCAGAACCGCGGCCTCAGGCTCGACGGCGAGGTGGTGGAGGATCCGCAGCTGTGGCTCGCGCTGGAGCGCCCGGTGGTGCTGCAGAAGGGCAAGGACACCTTCGTGCGGGTGCGCGCCGGCGCCTGAGCCGCGCAGCGGCTATCTAGACCGGTCTGTCGATCCGTGAGCCGTGGCCCGACGTGGAGAGGTGAGCAGCGACGCCGTCAGCCTCCTCGCGGAGGCGCCGCCCCGCCGCGCCCGCGGTCAGATCGCCAGCACGCCCGCGAGCTCGATGAGCTCCCAGTCGATCTCCTTGTGGAGCTCCCAGACGTCCTTGAGGGGCACGTGCACGATGCCGCGCTTGTCGACCCCGACCATCACGCCGCCGCGCCCCTCGACCAGGCTGCGCACCGCGTGGAAGCCCATGCGTGACGCCAGCACCCGGTCGCGGGTGGAGGGGGAGCCGCCGCGCTGGGTGTGCCCCAAGATGACGGTGCGCACCTCGTAGCCGCAGCGCTCCCGGATGCGCGCCTGCAGGTTCATGGCGCCGCCCTCGTAGGCGCCCTCGGCGACGACCACGATGCTCGAGGTCTTGCCGCGCTTCTGGGCGGCGACGATCATGTCGGCGACCTCGTCGGCGCCCAGCTGCACCTCGGGCAACAGGATGGCCTCGGCACCGCCGGCCACGCCGACGTGAAGCGCGATGTGACCGGAGTAGCGCCCCATGACCTCCACCAGGAACAGGCGATCGTGGCTGGCGGCGGTGTCGCGCAGGCGGTCGACCGCCTCCAGCGCCACGTTGATGGCGGTGTTGAAGCCGATCGAGACGTCGGTGCCGTAGATGTCGTTGTCGATGGTGGCCGGGATGCCGACCACGGGGAAGGCATGCTCCTCGAAGAGCCTGTAGGCGCCGCGGAAGCTGCCGTCGCCGCCGATCACCACCAGGCCGTCGATGTCGCGCTCGCGCAGGCGGGCCGCCGCGGTAGCCCTGCCCTCGGGCTCCATGAAGGCCTTGGAGCGGGCGGTGCGAAGCACCGTGCCGCCGCGCTGGATGATGTTCGCCACGCTGCGCGCGCCCATCTCCACGATGTCCCCCTCGATGAGCCCCTGGTAGCCCCGGTAGACGGCGGAGATGCGCAATCCCTCGTACACAGCGGTCCGCACGACCGCCCGGATGGCGGCGTTCATCCCAGGCGCGTCCCCTCCGCTGGTGAGAATGCCGATGTGCTTCACAGCCGACAAGTATAGCGTCCGGGCGGGGCGTCTCCGGTGGGGCGGACGTCCCGGCCGCCGGCGGACGCTGCGCGCGGCGCGGGCCTGGCGGCGGGGGCGGCGTTCCGCGCTCCTGGCAGGCGGGCGATTCGCGGGCGCGGCGGGGCGGACGTCCCTGCTGGGCCGCTTGCGGGGGCGGAGATGCCGCCGGCCCCTCGAGGCGGTTGCCGTCAGGAACGGCGGGGACGCGATAGCGCGCGTTTCGTGAAGTCCTGCACGCGGGACGAATGTCCGGTGGCCCCCCCTTCCGTGCGTGTGTCATGATTCAAGCCAAATGACTACCGTCGCCCTCAAAGAAACTGCCGCCGGAGAGAGGCGCATCGGGCTCACGCCCGCCGTCGTCGACAAACTCGTGCGGCTCGGTATGCCGGTGACGCTGGAGTCGGGCATCGGCGCCCCGCTCCACATCGCCGACGAGGCCTTCGAGAAGGTGGGTGCCAGCTTCGACTCCGACCGCGCCGCGCTCCTCAAGAGGGCCGACGTGCTCGTGAGCGTCAACAAGCCCACCGCCGACGTCATCTCCGGCCTTCGGGAGGGGGCCGTGAGCGTCAGCTTCCTGGATCCGTTCCGCAGCGCAGAGACGGTCCAGGCGCTGGCCGACGCCAAGGTCAGCGCCTTCTGCATGGAGCTGATCCCCCGCACCACCTACGCGCAGAAGATGGACGCGCTCTCCAGCCAGGCCAGCCTGGCCGGGTACGCGGCGGTCATCATCGCCGCCGAGCGCATCGACAAGTCCCTGCCGATGATGAGCACACCCGCCGGCACCATCGCGCCGGCGCGGGTTTTCGTGGTCGGCGCCGGGGTCGCCGGCCTGCAGGCCATCGCCACCGCCAAGCGCCTGGGCGCGCGGGTGGAAGCCTACGACACCCGGTCGGTCGTCAAGGAGCAGGTGCAGTCGCTGGGCGCGCGCTTCGTCGAGATCGACGTGGGCGAGACCGGCCAGACCGAGCAGGGTTACGCCAAGGCGCTCACCGACGAGCAGCTCGAGATGCAGCGCCAGCAGATGGCCAAGATCTGCGCGGGTGCCGACATCATCGTCACGACGGCGCAGGTGTTCGGCCGGCCGGCGCCCAAGATCATCTCCGCCGACATGGTCGCCGGCATGCGCCCGGGCGCGGTGATCGTCGACCTGGCCGCCTCCACCGGCGGCAACGTCGAGGGTACGCGGCCGGGTGAAGAGATCCTGACGGACGGCGGCGTGCTCATCGTGGGCCTCGACAACTACCCTGCCGAGGTCGCCCGCGACGCCAGCCAGATGTTCGCCAGCAACGTCTACTTCCTGCTCGAGCACGCCTTCGACAAGGAGGCCGGGTCCTTGAAACTCGACACCGAGGACGATGTGATCGGGGCTGCGCTCCTCACCCACGAGGGGCAGATCCGCGACGAGCGCGTCCGTGGCGCGGTCCTGGAGGGGTCCAAGTGACGATGCTCCTGTTGTTGTTCATCTTCGTGATCTCGATCTTCCTGGGCCTCGAGCTCATCGGCAAGATCCCGTCGCAGCTGCACACCCCGCTGATGTCCGGCTCCAACGCCATCTCCGGCATCAGCATCGTCGGCGCGCTGGCGGCCACCGCCATCCACGGCAGCTTCGGAACCGCGCTCGCCGTGCTCGCGGTGGCCTTCGCAACGATCAACGTCGTCGGCGGCTACCTGGTCACCGACCGCATGCTGGCCATGTTCAAGGCCGGCAAGAAGGACTAGGGAAGCCCCATGACGACAGCCATCAACCTGGCGTACATCGTTGCGTCGATCCTGTTCATCTACGGCCTCAAGATGCTCGGCCGGGTGGAGACCGCCCGGCGCGGCAACATGGTGTCCGCTATCGGCATGCTGCTGGCGATCGTCGCGACGCTGCTGCTCGGCGGGCTGGACTACGTGTGGATCATCGTCGGCCTGGTCGTGGGCGGCGCCATCGGCTGGTGGGCGGCCGCGGCCATCAAGATGACCCAGATGCCCGAGATGGTGGCCCTGTTCAACGGCTCGGGCGGCCTGGCCTCGATGCTGGTCGGCTGGGTCGAGTACCTCCGCAACCCTCACCCCGACCTGGTCACCTCCATCGCCATCTTCTTCGCGGTGCTGGTCGGCGCCGTGGCGTTCACCGGCTCGGTGATCGCCTGGGGCAAGCTCTCCGAGACCATGCCCGGCAAGCCCATCCTGTTCAAGGGACAGCAACCCGTCAACGCCCTCATCATCGGCGGCGCCGTGGTGCTGGGCATCATCTTCATCATCACGCCGCCCACCACCTACCCGCTGCTGCTCGCCATCATCGGTCTGTCGCTCGTCCTGGGGGTGCTGGCGGTCATCCCCATCGGCGGCGCCGACATGCCGATCGTCATCTCGCTGATGAACAGCTACTCGGGCATCGCCGGCCTCGCCGCCGGCTTCGTGATCCAGAACAACGTGCTCATTGTGGCCGGCACCCTGGTCGGCGCGTCGGGCCTGATCCTCACGCAGATCATGTGCAAGGCGATGAACCGCTCGCTGGCCAACGTGCTCTTCAGCGGTTTCGGGTCGGTCACCACGGCCGGCTCCATGAAGGTCGAGGGCGAGGTCAAGCCCATC
>Ga0209919_1001158_pt1 | contig 13066 bp, 16 predicted proteins | sample SalPon2A_C_D2_MG_FD_185721 | JGI IMG/M metagenome (GOLD analysis project Ga0209919, IMG submission 185721) | Soil microbial communities from South San Francisco under conditions of wetland restoration - Salt Pond MetaG R2A_C_D2_MG (SPAdes)... | ecosystem: Environmental > Terrestrial > Soil >... | reverse complement strand
ATTTGTTCTAAAGTAAATGCCGTTCTCAGATCATTTTTTGAAAGAAGAGGCGAAACTCTTGCAGAAGTAAATTGCAGTTTCGGTAAAAGTGACAATAAAATTTTACTTGTAGATGATTTTACTCCTAAAAGTCTTAAAATTATTCCACTCTCCCCGGACAATAAATGGGTCAGTCCTTATAAATTTGATACTGCAGCTACTATCCGAAAATACACTGACCATTTATTCACATTAATGAGTTCATAAAAAATGTTTACAAAATACGGATATGTAACTCTTGGAATTATTTCCATACTGGTTTTTGCTGTTATCTGCCTGGCGTTTTTTGTGCAGAATATTTATGTAAAATATTTCCTGCTCATCCTTTCAATATTCTTCCTTGTATTTTCGCTTTATTTTTTCAGAGATCCCGACCGGACTACACCAAAAATTGGAAATGCTGTTTTTTCCCCTGCCGATGGCAGAGTGCTGTTTGTAAAAGATGTTTTTGACAATAAATTTATAAACGGAAAGGCAAAACAGGTTTCCATTTTTATGTCGCCTTTGAATGTACACGTAAACCGTTTTCCGATTGATGGAACAATGGCAATGGTAAAATACATTCCCGGTAAGTATATTGCAGCATTCGAAGATAAAGCGTCTGAAGAAAATGAGAGAGCGGAATTTGGAATCGAAAGTAAATTCGGTAAAGTCTTCTACACGCAGGTTGCCGGATTTATTGCGCGCAGAATTATTTACGAAGTAAATGAAGGTGATACGGTTACTGCCGGTAGAAGATTTGGAATGATAAAATTCGGAAGTCGTGTTGATGTAGTGGTGCCTGAAAATTGCACTGTAAAAATAAAAAAGGACGATGATGTAGTTGCCGGAGAAACGGTACTTTTTGAATTTCCAGAAAAATAATGAGAAAATTAAGACCAACAGCTTCAGTTATTCCGAACTTATTCACGGCGATGAATATGTTCTGCGGATTTTTATCGATAATAAACGCAAGCCAGGGGAAATATTTATACGCCTCGTGGCTGATAATTGTCGCGGCAATTTTTGATGCTCTCGATGGAATGGTAGCAAGGCTCACAAACAGCAGCAGCGCGCTGGGCGTTGAGCTTGATTCACTTTCCGACCTGATCAGTTTCGGCGCAGCTCCGGCATTCCTTGTTTATTCTACTTACCTGTTTCAATTTAATGCATGGGGAATAATCGTCAGCTCACTATTGTTGATTGCCGGCGGATTCAGGCTTGCAAGGTTTAACGTGCAGTTAATCGGATTCGATAAAGCATTTTTTAAAGGTCTGCCTATTCCTTCATCTGCTTTAACTGTCTCAACGTTTATTCTAACTTTTTATGAAAAAGGAATTGGCTATCCTTCTCCGCAGGATAAATTTATCATTCCCATGGTTTTAATTCTTTCCTTTTTAATGGTGAGCCGGATAAAATATGACACTTTTCCAAAACTTACCTTCTCCGGGATTAAAGAAAAGCCGTATATTTTTATCATTTTATTCCTTTGTTTAATTGCAGTTATAGTTACCTCCGGTAAAGCCCTCTTCTATATCTTTGTTTTATTTATTCTATTTGGTATTTTTCGGCATATTTTTTACTGGATTTCCAGAAAAATTTTACTGGATTTCCAGAAAAAGTTGACCGTACCCGCATTTCTAATTTTAATTTATCAGGTGATATTTTGTATAAAGCCAAAGTATTAATCAAGAGAAGACCTTCTATTTTAGATCCCCAGGGCAAAGCTGTCGAAAAAGGCGCCCAGCATCTCGGGCTAAATAATATCAAAGACACGAGAATAGGAAAATTTATTGAGTTTACTGTAGACACCACCGACAAAAATTCGGCTGAAAAGGAAGTAAAAGAGTATTGCGCAAAATTACTTGCAAACCCTATAATGGAAGATTTTGAATTTACACTGGAAGAGATGAAATGAAACCTAAATTCGGAGTAGTAATTTTTCCGGGATCAAATTGCGACTATGACGCATATTATGTTTTAAAGAAGATTTACGGTTACGAAGTGAATTTTTTGTGGCACAAAGAAACAGATTTGAAAAATGTGGATGTTGTAATTCTGCCCGGTGGATTTTCTTACGGAGACTATTTAAGGTCGGGATCAATTGCAAGATTCTCCCCCATCATGAACTCTGTAATAGATTTTGCCAATAAAGGCGGTCACGTTCTTGGAATATGCAACGGTTTTCAGATATTACTTGAAGCAGGTCTGCTCCCCGGCGTTCTGTTGAAAAATAATTCTCTACAATTTGTATCCAAAGATGTTTATCTTACTGTAGAAAATAATGATACGGTTTTTACGAAAGAGAATAAAAACAACGAAGTTTTGAAAGTTCCCATTGCGCACGGCGAAGGTAATTATTTTACAGATGAAGACACGTTAAAATCGTTGATTGACAACAACCAGATTGTCTTTAAGTATTGTTCGCCCGTCGGAAAAGTTGAAGAGGGATTTAATCCCAACGGTTCGCTTAAAAATATTGCAGGAATAATTAACAAAGACGGAAATGTCCTGGGAATGATGCCGCATCCTGAAAGGGCATCTGATCCGGTTTTGGGAAAAACCGACGGCAAACTTATTTTTGATTCGATCGGTAAGTATATTTTTAATTAAAAGGTGATAAAATGTTTGGAAATTTAGGCACGGGCGAAATCATAATTATTGCGCTCGTTATTCTTGTTTTGTTTGGAGCCAAAAAAATTCCTGATCTTGCACAAGGACTCGGAAAAGGTATTAAAGAGTTCAAGAAAGCAGTTAAAGATGTAGAAGAAGATGTAAAAGATGATAGCTCGGATAAAAAATCCGATAAGTAAATGAGATTAACGGCTTTTTGCGGAAACTTTATTCCGATATTTACTGTTTAAGCCGTGGTAACTAAATATTAACAGGTGAAGAAATGTTTGAAAATATAGGTGGTGGAGAATTAATTATTATCCTGATCGTAGTGATAGTTCTCTTCGGTGCAAAGAAAATTCCGGACCTGGCCCAGGGCCTCGGTAAAGGAATTAAAGAATTTAAAAAAGCCGTTAAAGATGTTCAGGACGATATTTCAGTCGATTTAAACGATAACGACAAAAGCAAAAAGAAATAAAGTAATATTTATTTTTAACAGCTTGTTTCATTTCAACTGCTTCTCCAATGGGAAGCAGTTTTACATTTCAGGGAATAACAAAAGGGATTTACTTGCTTCCATATTCCAACCATCTTGAAAAACTCAGAAAAATTAAAGAAGGTGAAATTTCACTCGAAGAAAACCTAAAGTTTTTCCTCTCAAGGATTGAGAAGAATAAGGACTTAAATGCTTTCAATTTTGTCTTTGAAAAGGAAGCGATTGAAAAAGCAGGTATAATAGAAAAAAAAATAAAATCCGGAAGCGGCGGAAAACTTGCCGGAATGGTAATCGCGGTAAAAGACATCCTCTCAATAAAAGATAAACCTACAACCTGCTCTTCCGAAATTTTAAAATATTTCACATCTGTTTACACTGCGACGTCTGTTCAGAAATTAATTGATGAAGACGGAATAATTATAGGCAAAACCAATTGCGATGAATTCGCTATGGGCTCATCAAACGAAAACTCGGCGTTCGGAACGGCGTTAAACCCGGTTGATAAAGAAAGAGTCCCGGGCGGTTCCAGCGGTGGTTCGGCATCGGCTGTTGCAGCCACCCTGTGCGACGTGGCACTAGGAACCGATACGGGAGGCTCAATCCGCCAGCCTGCCTCGTTTTGCGGCGTTTACGGTCTTAAGCCAACTTACGGCAGAATTTCAAGATACGGGCTTACAGCGTTCGCTTCCTCATTCGATACAATTGGAGCATTTTCAAATAACCCGACCGACCTCGCTCTGCTGATGGAGGTTATGTCAGGCAAGGACGAAAAAGATTCCACGTCTTCCGATAAGTTGGTCCCTGAATTTTCGAAAATCATCGGGGAATCAAAAGATAAAGTCAGGGTCGGAATTCCAAAAGAATATTTCAGTGAAGGACTGTCTGATGAAGTTAAAAATGAAATAGGGAAACTCATTAATAACCTTGGAAATAGCGGGTTTGAAATTTCCGACATTACTCTTCCCCATTCCGAATTTTCAATCGCAACATATTATATTTTAACAACAGCGGAAGCGTCATCAAATCTTGCAAGATTCGACGGCGCGAGATACGGGCACCGCGCGAAGGATCAGGACTCACTGATAGATATGTATAAAACTTCAAGGTCGGAAGGTTTCGGCACTGAAGTGAAAAGAAGAATTATGCTGGGCACATATGTTTTATCTCACGGTTATTACGATGAGTATTATATAAAAGCACAGAAAGTTAGAAGGCTGATAAAAAATGATTTCGATGATGCGTTCGGAAAAGTAGATTTAATTTTAACTCCAACCACACCAACAACCGCATTTAAATTGGGCGAAAAATCCTCTGATCCGCTGGAAATGTATTTGAGTGATGTTTACACAACTTCGGCAAACCTTGCCGGAATTCCCGGTTTGAATATACCGATCGGCAAAGACAAAAATAGCCTGCCTATTGGGGCACAACTGCTTGCCGGTCAGTTTAACGAGGAAATACTTTTACAAACCGCTCAATTCATTTCCGGGCAAATATTATAAATACTCTGCCTTACCTCACTCCCCGACCTTTGGAAAAAATCTTTCAAGATCCAATAAAAACCACATTTTCATCACGTAATACCTATAAAATTTGAACCTAATTCCTTATATTTAAGGATTCAAATTTTTCTTAAACTGAAAACGGGAAAATTACAATGAGCATAATAGTAAATAAAAAAACACGCCTTGTTGTTCAGGGAATTACTGGCGGCGAAGGTTCATTCCATACGGAACAGATGATAGCCTATAAGACAAAAGTTGTTGCCGGTGTAACTCCCGGTAAAGGTGGCACCAAGCATTTAGGTGTACCGGTTTACAATACTGTTGAAGATGCAGTAAAGGCAGAGAAAGCAAATACTTCTGTAATTTTTGTTCCACCGGCTTTTGCAGCAGACGCTATTCTTGAAGCGGCAAATGCTGGAATAAAAGTAATTATCTGCATCACGGAAGGAATTCCTGCAGGCGACATGTTAAAAGTTTATAATTCAATTAAGACTAAAGGGGTAGTACTCGTTGGACCAAATTGTCCGGGTGTTATTTCCCCAGGACAGGCAAAGGTTGGAATTATGCCTGCCTTCATTCACAAAAAAGGTAAGATCGGTGTTATATCTAGAAGTGGAACGTTAACATATGAAGCGGTTAAACAGCTTACTGATGTTAAACTCGGCCAGTCAACCTGCGTAGGAATAGGCGGCGACCCGATCATTGGTTCAAAATTCATTGATATCATAAAAATGTTCAATGAAGATCCTGACACCGATGGAATAATCATGATCGGTGAAATCGGCGGATCTGCAGAGGAAGAAGCAGCAACATACATAAAGAAAAATGTTAGCAAACCTGTTGTCGGTTTCATTGCGGGAAGAACAGCGCCTCCGGGACGCAGAATGGGCCACGCCGGTGCAATTATTTCAGGCGGAAAAGGAACTGCAGCAGAAAAAATGACCGCCATGAAAAAAGCCGGAATTCACGTTGTTGAATCCCCTGCTGAAATGGGTTCAACAATGTTGAAAGCTCTCGGAACAAAGAATAAAAAAACTTCACGCAAACCAGTAAAGAAAGCAGCAACAAAAGCTTCTTCAAGGAAGAAAGTTGCTGTTAAAGCAAAGAAAGCTGTGAAGAAAAAAGTAAGCAGAGTTGTAAAATCAAAAAAGAAGAAATAATAATTCAGAATAAGGAGTAATAGATTGGGTAACAGAACATTAGCGATTATTAAACCTGACGCAGTAAAAAACAATTACATCGGTCAGATTTTAACAAAAATAACAGAAGCCGGATTTAAGATTAAAGCAATGAAGATGACGTAATAGATTGGGTAACAGAACATTAGCGATTATTAAACCTGACGCAGTAAAAAACAATTACATCGGTCAGATTTTAACAAAAATAACAGAAGCCGGATTTAAGATTAAAGCAATGAAGATGACGAGGCTGAGTAAAGATTCTGCCGGCGGATTTTATGAAGTGCACAAAGAGAGACCTTTCTATGGTGAACTCGTTGAATTTATGACATCGGGTCCGGTTGTTCTGATAGCGCTTGAAAAAGAAGACGCGGTTGCAGAATTCAGAAAGCTTATCGGCGCCACAGATCCTGCAAAAGCGGATGAAGGCACAATAAGAAAATTATACGCAACGAGTCTCGGTGAAAATGCTATTCACGGATCAGACTCTGATGAAAATGCTGCAATCGAAATTGCACATTTCTTTTCAAGAAAAGAACTGCTGGAAAATTACAGCGGTTAATGTTTTATTGAAATCACAATATAATGGTCGTTCGTTAAATAACGGATGACCATTCTTTTTTATTATGAAAAAAATCCCCGGTATTTTTTTAATTCTTACTCTTTTTATTCCCCTTTCTTTTGCGCAGGTAAAACCTCTTGAAACAGGCGCGGACAGGCTGCTCTCTGAGTTTTCCGGCATATTGAAAAACCAGCGAATAGGCATCGTTACTAACGCTGCCGGCGTACTTTCAAACGGAAAACCGCTCTATGAAGCAATGGTTGCAAAAGGATATAAAGTAAAAAGGATTTTTTCTCCTGAACACGGTTACCAGATAAATAAGCCAGCAGGCCAAAAAGTAAATGAATCAGATACACCGGGTAAAGATATACCTGTTACATCGCTGTACGGGAAAAACAAAATTCCAACGCGCGAGATGCTTTCAGATATTGATATTATAGTCTTCGATTTACAGGACGTAGGCGCACGTTTTTATACATACATCTCCACGCTTTATTATACAATGCAAGCGGCAGCAAAGTACAACATAAAAATGATTGTGCTCGACAGGCCAAATCCGATCAACGGATTAAAGGTTGAAGGACCTGTTCTAAAAAAAGAAATGGAATCTTTTGTCGGCATAGCTCCCCTGCCGGTTCAGCACGGAATGACAGTCGGAGAAATAGCGCGCTACTTTGACGGAGAAAATTTACTGGGGAAAAACCTGCATCCCGATCTTTATGTAATATCTATGAAAAGTTGGAATCGGAACAGTTACTTTGACGATTATTCAAGAAAATGGATACCGCCGTCTCCTAACATGAGAAATCTTGAAACTGCTTTAATTTACGCCGGCACGTGTTTAATTGAGGGTACTAATGTTTCAGAAGGTCGAGGTACTTTCAGGCCTTTTCTTACTATCGGAGCGCCATTTATTGATTCTAATGAGCTTATAGACAAACTAAAAGATTCTGGAATAAACGGAATTGAAATATCTCCAATAAAATTTTCACCTATCTCTATCCCGGGAATGGCAAATAAGCCAAAGTATGAAAATGAAAGCTGTAATGGAATTTCAATTACTATAAAAGACAGATCACAATTAAATGCAGTAAGTTTCGGAATAAAATTAGTTTGTGCTCTGCAGGAATTATATCCGGATAAATTTAAACTAACGGACTATTTCGATAAGCTGGCAGGAGATCCATCAATAAGAAAAATGATTATTAAGCGGACTTCACCGGGAACAATTATCAGCTCATGGAATACAACACTAACGAAATTTAAAAATATCAGAAGAAAATATTTACTCTATTAAGAAGGATCACAAATGAAATATTTACTAATCTCGCTTTTTGCATTTTTGATATTAGCAGGATGCGGCGAAAAATCTAACCAGAGCAATACAATTAACGATAAGAACAAGTACAATGTCGATTCAAGCGATATACAAGCGGAACCGGTTGCCAACCAGAACGAAGCTTTTAAGCTTGAATACAAATTCGAAAAAGGAAAAACCTATCATTACAGGCTAACTACTGTTACTAATGATATACAAACTGTGAAAATTGATTCAACGATGAAAAGCGACATTAAACAGACAATCATTTACCTGATAGACCTTACCCCGGTTTCAACGGACAAGGATGGTGTTACTGAATTAAACTGCATTTTTAAGTCGGTTAAACTCAGTGCACTGGCAAACGGTCAGGAATATAATTACGAATCAGATACAAATACAGATTCAGCAGAAACAAATAAATACGCAGATTATGAATCACTTATTAATTCTGAAATCGGTATCAGGGTTTCTAAAAAAGGCGAATTGGTAGATGTTTTCCGTGTTGATAAAATTCTCGCTAAATTCTTAACAATTAAAGGCCTCACTGATTCAGTAAATGCACAGCAAAAAGATCAGCTTAAAACAAATATGGTAGAGGGTGCTGTAAAACCATTGTTGTACCAGATATTCAGAACAATGCCCGATCATCAACTTGCAAAAGATTCTACGTGGACATTCCCCCAACCTGCGACACAGTTTATGGTTTACCAGGTTCAGAATACCAACACGTATAAAATTACAGGCCTAGAGAAATCTAACGGTGATAAACTTGCTGTAATAAATGGTGGAATTGAAAGTAAGATTACCGGGAAAAATAAAGCTACAGACCGTGGAATTGATTACACATTTACAAAACCAAAAACTACCGCAGGCGGAAAAATTTATTTTAATATAACAGAAGGATGTCTACAGAAAGCAAAGACTTATACTAAAGTTGATATCCACTATACAATGGAAGCTAAAACTCCGAAAGGAAAACAGAAAGGCACACGCACAGAAGCAATTACAAATAATTACTTCCTGGAAAAATTATAATTTTTAGAGAGCACTAATTTCCTTGCAGAGAATAACAGTTACGAAATTAGTGCTCTATTCTTTAATTTATTTTTTTATTTCCCTGACAACAACTTTACTACCTTCTACCCTTAAGACTTTTAATTTACTCCCCTGCTGGACATAATCGCCGTCAGCTACTACATCAATTTTTTCTCCCTTAAAGTCCGCCATCCCGGCAGGCCGCAATGTTGAAAGGGCAATTCCCTCAAGTCCAACAAGTTTATGCAGGGATTTTGAGGAGACAAAACCCTTATTAGCTTTTTCTTCTTCTGCAAGTATCAGCCTGTTAAAAACAGTGCTTTTAGGTAGATATTTTATAATCAGTGCTATCATAATTATTGAAACAACCAGCGCAGCGCCAAGCTGGATTATCGCCCTTGAAATCATATCACCATCCACATAAGGCAAACCACCGCCAATAAGTGCCATAAAAAGTGAAACAAAAATTAATATTATTCCACTCACACCTGCTATTCCAAATCCCGGGATTACAAATATCTCCAGCGCAAGCAGCACCAGACCTACCACAAAAAGAATTATATCTAGTCCTGAAGCAAGATCCAGTATATAAGATGACCCGAAAAAGAGAAGAAGAGCCAGAACCCCGGCAGTTCCCGCAAGGCCCCATCCGGGAGTTTTTATTTCAACGAACAATCCGACAAATCCGATCATTAACAAAACTGAAACAATAATAGGGTTGTTCAAAAACTTCACAACATCTTCCGCCCAGTTAGATTTAATATCAATTACCTGAGCATTTTCCAGATTATAAATTTTTAAAACATCAGCAAGGTAAGGAGCTGTAGTATCAGCGATACTGTATTTAAGAGCTTCATCAGTAGTTAAAGTGATAAGTTGTGTACTGTCCACTATTCCGGGAACGATTATTCTCTCATCAACCATTCCCTGGCAGATATCCACCCGCCTTCCGTTTTTTTCAGCAACACTTCTCATCTGCCCGCGCATAAACGACTGGTATTTCTCTCCCACCTTTTTACCCTGCGCATCGACAACCGTTGCAGCTCCTATCGTTCCTCCACGAACCATTACAATTTTCTTGTTCGATAATGCTATAAATGCACCGGCTGAGATTGCCCTGTGATCGATAAAAGCAATCGTTAAAACCTTGCTTGACATAATAGCATCAACAATCTGCACCGCAGCGTCAACTCTTCCACCGAGCGTATTAATTTTAAAAATAATAGCAGAAGCGTTATTTTTTTCGGCTTCATTAACCACGCGTGTAATATAAGGCGCAAGACCGGGTTCAATTTCGCTTTCGATATGGGCAAGGTATACTTTCTTTTGTGCAAAAGAACATGAGAATATAAAAAGTATAATTAAAAATATTGTTGGTAAGTTTTTCACTTTGCACCTCGGGATTCGTAAAATTATAAATGGAATATACGCTGAATTTGTGAGATTTAAATATATGCGATTTGACCAATTCTATAATTTGGATTTAACATTTATTTTAAAATTATTAAATTATCTTGCAAAATAAACCCGGCCTCCGAGCGAAATATTTGTGCCACCGAAGCCTGGAATTAGGCCAAGGAAGCCGATGAGATTAAAATTATATTGGCATTCCATAAATAAAGAAAAAGGACCCTCACCAAATCTTTTTTCCAGGCTAGCCCCAATAAAAAAACCCCACAAACCTGAAGCGTTAGAAGTTAAAATATTTTTCCCAGTTTTGTCGTTCTGTACTTCCTTAGCATATACAAAAGTCAACCCGCCATTTGTCCCAAGCATAATATCTTCTGCGATGTCAATATTATACTGCAGGCCAGCATTTATCAACAATTCCCTAAATACTGCGCTACCACCATTTTTTTGAGTTACAATTGTTGAATGTCCTGCACTGTCCATGCTAAATGTACTAATTGAAGGAATGCCTTTTTTGGAAAAATATGTAGCCTTGACGAGTAAATTTATCTTTTCGGATAAAGTAACTCCCAGTCCGAGACCAACTGTTGGTCCAAAATCAGAATTATATGTATCGGAAAAATGATCTCTTGAAATTAGGAAGCCACCTGAATTAAAGGAAACTATAAAAGATTTTGTCTGAATGGTTTGTGTAAGAACTTCAACATTAATTAAAAATAATATCATTGGAAGAAAGACAAAAATTTTCTTCATCGGTCAATTACCCAATTAATTTGAGCTATATTTAGATATAATGTAGATTCAGAACAATAATTTTAATATTTATATTCTTCCCTTACCGGGCTAAAAATATCAAGAACAGATGCAGGCATCTTACCAGTTTTTGCGGTATGCTCAACGTTTCCCGGTACAATGTAAGTATCACCTGCTTTCAAAATTCTAGTCTCCCCGTCAATAGTAAGTTCAAGCTCACCTGAGATTATTGTACCGATCTGTTCGTGAACATGGCTGTGCATTGGTATAAGTGTTTTGGGATCGAGATTAACAAGCGATGCCAGCATTTCCTTGCCCCAGAATGTTTTTATAATCACACCGGGCAATAATTCTTTTTCTTTCCTTGTTTCAAAATCACAAAAATAATCCATTGTTGCTCCCCCCGTAGATATTTAAGGGAAATATACAGCGAATTTACAAAAAGCGAAAGTAAATGGTGTTGGTCTGGTAAATTAAGATTGCGGATTTCTTGTTTAGAGCTAATAATAAAATCCGCAATTCATAATTATTTTAAGATAAGATGTCCCAGTTTATCTCTTTTGGTTTTAAGGTATTTTTCGTTGTTTTCGTTAGGAACCATTTCGATTGGAAGTCTTTCGATAATGTCGAGTCCGTATCCCTGCAATCCAACAACTTTTTTGGGATTATTAGTAAGCAGTTTAATTTTTTTCACACCAAGTGATACAAGAATTTGAGCACCTATACCATAATCTCTTAAATCAGGTTTAAAGCCAAGAGCTTCATTTGCTTCAACTGTATCTTTGCCTTCTTCCTGGAGTTTATACGCCAGTATTTTATTTGCAAGTCCGATGCCCCTTCCTTCCTGTCTCATATAAACCACCACACCCGAACCGTTTTCTTCTATCATATCAAGTGCTGAATTCAACTGGTCGTGGCAGTCACATCTGAGTGAATGGAAAACATCGCCGGTTAAACATTCTGAATGCATTCTAACCAGGATTGGTTCTTCAGGATTTATTTCTCCTTTTACTAATGCAATCTGCTTTTTACCGTCTAATGAACTTCTAAATAGATGCAGCCTGAAATTACCGTGCTCAGTCGGGAAATTAATATCAGTTATTTTTTCAATTAATTTTTCTTTCTGCATCCTGTACTGTATCAGGTCCTTAACGGTAAGAATTTTCAGCCCATACTTTTTGGCAATTTTAATTAATTCAGGAACTCTTGCCATTTCTCCATCATCTTTAAGAATTTCACAAAGCACGCCTGCAGGTTTCATCTTTGCAAGTTTACAAAGATCAACTGCTGCTTCTGTATGCCCTGCTCTTCTTAATACACCTTCATCAAATGCGCGTAGCGGAAATATATGCCCGGGTCTTGCAAAATCATCTGCTTTGGAGTTTTTATCAATCATTTTCTTAATAGTATGGGCTCTGTCGGCAGCAGAAATTCCTGTAGTAGTACCTTCAATTGCATCAATAGTTACGGTAAACTGTGTACCATGCAATGCTGAGTTTGAGTCAACCATTAAAGGAAGTCCGAGTTCATCCAGCCTTTTACCGCTTACGGCTGTACAAACCATTCCCCTACCGTACTTGGTCATAAAATTCACAATATCAGGTGTTACATATTCTGCTGCACAAATGAAATCCCCTTCATTCTCGCGGTCCTCATCATCAACAACAATAATTACCTTTCCCTGCTTAATATCTTCAATTGCTTCTTCTACTGTACAAAACATTTTATCATTCCGTTTTCAAGTCTGTCAAAAAAATATTCAGTCCGATTATAGTAATCGAAAAGAATACCTATAACTAATAAAAGGATAAAACTAATTCTTATAGAATCTCAGTTTTATTTTAATACCTGCGCAACTGCGCTTCGTTCAAATTTTAATTTGATTTTATCATTTACTTCAAGCAGAACAGTTTTTTCATCGAGTCCTGCAATTGTTGCGTGCATTCCGCCGCTGGTAACAATCTTGTCACCTTTTTCAATATTTGAAAGCATTTTTTCTCTTTCTTTAGAGCGTTTTTGCTGCGGCCTGATAATCATAAAATAAAAGATTACGAATATCGCGCCGAACATTATTATCGTACTGATAAGGTTTCCGCTTGAATCTCCTCCGCTTGGCGGAGCCATTGCTAATAGTGCTTCCAATTAATCCTCCGTAGAATTATTTACGTTTAATGA
>Ga0209919_1001156_pt1 | contig 13086 bp, 8 predicted proteins | sample SalPon2A_C_D2_MG_FD_185721 | JGI IMG/M metagenome (GOLD analysis project Ga0209919, IMG submission 185721) | Soil microbial communities from South San Francisco under conditions of wetland restoration - Salt Pond MetaG R2A_C_D2_MG (SPAdes)... | ecosystem: Environmental > Terrestrial > Soil >... | reverse complement strand
CCAATGAGCCGGTAAAAGGAAAAGAAGCTATCCGGAATATGTTTATGACAGAATTTTCAAATGCTAAAATGACCTGCATTGTAGAGAATATATTCGAGGATGCAAACTGGGGAATTTTAGAATGGAAAGACCCTTTGGGTTTAAGAGGCTGCGGGTTTTTTAAAATTGAAAATGATAAAATAGTTTTCCAGAGAGGATACTGGGATAAGCTGTCTTTTTTAAGAATGCACAATTTAACAATACCTGAGAAATAATATTAGTAGAGACACGCGATCCCTCCAAGGGTTGGAAGGCACGTGTCTCTACAGAAAACATTAATCGCCTCTTGAAACTCCCGCACCACCGCTGAAGCTTGTATTGCCGAGAGAAACATTACCGTAATAATATAATCTTGAGCCGCCGCTCTGATCGGAATTTAAGGTACCATCCATGTTTACCCAAACAGTTGAACCACCTGAAAGATCTGCGTTAACATTGATGACGGCAAAATTTTTCAATTTAATTTTACTCCCACCGGAACCATCCGCGCTGAGATTTTTCCCCTTACCTGAAAGTTCAATCCTGCTGCCGCCTGATGTTTCCACACTTAAATTTCCACAGGTCAAGGTTCCTCTTAATTCTGAGCCACCGGATGTCTCAGCACTAAATGACTTTCCATCAACATTCATTGAAATATTTCCTTCTGCTCCGCCGCTCAAATCAATTGCAGTTAATTCGGGCATAGTAATTTTCACTTCAACATCACCTCTCCTGTGATGGCCGAACCATCCCCATCCACTTCTATCGTAATAAATTTCAAGTGTCCCGTTTCTTTTTTCAACCATTAAATCTTCAAAATCTTTTTCATCACCCGTAATAGAAATAGAATAATTATTGGATTGAGTAACGGTAACCTGCATTCCGCTTCCCACAGAAACGCCTGTGAAATCTTTAATGCTGTACGTCTTTGTTTTCTCCCCCGCACAGGCAGATGATGCTAAAAATACAAACATCAATAATGCCAGTGGAAATAGATTTTTTTTCATTTTATTTATCTCCAAGTATTTTATGAAATTTCCAGCTGTGTCTATAAAAGTTTAGACTTAATCTATTGAAAAAAGGTTGCGGTGTATATAAATTTATTATGGCCGGTAGATCTGCTGTGATATGTGGATTAGGCTAATGACAGATTACAACTAATTACTTTGTGCTTTTAAGCTAAATTTATCAACTTTTCACTAATTGTAAAGAATAGAATGTGGGAAAAACGAGACTCCCCTTTTGAGAGAGCCTCTCAAAACTCTTATTTTATTTTCATAAACTTTGTGTCCGGCCAGGGAACTGATGCCAGAGTAATTGAAATGATATTGTCGTCTTTTTCATTTTTATTAATTATTATTTTTGATTTGAACGCAACCATATCAGCAATCAGTAAGTCTTTTTGTGGCTCTGTAATCTTTCCGTTGAGATTACCAATACCTGCTGTAAGCACCCCTCCACGGTATAATATTTTCAAAGTTCCTAAATCTTTGTTGTAATAGGTTCCAGTTAAATTAATTCTTTCTTTTTTTGTTAAGAAATTCTGCTCGTCTTTTTTAACGGCAGATTTCTCTCTGCTTTTATTAATGCGTTCTTTATATGCCGCGTATTCTTTTTCCGCGATCTGATCAGCGTCTTTTTTTCCGCTCAATAAATTGTAAGCATAATCAGCAACAAGGTCTGGTAGAAAGAAACCTTCTCCATCATCGTTTACAAATCCAGCAACACCAATTTTATATTTTGGCATAAATGATATGTGAGATCTGAAACCAGCATACCCGCCAAAATGATGAATTAAAAGATCACCGTTATAGTCGGCTAAATACCAGCCGAACCCATAAGCAAATCTCTTGTAATTATTAAAAGTCTTCGAGAGATCGATCTGTGCTGAATGCATTTCATTCATTGATCTTTCAGAAACAATTTTACGACCATTAAATTCTCCGTTATTAACATTAAACAAAAGCCAGTTTGCAGCATCTTTGGCAGTTATTATTATGCCGCCGGCTGCATGCATAGTTTTATCAGTTTTAATGTATTCCAGTTTTTCAGCCCTCCCATCTATAACTGTATAAGGCTGAGCAAGCTCAGTATTTGAATAGGAAGAGACATATGCGTGAGTTGAATTCATCCCGAGAGGTTTAAATATTTTTTCTTCAAGAATATCCTGCCAGTGTTTATCAGTTAGCTTATTAATGATTAACCCGGTTAATACATAGCCTAAATTTGTGTAGCGAAACGAGTGTCCTTTAAAAATACTTTTATTAAATAATTTTAAAATTAAACTGTCCGTTTGCGCGCCCGTAAAGGCCGTTCGTAAAACCACCGGTATATTTTCAATTCCCGATCTGTGCGTTAGTAGATCACGGATGCTGATTGTTTTTGCGGATAACGGTGAGTTAAATTTTAATGTGGGCAAATAGGTGCTAATCGGTGCATCCAAATCAAGCACACCTTCATCAGCTAATATTTTTGCAGCACTTCCCACAAAAGATTTTGTTGCTGACGCTATATAAATTGGGGTTTCATTTGTTAATGGTAATTTCTTTTCTACATTTCTGTAACCGTATCCTTTTGAAAATAGAATCTTGTTTCCATGAACAATTGAGAGCGAAAAACCCGCTTTATAATTTGTCTCTTTTATAACTTTTTGTATAAAAGAATCAATTTTATTTGAGAATTCTACGGACTTTGAGTCTTTACTGACTTCAACCCTGCTGCCGGAAAAGATAATAACAGCCAGAATACCGGCTAAAAATGACAATATTCGCAGAAATTTGAAGAATTTATCCTGAAATAACATAGGGACTCCAGTTAGATATTACTTTAGCTACAAGGGTTTTGACGGGAGAAGATTCAGATTGGTTACACTGATTATGAATTATTTTCTACTTCTTTTACTTCAACACCAAACAGGTTCATAACTTCACTGCTAAAGTTTATAAGAAAATGCATAATTTTTTCAGGCGATTCAAAATTGTTTACAAGCACAAGTTTCATTACATCTTTTTTCTGATCAAACTTAATCTTATCTTTATATTCATCCAGGATAAATCTCATCAATTCAACAAACTTAATTTTGTAATAATCTTCCTTTTCACCTCTCGGAAGAATAATAAAAATATTCTTCCTTTGAATAATTACTCTTTCGAATAAAGCATATGAAGCATAATATCTTAAAGTTGCGGCGGAAATCAAGCGGTTAACTATTGTTGGGACAGGGCCAAACCTGTCTTTCATTTCTTCACGCAGTTCATCGATTTCCTGAAGTGTTTTTACAGAATAGAGAGCAGTATAAAAATTCAGTCTGTCCATCTGCTCCGGCATATATTCCTGCGGAATTCCGATCTCGTAAAATGTATCAAGCGTTGGCTCCGTTCTTTCTTCCTGTTTCGGTAAATCTTTAAATACTTCTTTAAATTCCTGGTACTTCAATTCTTCTACGGCCTGGTTAATTAATTTTATATAAAGATCAAAACCAACATCGTTTATAAATCCGCTTTGTTCTTTCCCCAAAAGATTTCCCGCTCCACGAATTTCCAGATCACGCATTGAAATATTAAAACCTGATCCGATTTCAGTAAATTCTTCTATTGCCTGCAATCGTCGTAATGCTTTTTTATTAATACCGCTGAGTGACGGAACAATAAAATATGCGAAAGCTTGTCTGTTAGATCTTCCTACTCTTCCGCGAAGCTGATGAAGTTCAGCAAGTCCGAATCTATCGGCACGATTAACAATTATAGTGTTCACATTGGGAATATCAATTCCCGACTCAATAATTTTTGTTGAGATCAAAACATCAAATTTTTTGTTGAGAAAACCATGAATAACATCCTCAAGCTGCGATGGTTTCATTTGTCCGTGTGCCACAGCAATTTTAACATCCGGCATATATTTCCGGATATACCCTGAAAGTTTGTCTATTGACTGCACACGGTCGTGAACAAGATATATCTGCCCGTTTCTTTTTAACTCTGTTGTTATCCATTCTTTTATTTTAAAGATATCAAAAGTAGAAACGTGCGTATAAATCGGTTGGCGGTTTGGAGGAGGTGTTGCAATTATTGATAGATCTCTTGCACCGAGTAAAGATAAATTCAAAGTTCGTGGAATAGGTGTAGCAGTAAGCGTAAGTGTGTCTACATTAACTTTTAAGGAACGTAATCTTTCCTTTGCAGTAACACCAAAACGATGTTCTTCGTCTATTATGAGCAGGCCTAAATCTTGAAATTTTATATCTTTAGAAAGAATTCTGTGCGTTCCAATTAGAACGTCCACCTGCCCGGCTTCAAGGTTCTTTACAATTTCAGTCTGTTCTTTTTTAGTCTGGAACCTTGAAAGAGCTGCAACACGAACAGGAAATTGCGATAGCCTGTCAGTAAAAGTATTAAAATGCTGCTCTGCTAAAATCGTTGTAGGCACAAGCACTGCGGCCTGTTTACCATCCTGGATGGCTTTAAATGCAGCACGCACTGCGATTTCTGTTTTTCCAAATCCCACATCCCCGCAAACAAGCCTGTCCATCGGGTTTTCCGCTTCCATATCACCCTTCACTTCTTCAGTGACTTTTTCCTGATCGGGTGTATCTTCGTAAAGGAATGATGCCTCAAGTTCTTTCTGCCAGACTGTATCAGGATTAAATTGATATCCTTTCGTAGCTTTTCTTTTCGCGTAAAGTTCTATTAACTCGCGTGCAGCTTCCTTAATTTTTTTCTTCGTTTTATGCTTAGTATTTTCCCACACGCCGGTACCAAGTGTGGAAAGCGTAGGCGCTAGTCCGGCAGTATCCGTTTTGTTTGATGAATATTTTTTTACAAGCGTCAGATAATTAAGATTAACATAAACCACCCCTCCTTCCGCAAAAAGAATTTTCATTGATTCCTGGTCGACTTCACCAATCTTTATTGTTTGAAGTCCGACGTATTTGCCTATTCCATAATCTTCGTGAACAACAAAATCGCCCTTTTTAATTGAAGCGAAAGCTTTCGATTTTGATTTTTTATACTTGCGCGAAGTTGATGTTTTAGTCCGGTACGGTTTGTTGAATATCTGGTAGTCTGTAAGAATTAATGTTTTTTCTTTTTTATGCAGGAATCCCTTTTTAATCGCTAGAGTTTCAATTTTAACCTTGCCGCTCTCCAACAATTCTGCTAATTCATCTTTGAATTCTGTTAACAGATCTACTAATCTTGCTGATTGTAACTCGTTTTCAGCCGTAATTGTGATTGAAAAATTTTCAGCAGAATATTGCTTGAGTGTATTGAAAAGAACTTCATAGTTCCCGTTTATAGTAGGAGCTTCTGATAAGCCAAGTTCTATTCTGCTATTGCTTCCGGCAAGATCTTCTTCAATTATCCATTTCGTATTTTCTCTGGAAAATAATTTCCCTGCGTCTACCTTACTTTCTTTTTTTTTCTCTTCTTCTTTTTCCCTGACGATAACATATTCTGCTTCATCCGGAACATCATCTGCAGGCATTTCAGAGGAATCATTTGTATCAATTTTTTCTACTGGTTCTTCCGGATTAAAAACATTTATTTCTTCATCATCCAGGTTCTGCATTTCAAAGGAAGAGACCATGAACAGGGGGTTTTCAAGAAAGCTAAATATATCTGAAGAATTGGTATAAGTGCTTTTATTCCCATTAGTTATGGCGCCTGCCAGGGTTGTTTCACCAATAGCTTCTATTGACCTCTGGCTTTCCGGATCGAAGTATCGAATTGACTCGAGAAAATCCCCGTCAAATTCCAGGCGAACGGGATTCTTTTCGCTGTACGACCAAAAATCAATTATAGATCCGCGTACAGAGAAATCACCGGGGGCTTCAACAAATTTATCCTTTTGATAATTTAATAAGTTAAAATATTCTATAAGATCATTGTAGGTTAAATTTCCTCCCATTTCAATCTTAGTAGTATTCTGATCAATATTTTCTTTGGATGGAAATCTGTGATTAAATAATTCATATGTTGAAACAAGAATTATTTTTTTTCTTTTTGAAATTGCGGTTATTTTTTCCTGAAGTATTTCAGGTTTAAATTCTGTAATGCTGATCAAATGTTTTTCCAGATCCAGAACACTTAATTCCACACAGAATTCATTTACAGATTGAACATCAGGGAAAAAGATAATTAATTGTTTTTCTTTTTCTATTAGTTTCTTTGCTGCAAAAACTTTTGATGATCCGAAAAGCGGGGAAATAAAAAGTTTGTGATTATCCTTTAAGGAATCAATAATTCCTCTAAGAAATTCGCTGTTAGTAATGTTTTGTGTACTTGTGTTGCTCATATTATAAAACCCACTTTGTTTCTCCCCCCAGGTAAGGGAAAGAATGAAAGTGAGAGTTCATTAAAACTGATATCCAAAATTCAATGTATAAACAGGTTGGTTTTCTCTTAAATTTACTCCAACCGAGTAAACTGGTTTATTTTTTTTTTCACTAATCTCTTTTTGACTGGGATTATTTGTCGGATGATTTACTACGAGCCTGCCTATAAAATAGCCGACAGCTCCACCCATTATAACATCAGAAACCCAGTGCCTATCATGATAAAGTCTTGCGTAACAGACTAATCCTGCCGCACCGAACCACCCAGCCTTCCAGAAAATATTATCAACCTGGTGAGCCATCACTGTTGAAAAGGCAAAAGCCACCGTCGCATGTCCGGATGGAAATGAAACTTTATCATCAGAAACGCTGAATGGATGAAAATCAGAATGCCCTCTTTGTGTATATGGCCTGCTTCGGCCGATTAGACTTTTTAATGTTACTGTTACAATCCCCGCATAAATTAGCGATTCACCAAGCTGCAAACCGACATTCCTTAGTCTATCATTATTTATCAGCAATCCCACACCATAAATGCCAGCTGTTGCAATCACAGCATATTGAGTCTTATAATATTGGTCAATATCAAATAAATCGTTTTTAAAATTTGTATGATCCTGCTGTGAAAATTTGCGAGCCGTATTATCAAGAAAGAAAGCTCCACCAACTGCGCCGGTGGTAATAGCGAAATTTGTCCAATCCCCGGAATCAAAGTTAAAAGGAGCAGTAAAAACCGATCCCCCCACTTTTAGAAAATTCCCTATATCGCTCCCGACTTTATCGAATACCTGCGCACTTGAAACTGATGTGAAAAAGATCAGCCCCGAAATAATAGAAATTAATTTTGTCTTCATTTTTACCGGATTGTTTAAAACCACAAAAGGGGTTCAGGCAATGAACCCCGGAATTATCTTTCAAAGATATATATTTTTAGAATAATAAAAACTGTAGCCAAATTACTTTTTAGCAGTCAGAACAAAAAGTATAATTTAGTTATGTAAGTGTCCTGAAGATTTCACTTCAGATCAACTGCTTTCCTGACAAACCCATCAGATTTTTGTAATCTTGTTTTTGCTTCTTCCGCTGAAACGTTTGCCTTTATCATCACCAGTGCTGTTTTAACGTGTCCTTCTGCTTTCTTCAAAACATCCGCTGCTTCATCATAATTTGCTCCGGTAATTGTCATCACGATTCTTTTAGATCTTTCCACCAGTTTCTTGTTCGTCATTTGCAGGTCTATCATCATATTCTCATAAACTTTTCCGAGCCGTATCATCGAAGCAGTGGTGAGCATATTTAAAACGAGCTTCTGTGCCGTGCCACTTTTCATCCTAGTTGATCCCATTAATACTTCAGGTCCGACATAAGGACAGATTGCAACATCGACCTCTTTGATATTAAATTCTTCGCGCGGATTACAGGTAAGATAAAGAGTTTTAGCTCCAAGTTCTTTGGCTTTCTTAACCGCGCCTATTACATAAGGTGTCCTCCTGCTGGCGGCAATTCCACAAACAACATCTTTCGAATTTACTTTTGCCGCAATCACATCCTTTGCACCGTTTTCTTCAAGATCCTCCGCTCCTTCCTGTGCGCGGAACATCGCTTCCTTCCCGCCTGCAATAAATCCCTGGATCAATTCCGGATCAGTTCCAAAAGTTGGGGGACACTCAGACGCATCAACAACCCCGAGCCGACCGCTTGTACCGGCACCAAAATATAAAAGCCGCCCTTCATTTTTAAGAGCGGCTACAATTAACTCAACGGCCTGTTCTATATATGGTAGTTCTTTTTCAACCGCCAGCGGAACAGTTTTGTCTTCGTTATTTATGATTTTTAATATTTCTGAAGTTGAGCCCGCATCAATATTCATAGAATTCTTATTCCGCTGCTCAGTATGTAGTTTGCTTATTTCTGCAAAAAGATCTTTTGCATCATCAGCAGAACTCATTTATTTAACTCCAGCAATATCAGTTTCTTGCCTTTTTGGTTTCTTACATTTGTCGGTTTGTATGAAAGATCATAAATGGTTGACTTCTTAATGTAAGCTTTGTATTTCAATTCTGCTTTTTTGTATTCTTCCGCCAGGTCGCCACCTTTAACAGCAATCAGGTATGCTTTGTTTTTTATTAATGGCAAAGCATAACGAAACAAAATAATTAGCGGAACCGTTGCCCGGCTTGCAACCAGGTCAAAAGTATCAGAATAATGAGCAATAAACTCCTGACTTTCGACTCTCTCGTTTTCTGCAACAACGTTGCTTAATTTCATTTTATCTATAAATTCCTGGACAGCCTGAATTTTTTTCCCGGTTGAGTCAACCAAGACACCTTTCATTTCCGGACGCATAATTGCGAGCGGTATCCCCGGAAACCCTCCTCCCGTACCAATGTCCAAAAAATTATAACATTTTTCAGGAATGTACTTGCTGATATAGGAAGAAATGAAGACATGGTTTTCAATTATTTTTTTCGCATCACGTCGTGAAATTAAATTTACACTTTCATTTTTTTCAACGACAAGATCAGCAAAATAGGCCATCTGCTGTGCTTTCATTGTATCCAGGTTCAGTCCGTTTTCCCAGTAGAATGAGAGTAGTTCTTTCTGAAATTCATTCTGGACGTCGATCATTTAACCCCTCTAAAATTAGTTTTTTAAATATACCAATAAAATAGAAATATCTGAAGGAGTAACCCCTGATATCCTTGATGCTTGTCCTATTGAACGAGGTTTAACCTTGTTTAGTTTTTCTCTTCCCTCTGCGGAAAGTGACTTTAATGTTAAATAGTTTAATGTTAAAGGAATATTTGTCTCTTCGTATTTTTCCAGCCTGTCAACAGTCTCGTACTGCCGTTTAATATATCCTTCGTATTTGAGTTCTATTTCTACCTGCTCAAGTGCTAATGCATTACTGAGCAGATCCCTCACTACTGTTTCTTCACCAATATGGTTTATCGATATTAATTCTTTTAACGAAAGCTCCGGACGTTTGCATAATTTTGAAATTGTTTCGGTAGAATCAATACCGTTCAACCCTTTCGATTCCAGAAATGGATTTATGTCACGGGCGTGGAGTTTTGTTTTCGCGAATAACTCGAGACTTTCAGAAATTAATTTTTCATTTTCGATCACTCGGTCGTGGTCTTCTTTGCTAATCAAACCGAGACCATGCCCGTATCCCATCAGCCTCCTGTCGGCATTATCCTGCCGCAGAAGTAAACGATGCTCAGCTCGTGAAGTAAACATCCTGTAAGGTTCCTCGGTTGATTTAGTTACAAGATCGTCAATCAAAACACCTATATATGCCTCGCTTCTTTTAAGGACGAACTCAGCTAAACCTTTAATTTTTGCCGCTGCGTTTATTCCTGCAATTAATCCCTGGGCTGCTGCTTCTTCATAACCGGAGGTGCCGTTAATCTGCCCGGCAAAATAAAGCCCCTTTATTAATTTTGTTTCCAGAGTAAGATCAACCTGGTGAGGCGGAAAGAAATCATATTCTACTGCATAACCGGGACGAACCATTTCACAATTTTCCAATCCTTTAATTTTATGCAATGCTTCAAGCTGAATTTCACCAGAGAGTGAAGAAGAAAAACCATTAACATAGATCAAATCAGAATCCAAACCTTCCGGCTCAAGAAAAAGCTGATGTCTTTCTTTATCAGCAAACCGAACTATTTTATCTTCGATAGATGGACAATATCTCGGACCAACCCCCTTAATCCGACCCGTAAACATAGGTGAATCTTCAAATCCTTTTTCAAGAATTTTATGGACTTCCGGATCAGTATAGGTAATGTGACAAACAACCTGAGGAAGCTCAGGAAATTTTGATTTATCTGTAAAGTGAGAAAAGGGCTGTGGGTTATTATCACCCGGCTGCACTTCAAGAATATTGAAATTGATCGACTCTTTTTTTAACCTGGGAGGAGTTCCGGTTTTTAATCTGCCCGATTCGAAACCAAGCTTAAGAAGAGATTCCGTTATCCCGGTTGCTGGTTTTTCTCCAAATCTTCCTCCACTGGTAGAGCTTAATCCAGTGTGCATTAATCCATTTAAAAAAGTACCTGAGGAGAGAACCAAAGCCTTACAATAAATTTCCTCTCCTTCGCCAGTTAAAACTCCTTTTATTTTTCCATCTTCAGAGAGAATTCCAACCACAGAAGCTTCTACTATCTCAAGATTTTTTGTAGAATTTACCACCCGGTAGGCTTCTTCGGAATAAAGTTTTCTGTCGGACTGGCATCTTGGTGACCAGACAGCCGGACCTTTGGATTTATTCAGCATTCTGAATTGAATACCTGTTTTATCCGAAATCCGTCCCATCATTCCGCCCAGGGCATCTATTTCCCTTACAAGATGTCCCTTTGCCGTTCCCCCGATTGCCGGGTTGCAGGACATCCTTCCGATGGCATATCTATCCATAGTCAGCAATCCTACAGAGCAGCCCATATTAGCAGCCGAGCAGGCCGCTTCAATACCAGCGTGTCCCCCACCTATTACAATAACATCATAATTCTTCATAAAATCACATTTTTTCTTAGTTTCACGTGAAACGAATCAATATAAAATGTACAATTTATAATGTATAATAAAGAAAACAGAGCTCACTGGATTTCACTGTAAATTGTACATTATTCATTATGCATTAAAAAGTTCCACGTGGAACAGGCTATTTGCCTATACAAAATTTCGTAAATATGTTGTTCAAGATATCATCACTTGTTACTTTACCTATTATCTCTCCCAGGTTATCAGCAGCATTCCTGAGATCTACAGCAATGAATTCTCCGCTTAATTTATTGTTTGCAGATTCTCTTGCATTACCCAGACTTTCATTTGCTTTCTTCAGGCAGTTGTAATGCCTAAGATTTGAGACAATGGCCGACTTCTCACTGTATGACGAAGTCCCCAATGCTGTCTCTTTTAATTCCTTAAAGAGAGTTTCTATTCCCTCCCCGGTTTTTGCTGAAATACAAATATCTGCATCTTTCACCTGATTTTGTGCAATATCAATTTTATTGAGAACTGTTAAAATCTTATCTTTTTTTGAAATACTGAGCAGCTCATCTTTGAGCTCTTTGCTTACTCCCTGTTCTACATCATTTATAAAAAGAACCACATCCGAATTTTTCACTACCTCCCTGCTTCTCAGCACTCCTTCTTTTTCAATCTCATCTTCCGAGACGCGAATCCCCGCAGTGTCGTAAAGTCGGAACAAAATCCCGTCTATCGAAACATCTTCTCTGATCACGTCCCGGGTCGTTCCCGGAATGCTGCTTACAATTGCCCTATATTCTTTTAATATATAGTTCAATAATGAGGATTTTCCGACATTCGGACTTCCAACCAGGGCTACGTTTATCCCATCTCTTATCACCCTGCCAAATGAATATGTCTCCAGCAGTTTTTCAATTTCTTTAGATATTTTATCAATTCTTCCAAGAAGCTCATCGTGACCAATAAATTCCAGATCCTCTTCCGCAAAATCCAGCTCAAGCTCAACAAACGAAGATGCATTCACCAGCATACTTCTCAGCTCTTCCACTTTTTGTGATAGCAGTCCGTCCAGCTGATTCCTTGCACCATGTAATGAAGCTTCTGTTCTGGATGAAATTACATCAGCCACAGCCTCTGCCTGTGCAAGATCCAGCTTATTGTTCAGAAAAGCCCTTTTTGTAAATTCCCCTGCCTCTGCCAGCCTTACATTTTTATGAACCAGAAGTTCAAGTATTTTTTTTGCAATAAATGGATTTCCGTGCGTGCTAATCTCAACGCTGTCTTCGCCGGTATATGAATGAGGGTTCCTAAAGACCGAAATAAGTACATCGTCTATCATACCGCCTTCCAATTCTACTATTTTTCCGTAATGAATTGTATGCGATTCCGCTTCAACCAGTTTTACTTTTCCCTGAAAAATCGAATCGACCGCAGCAAATGATTCCTCCCCGCTCACGCGGATTACAGATATCGCGCCGACTCCTGACGGGGTCGCTATTGCTGCTATTGTATCTTCAGAAACTGATCTTTTCATGGTAAGTTAATTTTATTCAAGCCTGCAAAAATAAACAAATTTATCGCCTTTCTCAATGAACAAAAACCTCATACCTTTAATGTTAAATGATTTAGGAATTAACAGTATAACGAGTGGTTGAAAATTTGTCATACTATTTGACAAAACCTTACTTTACAAAGTAATAAAAGTCAGTATATATGCCATTATGGCAGGGAACAGGATGTAGCCGAGTTTACTGTAAGCAATTGTTATACAATAAATTACAGCTATTTTGTGGGCTGGCATACTAGTTGATTCTATAAAAATGACAACTATTTAGTGTCTTCTTAAATTTAAATAAATTTATATAAAGGAGGCTATATTATGACACTCATTAGATGGAACCCAAGCAGAGATTTAATGGATGTTGAACGCGAGTTCGGCAAATTGTTTAACTCATTTAATCGCAGATTCGGTTTTGATGACAGCGATAGTAACAATGAAGAATTAGAAAACGCAGTATGGTCACCGTTGACCGACATCTCAGAAAATAAGGATCAGTATCTTTTAAAGATGGACCTTCCGGGCGTAACAAAAAATGATTTGAAGTTAAGCTACGAAGACGGCGAACTGAAAATAAGCGGTGAAAGAAAACAGCAAAAAGATGATAAAGATTCGAAGTTCCACAGGATAGAAAGAACTTACGGAAAATATTTCAGATCATTTACTTTGCCGAAACAAATTA